>OIZV01000486.1_pt1 | contig 19210 bp, 14 predicted proteins | sample 1588681 | NCBI WGS metagenome assembly OIZV01 (sample SAMN03283281) | human gut metagenome | biome: human-associated habitat; material: feces | host: Homo sapiens | place: Peru | collected 2012 | reverse complement strand
TGTGATGGAATGCATCGAATTGCTTTTTGTTTCTTATTTTCAGAGTATAAACGATATACGCTGCGCTGAAGATGCCCACAAAATATACCAATTCATAGCAAAGCAACATCCCATGGTACTAATGCCCTCCTCTACTCGAACAGTTCCTTCTCAGGATTCCATTCTACCACTGCCTTGATGACACTGTCCTGCTGTATCGGATAGTCCTTGGTACAAAGCAATCGGTCTCCGATCGAATAGTAAAAGACTTCGTCTGCCGAATCAACGGCTTGCTCAGTCGCAAAAGGCTGGGGATGCCATTCGTCACTCTCCAAGAAATAAAGCACAACATTCTGGGATGCATATCCCTGCGATATTCCTGTTCCGATCGTGAGCAGCCGTAAGATTTTTTCTACGTTTTCCACACATACAATGTCCAATTCATCATAAGGAAGATCCAGCAGTGAATGCATTCTCCCAGACTGCATTTCATAACACACAACAATCGTTCTATCGAGTCCGCCAACATGCGACATCTGCGGAATTTTACAAATCAGCAATGCTTCTTCCTCTCCGTCAGTCTCCAGCAGCCCATACAGGATTTGAGAAATTTCAATTCCGTTTTCTCCAATCACCGTGTTTAGCGCATCATCACTATTTTCACAGATATACGTTCTTGCCTGTTCTGTGAGCCGCACGATCAACTGCTCTGATGAATCCGACTCAGCCCGCTTGCAGCCGCACAAAAAATACGTAAACACAACAAGTGTTAGCAGTCTGGTTACACATTTTTTCATTTTATTTTCCCCTTGTAATTCATTCTAATCTGCAGGCAGCAATGATGCAACCTGAATAATAGTATTTCAATATATTTCCTGATGTCATCCCCTGTTTTGCCAAATATGCAACTCCCATTTGACATAAACCATATCTATGCCCCCCATATCCAGTAGCAATATCCGTACATGCTACTGCCACTAAAGCTGGTTGGGAAGAATGTGATTTTGTCCCAGCATTGCCACAACTTGAAAAGAAAGCCCCCCATATATACTCATATGCCGCTGAAGATGGATGATACATTACTATATTTGTTCTTCTAACTCCTTCAGTACTATAAAAGATGTACCCTGCTGTCTCCATTGCTGCCTGAGTAACTTTGGTGGGATCATAAACCTGACAGCACGAAGTAGAACATACGTCATATCCGCTTCCTGAATGCTTTGAATAAACTTTCATGGAATATTCCAGATATGTATTTGCTGCCATAGCTTGAGCGCAATACAATTCTTGTATTTGACTATAAGTCATTCCGAGATTCAAATAATAACTTGTTTCATACAGTTCTGAAGATAAAACAGTATATATATAAGTTTGTCTATCAATACGTTTATTGTTTCCATTATAGCGTACTGTCACTCCATTGCTAGCCGTTGGAACACTTGACATCCTTGTTGTTCCCTTTGCCACTCTGAAATTACCTTTATCCACTGTATTGGGGGGTAATGTAAATGCTTTTAAAGACTCACTTAATATAACCAATCTGTCTCTGTTCAGTTCAAAATCTTGACTAATATAAAAAGTGAATATTGTTACTCCATCTTCACTGTCAACAGAATAATTTAGATATTCTGCGCAACAATAGTTTTCGGCGGATACCTTCCATACATATGTCCCAGATGGCAAATTGTCAACTCGAAATCTTCCATTTTGATCTGTTTTTACGGATAACACATCTTCAATAAACACCTTTGCATCTTCAATTACTTCTTCAGTATCATAATCTCTCACTTCGCCCACAACTATTGCTGTTTTAAGGTTAGTCTGATTTGTATTTTGCTCAAGTTCAACTGTGGAATTCGCATCCGCGAAATTACAAAATGATGAATCATTTTTATACTTACCTTCACAAGCGTTTTCGCCCTGCATAGATTCAATAACATGTAAGTTGGTTTTTTCGCATACAATTTCTGGGCCTTCTACTACATTTATCACCCTTTCTATGTTACCTGTGCATAATATAATGCATAATATTGCAATAAAAACATTTTTATTTTCTTTTCCTCCTGTTCGTATTTATTCAGCGTCTGCCATGGCACTATTATTATATAGTATATCAAGTATTATGTCAATTTTAGCTCGCTGCGTTTTAGCATCTATAAAGGTCTCATATATACAATATCTTTTATTGGACTACTTTGGGGCCGAAACACCTCTCAATCTTAGATGCTGTCCTCTTTGGCACATTCTTTTTTGTCCCTGTACCCGCACATACAATTTTCCCTATCGGCTTCATACCCGCTGTCTTGAAAAACTCATCCATGCTGCGGATCGCGCCCCTGCTCTGCCCGCATATCCATGAAAAGGGCGCCGGCGTATTACATGAAGTCAAAAGCATGTATTTCTTACCCCGCAGATGCGGCTTGGGAAAAGTACTTGTTTCCTCCATAGCCGTTCCCCTTAACCGGTCAAACATATTTTTAACCGCTGCAGGTACATTTGCCCAATAAACCGGCGCTGCCAGAAGTACAAGCTGGCATTCCGACATAAACCTTGCGATTTCCTGTATATCATCTTGTTTTACACATATATGCGTATTCATACAGGCATTGCAGCCCGAGCAGAACGAAATCTTCTTTTCATACAGGTTTATTCTGGTTACTGTATATCCCTTTTTTTCAGCCACCTGAATCGCACAGTCCAACATGGCTGCAGTTATCCCATTTACATGAGGCCCGCCCAAAATGGCAAGTACACTTTTTTCACTCATAATCTTTCATCCTCCCTCGCAATCGAGCAGTACAACATACGGAAGCCGTACGCCAGAAACTCCTCCTTGGATAGATTCATAGCACGTTTTATGTATTCCTCTTTGTTTGCGGCAAGTTGAATGATTCCGGACAGCATGCCCCAGAAATTGAAAATGGTAGGCAGAAGTTCTAAATCACCGCGCAAATCCCCCTTTTCTATGCCCGCAATTATAAAACTCTTTATTTTCTCGTTTATCTCTTCTCCAATTTGATAAGTTTCTTTTTCCTCCGGCAAATAATCATGGTTTTCAAAATTGATGTTGATCTTATCCTGCACCAGTTTAAAATAGCAGGGAAATTCTTCCTGATACCTCACCAAGCCCTGACAAATTAAATCGTATCGCATCCTTGTCGCTTCCTGCTGTTCCAGTGCAGCAGCAAGATACTCATAAAGTTTTTTCATACTGCCCAGCACCAGAAATCCAACAATTTCCTCTTTGTTCTCAAAATATACGTATAAAGTAGCCTTGCTATATCCCGCCGCTTTCGCTATATCATCCATAGAGGTTGCTGTAATTCCCCTTTCCATGAACAACACAGATGCCGCAGAAGCAATCGTTTCCCTATGCACGCTTCGTGGTTCCTTTTTTCTTCGAGCCATTTTTGAGTCTCCTGTTTTTTCAATAATTAAACCGTCAGTTTAATTATATTGATTTGAATCGCTTTTGTCAATCCCGCATGCCATGGGGGCGTTTCTTTTGTCCCCCACGCCATGCCATGGGGACGTTTCTTTTGTCCCCACGACGTTTTTCCTTCAGTATCTATACATGCGGAAACAGCATACGAGCAAATCCACACGTACATTTCCAGCATCCGTACATACGGAATGCGGCAAACGAGCAAATCCGCATGTACTCTTCCGACATCTACACATGCGGAAAGTGCCAAACAAGCAAATCCACACGTACATTTCCAGCATCCGTACATGCGGAATGCAGCGGGATTGCTAAGACGCATGTACTCTTCCAGCACTCATACATGCGGAATGCAGCAAATGAGTTAAGACGCATGTACTCTTCCGACATCTACACATGCGGAATGCAGCAAATGAGCTAAGACGCACGTACTCTTCCAGCACTCATACATGCGGAATATGCCATGGGACGTTTCTTTTGTCATGATATCGGAGCTTTTGCTCTGGCATCGTGATAAAAGAAACGTCCCTCTGGCTCCTCCGGCGCAGAAAAGCACCCAACTTTTCAGCTGAGTGCTTTTCTGTAATTGCAGTATTCTTCTATGCAAATGCCTTAACCTGTATTATACCGTTTTTCTCTTGCGGGCAGCGAGTACGACAACCGTTACACCAGCTCCGAGGGCAACAACACTGCTGATGACCCAGACCCAAATATTCGTCGAATTGGTCGGAGCAGAAACAGCTTCTGCTCCAACCGTGAATTTAGTAGTTGCATCACCGCTTGCCGAACGAATCGTAAGTGTGTACTCTCCCCCCGCAAGAGTTTCAAGATAGCTTGCCTTCAGTTCAACAATGATACCATCCTCTCGCTTGGTATAATTTTCGGGAGCGACGGTCTTACCGTCTACAAGCACCTCAACAAAGTCCGGGAATGCCGCGTCGGATTTGAAGGTCAGTCCGTTTTCATCGCCTTTCTTCCACTTGCCGTTCGCCCCATCAAGGATTGACGGTGCAAGTTTCTTTGCCACGGTATCCTCAGAATTGATCTCACGCTTTCCGTCCGCGTCGGCAAAAAGCTTTCCACAGGCGGTACAGCGCCAATACTCAATGCTTCCGGTGCTCGCCGCCGTTGCGGGTGTCGCGTTGACCTTTTCAAGTTCGATGTGATTGTTCCCATCCGGCTCGCCGTACTTTTCATGGCAGACCTCACACTCCGCTTTATCAATGCAGCTTGCGGTACCACCCTTATGTCCGTCCGCGCTGATGACCGTGCCGGAAGAAATCTTTTTGCCACAGCCCTTGCAATAAGTGTCACCGGTATAACCGTTTTCGGTACAACTTTTAGTCTTTTTATTCCGGACTCTGGTGCCACCGACATGATTTGTGCCGTCGAGCTCACCGTAGGTGCTGTGACAGGCCTCGCAGACCGCCTGCGCTGTGCAGGTCGCCTTGCCACCTGTGTGGTTTATTTTCGCATCCGTTGTATCACACCATGAGCACTTGTTCCAGTGCTGTGTTGCATCGTGCTGTGGAACTGTAAAATTATGTGCGAGCTTATTTGCCGTCACGATGTTCTGTTTCGTCTGTGCAGCAAACGCTGCATTTGTGAAGGTCGCCGTATAGGTAGACAGTTCATCCAGCTCACAGTCTCTGTTCCGGGTCACATTTGCCGCCGCAGTTACGGTCTCGCTTTCCTCGTGGCTCGCATCATTTGCGCAGACTCTGTGCGCCGTGCACTCTGTGCCGTTCCATGTGTAGTCGGGTGTGCCGAAATCGTGTCCGAGCGCGTTTCCGTACTTGGTGCTGCAGACCGTGCACACCGCCTGTTCGGTGCAGGTTGCCGTGCCGCCCGTGTGGTCTACCTTCGTATCTGTCGCGTCACAGCGGGAGCACTTGTTCCAGTGCTGTGTTTCGTCATGTTGTGCGAGGGTGAAATCATGTCCGGATACGTTTCCGTACTTGGTGCTGCAGACCGTGCACACCGCCTGCTCTGTACAGGTTGCCTTGCCGCCTGTGTGATCTGCTTTCGCATCTGTCGCGTCACAGCGGGAGCACTTGTTCCAGTGCTGTGTTTCGTCGTGCTGTGAAACTGTGAAATTATGCCCGAGCGCCGGAATCGTGCCCGCACATATGGTGCAGCTTGCGGGATCCGTGCAGTTGGGCTGTTTCGTGCTGCTCTTATGGTCACAGAGAGTCCACTTGGCATACAGGGTCAAATCCTCATCCTTATCAAGTCGTGTCGTGGCATCATACTGCGTTGACTCCTGGGCATCAAACCAACCCATGAAGACGTAGCCCTCGCGCACAGGCACAGGCAGTTCTCCGAACAGCTCTCCGTAGGTGACATTTTTCGGCGTCACATCGCTGCCGCCGTTGGTGTTGAAGGTCAGCTTGTAGGTGTTCGGGATCCACTTGGCGTACAGTGCGATGTCCCCGGTAACGGTGTCATTGACATAATCCCACGCCGTGCCGTCGGCCTTGTTCCAGCCTCCGAAGGTGTACCCTGTTTTGGCTGCGGGGTCGTCGGGACGGGTGGCAAGTCCTGCGCTCGGCAGCATCTGCTTTGCATACTCCGCGTCATTGATCAGGTACGTCATGGTAACGCCGGAGACTGTGCCATCACCGGTGATGCCGCCGTAAAAGATGCCGTATTCGATCCGGCTGTTGGCTCCCCGTGTCCTGGCTCCTTTTTTGAAGGAGGTGACGCCGGTGATGCCGTTGGTGGTGATCCTACTGTCCGTATTAGAATACGCGCTGTCGTCCACCCACACCGTGCCATCCACCGTGCCGCCGTCCGCGTACATTATGCCGTTGTACAGATACAGGGCGCTACCCTTACTCGCCGTGCAGTCAGCGATAGAACCGCCAGTCATCTCAAATACGCCCCTAGTATTCCCTTTCATATACACGAACACACCACCGCCACCACCCGCTGTACAGCCCCGAATGTCGCCACCGTCCAGCTTGAACGTGCCTGCCAGCACATACACTCCGCCGCCCAAGCCATCCACCGTACAGTCGGTGATCGCGCCGCCGGTCATGGTAAATTGACCACCGTTCACATACACTCCGCCGCCATTGCCCTGGCGTACAAGGCAGCCCTGGATCGCTCCACCGGTCATGTTGAACTTGCTGTTTGCAGCGACGTACACAGCACCGCAGGATATGCCGATGCTGCTTGACGCACCGTAGACATTACAGCCGACGAGGTTGCCGGCAGTCATGGTGAACGTCCCTTCCTCAACATGTATACTGCCGCTCCTACCCTGCGCGTTGCCGGTGATAACGCCGCCCTTGACAGTCTTTGTGCCGCCCGTCTCATCCCATACCCACAGACCGTCACTGTCTGGCGTGAACCTATGCTCCGCCGTGGGATTACTGTCGATTAGGGTCAGGTCTCCACCGCTTTCGACTTTGAAGGAGACACAATTATTCGTAATCTGGCGCAACACATGACCGTTGAGGTCCAAAATGACTGCGCGGGTGACAGACAGATTCTGGCTTATGTCCATGTCCGCGATCAGGCATATCTGCCCCATGGAGGTATCCGCCATAGCATCCTTCAGTTCCTGCTCGTTGGTGACCTCCCGGGTATTGATGATCCAGTGAGCCGTGAGGGTCATATCCTCTGTGACGGGGGTGGTGTAATCCCACGGTGTGCCGTCAGCGGTGCGCCAGCCGTCAAAGCGGTAGCCGGATTTGGCAGGGTCGTCGGGCTTAGTGGCTGTTTTGCCGGAGGTCAGAATCTGCTTGGCGTAGTCGGTGTCGCCGTCCTTGTAGGTCACGGTGAGACCGGAGATCGAAGTCTCAAGAGCATACAACTTGCTGTAAAAGAGACCCCAATCGGCATGGTCAATATCGTTACGAAGTGCCACCAAGTCTCTGAAGATGGTGACACCGGTAAGACCGTCGAGGCAGGTGATAGAAGAATTCTCGGCTGCTTCCACCACACCGTATATCTCGCCGCCGTTGGCGTTCATGGTGGCATTATCTATAAGATTGACACTGTATACGGTGCGGGATTTGATTACACCGCCTGTCATAGTAAACGTACCACCATAAAGGTATACGCCGCCGAAGACAGGATTCCACCCTGCATCTACCAAGATTCCTGAGCAGCCCACGATGCTGCCGCCGTTCATGGTGAACGCGCCGTCTTTCAAGATGTACACACCGCCGCCGATATGTGCTTTACAGCCGACGATATTGCCGCCGTTCATGGTGAACTGACCGCCGCCTTCCATGTACACACCGCCACCGCGCTTGCTAGTGTACGATAATGTGGGGTCGGGATAATAAAGCGTACCCGTACCGCCGGTGATGACACCGCCCTTGACGGTCTCTTTACCGTTTTGTTCATCCAGCACCCACAGGACATCATCACCATTGAACTTATGTTCTGCTTCGGGTCTGCTGTCGATGACGGTCAGATCGCCGCCGGTTACAATCTTGAATACGCTTCCTGCCGTGTTCGTATTAGTATACCGCAGGACATAACCATTCAGATCGAGGGTAACCGGACGGCGGATGGTGAGGGAGCTGCTAATGTCGATGTCCTTCGTCAGCCGGATAACGTCCACCGTATTATCCGCCAGAGCACTCTCCAGCGCGGATGCATTATCAACAGGGAGGTACTGCCAGCCCGCGAGGGTGATGTTCTCCGTCACATCCGTGTCAAAGTTCCATTTCGTGCCGTCAGCCTTGTACCAGCCGTCAAAGGTGTAGCCCGTTTTGGCAGTGGGGTCGGCGGGCTGGGTTGCGCGACTGCCGCTGTTCAAAAACTGCGTGGCGTAGTTCACGCCGTTGAGCTGATACGTCACGGCAACGCCGTTGACGTTGTAATTGTGATTAACGGTAATCTTGCCGTAGAAGACAGTGCTTTGGGGCACACCTTCGTCCACGGAGAACGTTACGTCATTATAAATGTATACATCGCCCTTGACAACGCCGCCGTTGGTCAGGACGGTACAGTTCATCAGGTACATATTCGCCTGAATGTCCGCAGCAGCGCCGATGGTCACCGTGCCGTCACTCTGCGCGTATACAGGCTGCCACTGATCGCTGTTATCTGAAATGATCCTGCCGTTCAGGGTAAGCGGGTCGCCGCTGTAATTGTAATGGTACACTGCTCCGCCCGCGGGGGCAGCACAGTTTCGGATCGTGCCGCCGTTCATGGTGAACTTCCCCTTGTTGCAGACGCCGCCCCCGCTGCCCGCGCCGCGGGACACACAATCCTGGATCGTACCGCTGTTCATGATGAATGTGCCTTTTTCAGCGACGTACACGCCGCCACCGTCTCTGCTCTGAGCGGCGCAGCCGACGACGTTGCCGCCATTCATCTCAAATACGCCGCCTCCGTCCACTTTCACACCGCCGCCTTCCGCACTGGAGCTGCCGCAGCCCACGATGTTGCCGCCGTTCATAGTCAGCCTGCCGCCGTCGCGCACTTTCACGCCGCCACCGCCGTCTATGTCGTAGCCACCGGTGATAGCGCCGCCGTGGACGGTTTTGTCCTCGTCGCCGCGCTGGTCATCCCAATTCCAAACACCGTAACTGTAGCTATTGTTGACCCAGAATTTATGCTTCTCCGTGGGTCTGCTGTCGGTGACGAACATGTGACCGCCATCCTTAATTTCAAATACGCTGCGACCGCTGCCCTGCAGTACATAGCCGTTGAGGTCGAGGGTGACTTCGCGGACAACGGTCAGAGTTACACCACCACCCAGAGAAATGTTCGCATTCAGCTCGACAATGTCCACGGTGGGATCTGCAAGCGCGGCGACAAGCTCATTCTCTGTGCCAACGCTCGCCGTCTGCGAGGCGGTGCCCTTGGCATTTGTTGACGAGAGCATTTCGGCTGTGAGCGTTTCCCCGTTCTGACTCACCGATTCCACTCCTTCGGTATACTCGCCCCCGCCGGGCTGGGTCACTGTCTCAGTTGTCGAAGACCCTTCCCGGCTTTCAATGGTATACTCCGCATCGCCCTCTTCCGCCTGCGCCGCAACCGGCACAAGGCATACCACCATAATTAAGGCTAGCAGGATACTTAGAATTCGCTTTTTCACTCTTTCTTACCTCCGTTCTGATATTGTGAGCGGTATTTATCAGCAAACAGGCTAACTCCCTGTTTCAAGACCTCCATCTGGCTTTTGAGATAATACTCATCCTCAAACATGGCGTAATGTACGCAGGCGCGGACAAAAATGAATATCAGAGAGGTTATTACGTTGTAAGGTATGCCAATCTTCGGTTCAAGCTGTTTTGCGTATTTGGTATATCTCTCATTGACACCCTCAAAGAATTTTTTGCCGTGCTCGATATACTTCGGGTGTGTGTATACCTGATACATCAGCCGATATTTCTTTCCGTGCTCCCGCGCCGTCCAATATGGCACCTCCGCCACAAATCGTGCAACATCATTCAGGTCAGTCGGGGCTTTCGCCATAAATTCATCCTCTACCTTTGCCATGCAATGGGCGGTGGACTGGATGATCAGATCATCGAGATTCTTAAAGTACAGATAGAAATTTCCCGGGGCACAGCCGCACGCCTGTGACAACGCTTTCATGCCTGTTCCGGTCAGTCCGTTTTCGGCATAGCATTCAAAGCATTTCTCCATCCATTCTATCTTTTTTGCGTCATGCTGTTCCTGTCTGTGGTTCGTCAATCTTTTATCTCCTTTTTAAAAATGAATATTCATTCACACTTCGATTATGTCATAGTTCTAAAGGAAAAGCAATAGATGGATCAAAAAAGGAGCGAATCCGAAGACTCACTCCTCACGCCCTTACTGCCCAGCGCAGCTTTGTCGATCTCGCCCTGCCGTTCTGCGCGCATTCCTCCGCGGAGGGGCGGATGACATCCCTCGCCACATCCGCGTAAACGCCTTCGCGGAGTCCTTCCTTAAACGCCCTTTTGACGAGCTTGTCCTCACCGGAATGGAAGGTCAGGATTGCGACCCTTCCGCCCGGCTTCAGCGCACCCGGCAGCTTCTCGAGAAACTCATAGAGCACCTCGAACTCATTGTTGACATCAATGCGCAATGCCTGAAAGACGCGCTGGCAGGTCTTCTTCACCGTGTCCTTCTTCTCCTTTTCCGGCAGGAAATCCAGCGTTTCCGCTATCACCTCATACAGCTTCCGCGTGGTATCGATCCGATGTCCGCGGCGTATTTTCCCCGTAATCGCCAACGCCAGCTTCTCCGCATAAGGCTCGTCCGAATTTTCCACGAGCATACCCGCAAGCTCCTCCGCCGAGATACTGTCGAGACGCTGCGCCGCACTGATGCCCGCCTCCGGGTTCAGCCTCAGATCCAGCGGCCCATCATTCTTATAGGAAAAACCCCTGTCCGGGTCGTCAATCTGCATGGAAGAGACACCGAGGTCTGCCAGAATGAAGTCAAAGCCCCCCGCCTCCCGCGCGATCTCGTCTATCGTGCAGAAATTCTGTAGTTTAATTGTCAGTATGTCCTCCCCGAAGCCTGCGGCAGCAAGCCGCTTCCGCGTCTTCTCAGACTCAATGGGATCAACATCCGTCGCATACATATGCCCCTGTCCCCCGAGACATTCCAGCATGGCTTTCGTGTGCCCGCCATAGCCTAACGTCGCGTCAAAGCCGGTCTCGCCCGGCCGGATTTTCAGGATGTCCAGAATTTCCCTGACCATAATGGAAATATGCATTCCCGCCGGTGTGCTGCCCTTTTTCCTGACATGCTCCACGGTGTCCGAATACTTTTCGGGGTTCAGCTCCTTGTATTTCTCTTTGAAATTTCTGGGATATTTGCCGGAGTAATGTACCCGGCGCTTATGATTTTCTTCCTGCGGCATAATTTTTCCTTTTTCTTTCACTTTTTCTCGATTGTAGCACAGGTTTTGTGTTATAATCAACTACGGCGCACAGAAAGATAGCCGGTATACCGGCGGAATGTGAGGAAAAAATGCTCATTCAGGAAATACGCACGATTGATGAGCTGCTTCATTTTATGAACGGTCTCTATGAAAAACACGGCAGACGCCTGTGGTATCGCGGAGAGGAGGACGCGGCGCTGACGCTGATCCCCTCGATCCAGAGAAGCCAGAAGCGTCTGGATGTGGAAAGATATATTACAAACGATTTTTACACCCGCGCAAGGCAGATCACGGACAATCCCCCCGCAAAACATAATTACGCCGCATGGGTATCGCTCATGCAGCATTACGGTCTTCCGACGAGGATGCTGGACTGGAGCGAGTCGCCCCTGATTGCCGCCTTCTTCGCAACGGAAACTTACCAGACGACCTCGGAGAAGGATGCCGGTATCTGGGTTCTTGCACCCGATCTGCTGAACGAAAAGGAGGGCTTCGGCCGCTGCATCTACCCGATCGATGCGGACACGACGCAGGAAATGCTGCTGCCCGCCTTTAAACATAATCACCACAACCCTGAGCTTGTGGACAAGATCCTTGCCTGCAGCTCCACGGAGAACAACCTGCGCATGTATTCGCAGCACTCCAATTTCACCGTCCACAACTCCCTGCAGCGTCTGGACGAAATCTGCGACGAAAACATGCTGTACAAGATCATCATCCCGAGCTACCGGAAGAAATATTTCATCGAGAGCCTGCGTGCCTTCGGTATCACGGAGAGCTTTGTATATCCCGATCTCGACCATATTTCCAGCGACCTGCGGGAGTCCTACGGCATCTGATTGCCGTAACGAATGCTGAAACTTATAGGGCCTTTGCCCCCCCCAACATAACATACCGCCGGACAGGCAGAAGGTGAGGAGCCATGAAAATTGTATTGGAACATCTGACAAAGAAATTTCCCAGCCGCAACAAGAAGGATCGCAGCGAAGTGACTGCCGTGGGCGATTTTAACTTTGAAATCCCCGACGGCAAGCTGGTCGGGCTTCTGGGGCCTTCCGGCTGTGGCAAGAGCACGACCCTGAACCTGATCTGCGGACTGTTAAAGCCCACAGAGGGCAGAATCCTTTTCGGCGAGGATGATGTCACCATGCTTCCCCCCGAGAACAGGGGCGTCGGTCTGGTATTCCAGAATTACGCGCTCTACCCGCATCTCACCGTGGAGAAAAATATCCAGTTCCCGCTGGAAAATCTGCGCGGCGCGGAAAAGCTCTCCAAGGAAGAAATGAAAAAGCGTGTCTATGAGGCTGCGAAGCTTGTCCAGCTCGACGGTCTGATGGAGCGCAAGCCGAACGAACTCTCCGGCGGCCAGCAGCAGCGTGTAGCCATCGCCAGAGCGCTGGTAAAGACACCGAAGGTACTCCTTCTGGACGAGCCCCTCTCCAACCTTGACGCAAGACTGCGCCTGCAGACCCGTGAGGAAATCCGCCGTATCCAGCGTGAAACCATGGTGACGACGATCTTTGTCACACACGATCAGGATGAGGCAATGAGCATTTCCGACCTGATTGTCGTCATGAAGGACGGCTATGTCCAGCAGCTCGGCAAGCCGCAGGATGTCTATGACGATCCTGTAAATCTCTTCGTTGCGAAGTTCCTCGGCACTCCGCCCATCAATGTATTTGAGGGACAGGTAAAGTCCGGCAGGCTCTATCTCGGCGAGGATGCGGTTCTGGATGTCAAGGGCGTGCCCGATCAGGAGGTCTATGTCGGCATCCGTCCCGAAGGCTTCATCCTAAAAGAGGACGGCCCTCTCTGCTGCGCACTGAACCGGCTGGAGGTCATGGGAAGAGATGTCAGCGTTGTCTCCACGCATCCCTGCTCCCAGAACCTCACAATCCGCTCCATCATTGCCGCGGAAAATTCGGTAAACACTGCCTCCGCCACTGTCAGGTTCGCATTGAAGCCGCGGAAGGTATTCCTATTTAATAAGGAAACGGAAGAGAGAATCCATTTTGACATATAGCCTGCATCTCTCAAATTACAGAAAGGCATGGAAATAAGCATGGAAAAACATAATTTCAAGGTATGGCTCTACCTGCTGCCCGCGTTCCTTTTTCTGGGCGTATTCATGATCTATCCGCTGATTGATGTATTTGTCTATTCCTTTGAGGAGGGCTATAACTCAGCGTCACAGACCTTTTTCGGCATCGGCGGTTACAATTACTCCTATGTGCTGCATGACCCGTATTTCCTTCAGGCAGTGAAAAACACGTTCATTCTGGTCATTATCACCGTTCCGGTGTCCACGCTCCTCGCACTGCTCATCTCTGTCGGCTTAAGCTCGATCAAGCCCCTGCGGGAGCTGTACCAGACGATCTACTTCCTGCCCTATGTCACGAACACGCTGGCGGTAGGTCTCGTGTTTATGATCCTGTTCAAAAAAACTGCCTACTCCGACGGTCTGATCAACCTTCTGATCTCCCTCTTCGGCGGCAGCTCCGTTGACTTCATAGACGGCCCCTACTGGGCAAAGCTCTTCGTGCTCTGCTTCTATACGATATGGGTCGTTATGCCCTTTAAGATCCTGATTCTGACGAGCGCGCTCGCCAGCGTCAACCAGATCTACTACAACGCCGCGAGAGTGGACGGAACCTCACGCTTCCGCATTTTCCGTAAGATTACGGTTCCCATGATCTCTCCCATGATCTTCTATCTGATTATCACCGGCTTTATCGGCGCATTCAAGGCGTACAGCGATGCGGTCGCCCTGTTCGGCACCGACCTGAATGCGGCAGAGATGAACACCATTGTGGGCTATGTATATGATATGCTGTACGGCGACAGCGGCGGTTATCCGTCCTACGCTTCCGCCGCGGCGATCATTCTGTTCGCCATCGTGCTCACCATCACCTGCATCAATCTGCTGGTATCAAAGAAACATGTTCACTACGCATAAGAGGATCGAAACCATGAGCAATCAGACTGATTATGATAAAATTTCCAAAAATGCCAAGACCAGAAAGACCGTCGGAAATATCGTGCTGTATTTCCTGTTGTCCCTCTGGGCGATCATCGTCCTGTTTCCCTTCTACTGGATGGTGCTGACCTCCGTGAAAAGCTACGGCTCGTACAACTCCGAGAAGATCCCATCCTTTTTCACGCTTTCACCGACCCTGCAGAACTATGTTGACGCTTTTACGACGGTCTCCCTCGGCAAATATCTGCTGAACACGCTGATCTTCACCGTCATCACGACAGCAATCATGCTGGTCGTCATCACGCTCGCCGCATTCGCCTTTGCGCGGCTGGAGTTTAAGGGCAGAGATGCTGTATTCACGCTGTTCCTCTCCCTGATGATGATCCCGAATGAGCTTGTCGTCATCACAAACTTTGCCACGATCACGAATCTCGGACTGCGCAACACCTTCACCGGTCTGATCCTGCCGTCCGTGACCTCCGTGTTTTATATCTACCTGCTGCGCGAGAATTTCGCTCAGGTTCCGGACGAGCTGTACTATGCGGCGAAGGTAGACGGCACATCTGACCTGCGCTATCTGCGAAAGGTCATGATCCCGATCTGCAGGCCCACGCTGATTACGATCGTCATCCTGAAGGTAATCGAGTGCTGGAATTCCTATGTCTGGCCGAGACTGATCACCGACGATCCGAATTACTTCCTTGTTTCCAACGGCATTCAGGAGATCCGCGAGAACGGCTTCGGACGTGAAAATATCCCCGCCATGATGGCAGCGGTCGTCGTCATCTCCCTTCCCCTGATTATTCTCTTCCTCATCTTCCGCAAGAAGATCATGGCAGGAGTCGCAAGAGGAGGTACAAAAGGATGAGCCGTTTCAAGAACACCATGCTTACTTTGAAAAAGACACTCAGGGCTTCCCTGCTGGCGGGCCTCTGTCTCTTCGGTCTCACCGCCTGTCACGGCTCCAAGGAACAGGCAAGCTTCGCCATTCCCGAGAGCTTTGACACCTCGCGGAATTATGAGATCACGTTCTGGGCAAAGAATGACACGAACAAACGCCAGACCGACATCTATAAGAAAGCCATCGAGGATTTTGAAAATATCTACCCGAACATCACTGTGAACCTGCGTCTGTATACCGATTACGGCAAAATTTACAATGATGTCATTACGAACATTGCGACGAACACCACCCCGAACGTCTGCATCACCTACCCCGATCACATTGCGACCTACCTCACTGGCACGAATGTGGTCGTACCGCTCGACGAGCTGTTCACGGATGCAAATTACGGTCTCGGCGGCAGTGAGGTGCTGTTTGACTCTCCCTCAAGGGACGAGATCATCCCGCAGTTTCTGGAGGAGTGCTCCTTTGCGGGTCATTACTATGCCGTTCCCTTCATGCGCTCCACCGAGGCATGTTATGTAAACAAGACTTATGTGGAGGCGCTCGGCTATACCCTGCCGGAGACGCTTACCTGGGATTTCATATGGGAGGTTTCCGACGCCGCCACTGCCAAGGATGCCGATGGCAATTACCTTGTCAACGGGCAGAGCGTGCTGATTCCGTTCATCTATAAGTCCACGGACAACATGATGATACAGATGCTGAAGCAAAGAGATGCCGGATATTCCACCTCCGCCGGTGAGATCAAAATCTTTAATGACACGACGAGGGAGCTGCTCTACACGGTTGCCGACCATGTGAAGACCGGAGCCTTTTCGACCTTCAAGATTTCCAGCTATCCTGCAAATTTCCTGAATGCCGGACAGTGTATCTTTGCAATTGATTCCACGGCGGGCGCGACATGGATGGGCACAAACGCTCCGCTCTCCGACATCAGCGAGGATGTGCTGGTAGACTTCGATACCGAGGTCATGATGATCCCGCAGTTCGACCCGGAGCATCCGCAGATGATCTCGCAGGGGCCGTCTGTCTGTGTCTTCAACAAGACCGACTCGCAGGAGGTTCTGGCATCGTGGCTCTTTGTGCAGTACCTTCTCACAAATGATGTGCAGATCGCCTACTCCGAGACAGAGGGGTATGTTCCCGTCACGGCGAAGGCGCAGAACTCCGCAGAATATCAGGATTACCTTTCCCGCGCCGGGGAGGACAACAATAATTACTATGATGTCAAGATCAAGGCATCAAAGCTCCTTCTGGATAATGTGGGAAACACCTTTGTCACTCCCGTTTTCAACGGCTCCGCCTCCCTGCGCGATGCGTCAGGGCAGATGATCGAAAATGTCGCAAAGTCCATCCGCCGCAAGGAAACGGTCGATGATGCCTACCTCGACAAGCTGTTTGAGGACGTAAGCTCACTGTACCGGCTGGATCAGATACAGACCTCCGCCGCCGGCAAAAGAGAGCTCGGTCCTCTTCCCGCCACTGCCACCGCCCTGCTGTCTGCCCTCGGTATTGCCTGGATATTAATTATTGCTTATGTATGTCGGGAGTTGATAAAAAAGAGAAAAAGCCGTCATAATGCCAATTGATTTCTGTCAATTTTAAGGTATAATTACAGTGTTGTAAAAATCTTTTTAGAAAAGAGGAGTGTTTTATTATGAAAAAAGGTTTGGTAATGGCTTTATCCCTAACACTTGTGCTTTCGTTTGCCGCTTGCGGAAACAACGGCACGACTGACTCCAGCGCTTCTTCCGAGGAGGTTTCCTCCGTTGCTTCCGAGAGCAAGGACGATGCAAGCGTTGAATCCACAGAAGAGGTTTCCAGCGAAGCTGAGAACAACGATGTTGCCGGCGAGACAGTTATGTCCTATGCTGACTATGTTGCAGCAGAGCTTGAGTCCCCTGTTGTCATCGAGGCATATGTTCAGGCACATCAGTCCTGGTGGGACAACAAGATCACCGTTTACGCCGCTGACGAGGACGGTGCATACTTCATCTACAACATGACCTGTTCCGAAGAGGACAGCGCAAAGCTGGTTCCCGGAACAAAGATCAAGGTTACCGGTTACAAGACCGAGTGGTCCGGCGAGGTTGAGATCGCAGAGGGCGCTACTTTCGAGATCGAGGATGGCAGCTACATCGCAGAGGCAACCGACGTTACTGATCTGCTTGGCACCGACGATCTGATCAACTATCAGAACCAGTTCGTTTCCTTCAAGGGAATGACTGTTGAGGAGTCCGAGGGCGGCGCTGCTTTCCTGTACAACTGGGATGGTTCCGGTTCTGCTGATTCCAACAGCGATCTGTACTTCAACGTTTCCCTGAACGGACAGACCTACACCTTCACCGTTGAGTCTTATCTCTGCGACAACACCACTGACGTTTACAAGACTGTTGAAGGTCTTAAGGTTGGCGATGTCATCGACATGGAGGGCTTCCTTTACTGGTACAACGGCGTAAACCCTCACATCACAAACGTGACTGTAAAGTAAGTTTTACAGACAAAAGAGTGTGCTATGCGCACATTAAGGTGTTCCCCGAAAGTCTGACTTTTGGGGAGACACCCATTTTTTTGACACTATTTAAAACTGAAAGGAACTGAAATCATGAAGAATAAATCATTACGCTGTGCAGCGCTGTTAGTTGCCGCTATATCCCTTGCAGGATGCGGTAAGGCGAGTAATGATGGCACGAACGTGTCTGAACCGGTATCTGAACCGGTGTCCGAATCCGCCTCTGAGGCTACAAATTCCAGCGAGGAAACAACGGCTGCTGCCGAGAAGGATTGGATCAACGAAATATATTATTGGGAGAATGGTTACATAACATCCGATTCCAGAGACCAGGCGATATACAGCGAATCAGAGTCCCAGTGGGACGGCAGATTCCATGTCCGGGATCTCGTTTTTTACCCCGGTATGACAATGGGCGATATTATGGATCAGGGATGTACAATCGTTCTGAAATGTACCAGCAACAACAAGGGCAGCGCGTGGTATCATGCGGACGGCACACCTTATTCGGACGCCTATTTAGTCGTGGACAATACAACCGGTTTCCAGCTGACCGATGACGATGTTTTGTACGGTTTGGGAAACTTTGCTGTCGAGGATGCGTCGTCAGAGGATATTGTATTGGGTGACACTATCGCCCTTCATGCAAATGCCTTAGATGATACAAAAGCAGATCTGGAAGGCTATTTTTCCATCGTTGCAAATGATGAGAGGGAAATACTCGGCGGTATGTCCTTGCAGTGTCCCCTTAGCTTTTTCTTTAATGTTACCTCCGAGGACACAGGAACACCGCTTCGGGACATAAAGCTTAGCGGAATCACCGATCGGGTATATCTTCCCGAACAAGTTAATTCGAGCGCAACTCCCATGACAGCAGTCGCCGATTTCTTCGGTAACGCACTTGTTGTCAACAAGGAAGACCCGGTGGATTCGTTTCCATCCTACCCCATCAGATACGGTGAGCAGGTCGGCCTGGTATCCATGGACACATACACTACCGTAGAGTATGTCTGCCTGTATACCGATCTGGACACGATGAAACCAAGAGCTGAAATGCGGGAAATATTTGAGCAGAACTAATCTATAAAAAATCTCCATCCACCCATGCATCTGTTTAAAAGAAACAATGAAAGGATGGTAATTGACATCTCTGCATATTTCCCTTATAATTAACATAAGATAAAAATCAACAATGGTTGATTTAGGGCTGGTCGAAAGACCCTGGTCCACCGAGCGGCGGGGAATTTCCCCGCCTAAAAATTAAACTGTTGCTTTTCCCGTGTTTGCGCTCTGGCTTCCCGGCTTAAGAGTTGGCATTTTCGGCGCCGTGAAAAGTGTAGAGTATCCGGATGCCTCCGGCGGATATTCTACCAGCGTCATGCCGGTGCTGTTGTCACCGGTTACCGTAATGTCAACAGAATCGGTCTCAACGTCCACCTTGTCCTCGTTGGTCTTGTGCTCGTGCTTAATTGGTCCCATGGACACATTCAGCAGCAGGCCGCGGCTGTTCTGTGCGTCGCCTTTTGCTTCAAAGGCAATATAAACCG
>OIZV01000484.1_pt1 | contig 19357 bp, 18 predicted proteins | sample 1588681 | NCBI WGS metagenome assembly OIZV01 (sample SAMN03283281) | human gut metagenome | biome: human-associated habitat; material: feces | host: Homo sapiens | place: Peru | collected 2012 | reverse complement strand
GGATTGTTAGCTGAACAGTCAGAGATTACAATGCTTGGGGCACTGGCATTGTCACTTGGAATTGCAATTCAGAATTTCCCGGAAGGAGCGATTGTATCTATGCCATTGCGAAGCCAGGGAATGAGTCGGAGAAAAGCGTGCTTATATGGGATAGCATCCGGAGCGGTAGAACCGGTTGCAGCCTTGATCACAATCTTGTTGTCATCTATCTTGGTGCCGGTATTGCCATATTTCTTAAGCTTTGCAGCCGGAGCAATGTTATATGTTGTGGTTGAAGAGCTGATACCGGAAATGGCAGAAGGAAAGCATTCCAATATTGGAACACTGATGTTTGCAGCGGGGTTCTCAATTATGATGATTCTGGATGTGACACTTGGTTAACGGAAATAGCTTAAAATAACTCCGAATAACTCCGAATATGCAAAAATCGGTTGAAAATATAGAAAAGAACCGATACAATAATATTAAGTATCGTTTTGCATATTCGGAGTTATAGGTGAGGTGACGGAATGAAACGGAATTCAATGATGCAGCTATGGCTGTCGCTGGTATTGTTGACAGTGATATTGGTCGTATCAGTACTGTTTTATATTGACAATCTGAATGAGAATTTTGAACGGGAGGTCTTTCGGACGCTGGAGGAGGTGTCTTCACAGGAGGCGATGGCGATTGAAACCGAGATTCAGCGGAAGCAGGATATGCTCTCGGATCTGTCGCATGTTATGGAAATCGATATAGATGCAGAACCGGATGTTATATTGAAAAGTGTACATACACAATTGCAGCCAATTGTAGAAGAGAATGGATTACGCGGTATGGGAGTCGCCCTGGAAGATGGGAGGGCATATTCAACCAGAGGCGAGATCATGGATATAAAGGATCAGGAATTTTATCAGAGGGCATGGAACGGAGAAAGTGTATTATCCGGAAGAATTACATTGAATCGGGTGGCGAAGGACTATGTGAATGTATATGCAACACCGATTCATGATGAGAAAACCGGTGAGGTGATCGGCGTTCTTTATGCAACGTATAATACGAGAAATTTCAGATCTACGATGGAGACTCCATCCTTTCACGGCGAAGGATACTCCTATATGGTAGATGCGAAGGGAGATACCGTAGTGGATTCTTCGCACGCAACTTCTTTCCAGAATATGGAAAATATTTTTACTTCTATTGAAGAAGCGGATGGAAAGAATGCAACGATGGCAAATGAACTGCGTCAGCTGATGGAACAACGAGAGGCAGGAAGGATTGTGTTCCGAAATAAAGTAGACAAGTATCTGTACTGCTATCCGTTATCTGTCAATAATTGGTATCTGCTGACGGTTGTTCCGGTGAGTGTGGTAGATACCCAGATGAATGTTGTGGTACGGAATACGATCATTCTGGTCGTGGTGCTGGCGGGTATCTTTATTGCTATGATCCTGCTGCTTGTGAATCAGTACAGAAAGAAGCAGGCAGAGTTAAAGACCCTGGCATATGTAGATCCGGTAACCGGTGGTGATACGTTTGCAAAATTCCAGATGGACTATGAAGAGACAGTCAGTGGCTGCCCCAATGTGTCATTTGCGCTACTATCGTTGGACCTGAACCGGTTCAAGATGATCAACGATATGTACGGAAGTGAAGAAGGGGATCGGATCCTTCAGAACATGGATCGGATCTGGAAGGAAATTTTCCGGGAGCATGAGTATTGCGGACACAGAATGGCAGATCGTTTTGCAGTTCTTCTGACCTATCAGAGCAGGGAGGAACTGGAGCTCCGGATTCGGGATTATCGGAAGCTGCTCCGCGAAACAACGAAGAATCGATATAATCTGACCCTGAGAATCGGAGTTTATCTGCTGCAGGGAACGAAGGAGTCATTCTCAACAGCATATAGCCGCTCTATGATGGCATTTGCCGCAGCAAAGGATTCCGAGAAGCATTTTTACGCATTCTATAATGAAGAAATGGAAGAACAGCTTATTTGGGAAAAGCTGGTAGAGGATGATTTTGATACCGCATTGAAAAATAAGGAATTTGTGGTGTTCTATCAGGCCAAAATAAATTCAGAAACACAGCAGATCACAGGTGCAGAAGCACTGGTGCGCTGGATTCGTCCGGACGGAACAATTATTCCGCCGGGAAGATTTATACCAGTGTTGGAGAATAATGATTCTATTGTAGAGCTGGACCGTTATATGTTCCGTGAGGTATGTCTCCAGCAGAAGCAGTGGCTGGATGAGGGGAAGTCAATTGTTCCGGTATCTGTCAACCTTTCCAGAGTACAACTGGCTGATCGGAATCTGGTTGATTATTATCAGAGGATTCTGGATGAGACCGGATTACCGCCGGAATATATCGGACTGGAGTTTACAGAGAGTGCAATGTTTAATAATGAAGAGATTCTGAGAGATACGGTAGATCGTCTTCATGATATGGGAATGAAGGTTTTGATCGATGACTTTGGTGTGGGATATTCTTCCATGATGTCATTAAAGGTCATTCCGGTCGATATATTGAAGGTGGATAAGAGCTTTATTGACAGCATCGGAGATGAACGTGGTGATAAGATCGTCATCAGTATTATCGAGTTCGCAACTTCTCTTGGTATGAGTGTTACGGCTGAGGGTGTGGAGAACGATGAACAGTATCAGTTCCTGCAGGCGCATCGTTGTGATGATATTCAGGGATACTATTTCTCAAGACCGGTTCCGGCAGATGAATACGAGAAGCGGTTTCTGAACCGCCGGGCAATCGGATAAGGAACAGACTGAAAAGAGTGGAAAAATCTGTCCATACATGATATAACATTGTAAGACTGACAAAATTAGGAGGCTGTTATGGCACAGGAGTACCAAAAGGAAATTGAAAAACGAAGAACATTTGCGATTATATCACACCCGGATGCAGGTAAGACAACATTAACCGAGAAATTCCTGCTTTATGGTGGGGCAATCAATACAGCCGGTTCGGTAAAGGGAAAGGCAAATTCCAAATATGCGGTTTCTGACTGGATGGGCATTGAGAAGGAAAGAGGTATTTCAGTTACCTCGTCTGTATTACAGTTTAATTATGATGGATATTGTATTAATATTCTGGATACTCCGGGACATCAGGATTTCTCGGAGGATACTTATCGTACCCTGATGGCAGCGGATTCTGCGGTAATGGTAATCGATGCATCAAAGGGTGTTGAGGCGCAGACCATTAAGCTGTTTAAGGTATGTGTTATGCGTCATATTCCGATCTTTACATTCATTAACAAGATGGATTTGGAGGCAAGAGATTCTTTTGAGCTGTTAGATGATATTGAGACGGTACTGGGTATCAGGACCTGTCCGATCAACTGGCCGATCGGAGCTGGTAAGCGGTTCAAGGGCGTATATGACCGGGAAACGAAGCAGGTATCTATGTTCCGGGCAGTATCCGTAGGTGGTGCAAAGTCTGCTGCAGAGACCGATTATGACCTGAATGATCCTGCACTGAAGGAAGCTGTTGGCGATGAGTTATATCAGCAGTTGCTGGATGAAGTAGAACTGCTGGATGGAGCCAGTGATACCTTTGATCAGGAACTGGTAGATCAGGGAAAGCTGTCTCCGGTATTTTTCGGATCAGCACTTACGACTTTCGGTATCGAGACATTTCTGGAGCATTTCCTGAAGATGACGAAGTCACCGCTTCCGAGAATGTCAAATGAAGGTCTGATCGATCCAATCGAGTCACCGTTCTCCGGATTTATATTCAAGATTCAGGCAAATATGAATAAGGCACATCATGACCGGATCGCTTTTATGCGGATCTGTTCCGGCAAGTTCGATGCAGGCAAGGATGTCTATCATGTGCAGAGCGGTCGAAAGCTGAAGCTGTCACAGCCACAGCAGATTATGGCACAGGATCGGAAGGTAATTGAGGAAGCATATGCGGGTGATGTAATCGGTATTTTTGATCCGGGTATTTTCTCAATCGGTGATACAATCTGTACGCCGGGAAAGAAGTTCGAATATGAGGGAATCCCGACCTTCGCACCGGAGCATTTCTGCCGGCTGGTATCCCTGGATTCCATGAAACGGAAGCAGTTCATGAAGGGTGTTACCCAGATCGCACAGGAAGGTGCGATTCAGATATTTAAGGATTATTCTCTGGATATGTCAGAGATTATCGTCGGTGTTGTCGGTGTTCTGCAGTTCGATGTGCTGAAGTATCGTCTGGAGAATGAGTATAACTGTGAGGTGCGTCTAGAGCCACTGCCATATAATTATATCCGTTGGGTAAAGGACCCGGCTACAGATCTGAATAAATTAAAACGGATCAGTGACTGCAAGAAGGTAAAGGATATGAAGGATAATCCGTTGCTTCTGTTTGCCAATGAGTGGTCTATCCGAATCGTTCTGGAGAATAATGAAGGACTGGAGCTGGAGGATTTCAAGAAGAACTGATTTTACGTGAATATTACAGAATCGTAAGAAGTTTGTAAATTGTTATGTATATAGAAATCAAGTATAATAAAGTAGCGGAGTACAATTACTTCCGGTTTGTAAGAAAGGGGAGTTGTGTATGCAGATAGGAACTGTGGTCATTATATGGCTGGCACTTGTATTATTGTTTGTTATTATAGAGATCATGACTCTGGGGCTGACCAGTATCTGGTTTGCGGCAGGAGCATTGGTATCGGCACTGGCAGCAATGTTCGGCGCACCGGTCTGGTTGCAGGTGATACTGTTTATTGTAGTATCGGCGGTTTTATTGGCATGTACCAGAAAGTTTGCAGTGAAACATCTGAATAACCGGTTGGAGAAGACGAATGCAGAGAGTCTGGTAGGAAAGCAGTCGATTGTAATTGAGACGATTGATAATGTGGCACCAAGTGGAAAAATCCGAATCGGTGATGTGGAATGGACTGCCAGAAGTGTAACAGACGGAATCGTGATTCCGAAGGATCAGAAGGTTGTAATCCGGGAGATTTCCGGTGTGAAATGTATGGTTGAGCCTGTTGACGGGACCTCGACAGAGACAGCAGCAGAGGAGACCAGATAATGTATGGAGTGATTGCCGGAAGGGCAGTTCTTTATAATGAATAAGAATGATGGAGGTATTTCAATGGGAATTATTGGAACAGCTGCAGCAGGAGCAGCATTAGCAAGCGGTATGATTGGATTTACGATTTTTATTGTTGTAATTCTGATTATCATTGCAGTATCCTGCATTAAGATCGTACCACAGGCATATGCGTATGTTGTAGAGCGACTGGGAACCTATCGTGGAACATGGTCCGTAGGTCTTCATTTTAAGGCACCGTTTATTGATAAGGTGGCAAAGCGTGTGACCTTAAAGGAGCAGGTAGTTGACTTCGCACCACAGCCGGTTATCACAAAGGATAATGTAACGATGCGGATCGATACGGTTGTATTCTTCCAGATTACAGATCCTAAGCTGTTCTGCTATGGTGTTGAGAATCCGATCATGGCAATCGAGAACCTGACAGCTACCACACTTCGTAACATCATCGGTGATCTGGAGTTAGACCAGACACTGACATCCAGAGAGACCATTAATACCAAGATGCGAGCAACCCTGGATGAGGCAACCGACCCATGGGGTATCAAGGTTAACCGTGTCGAGCTTAAGAATATTATTCCGCCGGCAGCCATTCAGGATGCCATGGAGAAGCAGATGAAGGCAGAGCGTGAGCGTCGTGAGCAGATTCTGATCGCAGAAGGTGAGAAGAAGTCTGCAATCCTTCGTGCAGAAGGTCAGAAGGAGTCATTGATCCTTCAGGCAGAGGCTGATAAGCAGGCAGCAATCCTTCGTGCAGAGGCAAAGAAGGAGGCTACAATCCGTGAGGCAGAAGGTCAGGCACAGGCCATCGAAGCAGTGCAGAAGGCGAATGCAGCCGGACTTGCTTATTTGAACGAGGCAAATCCAAGCGATGCAGTTATTCAGATCAAGAGTCTGGAGGCTTTTGCAAAGGCAGCAGACGGTCAGGCAACAAAGATCATTATCCCTTCTGAGATTCAGGGATTGGCAGGTCTGGCAAAATCTGTAGTAGAAGTAGCAGCAGAGAAATAGAAAGAACATGGCAGAGGCGTAGCAGCTTTCGGGTTGCTACGCTTTTTGTGTTATTTCGGTGCAACTGCCGGGATTATAGTTGAGTATGGAAAAACAGACTCTGACATGATAAAATATCTGTATATGACGAGAATGATGTTCAGGAGGCAGATTATGATTCAGAAGATAACATTAATTGGACTGGGGGCGATGGGGTCGTTCTTTGCACCGAGATTGCAGGCCTGCTATGGAGATGATTTCCGGGTGCTTGCAAACGGAGACCGGAAGAAACGACTAGAGACCGAGGGTATCTGGGTAAATGACAGACAGTATTTCTTTCCGATAATTGATTCTGAGAATCGGGAGCCATCGGATCTGATCATTATAGCAACGAAGGATACCGGACTTAATCAGGCATTGGAGGATATCCGAAATCAGGTGGGTGCGCATACCATTATCATGGCGGTGCTGAATGGAGTAGAATCGGAGGAGAAAGCTGCCGCAATCTATGGATGGGAGCATGTGATCTATTCCCTGATGCGGATGTCAGTAGTGATGCAGGATCATAAGACACATTATGATCCGGAGGGAGGCAAAGTGCATTTCGGTGATAAAGAGGGGCATGGCAGTGGGGATAGCTTTGTACCATCCGAGCGGGTTGCAATGGTGGCCGAAGTGTTTAAGAAAGCAGGTATTCCATATCAGGTAGAAGAGGATGTATTATTCTCTATGTGGTGGAAATTCATGGCAAATGTAGGAGAGAACCTGACCTGCGCGTTGTTAAGTCTGCCGTTTGGCGCATTCCGTTACAGTGAGGATGCGAACTGGATCCGACATGCAGCCATGAGAGAGGTCGCAGCGATTGCAAATGCGAAGGGAATCATGCTGGGAGAAAAGGAAATGAAGGCGCAGGACTATGTAATGACACATGTAGGACCGCATAATAAGCCGTCTACACTGCAGGATCTAGAGAACCACAGGAAAACAGAGATAGAAATGTTCTCCGGCATGGTATGCCGTATGGGTAAGGAATTAGGTATTCCGACTCCGGTAAATGAAGTGTTCTACCATGGTATCCGGGCATTGGAGAATAAATATTTGAAATATGATGAATGGAAACTGATTCAGGAGGATCTGCACTGATGAGCCAGGAGATAAGAACCGGGAAGAAAAGGAAGACCGGGGATGAAATGCATAAAAGTGAAGTGCACAGAAACGGAACCGCTACCGGCGGCTGCCCGTATGTAAAGAAGTGTGGCGGCTGCAATATGCTGGATGGAGATTATGTCGGTCATTTAAAGCTGAAACAGAAGCTGGTCGAGGGGTATCTGCAGGGAATCTGTAAGGTCATGCCGATCACCGGAATGCAGGATCCGTATCATTATCGGAATAAGGTGCATGCAGTCTATGCAAATACCAAACAGGGTGTTATTTCCGGTGTGTATCAGGAAGGGACACACCGGGTAGTGCCGGTGGAGGAGTGCCGGATCGAGGACCGGAAAGCAGATCAGATCATTCAGGATATTCGTGGACTGTTAAAATCATTTCGTATGAAGGCTTATGATGAGGATCGGGGATTCGGATTCCTGCGGCATGTGCTGATCCGTCGTGGATTCCACAGTGGAGAAATCATGGTTGTGCTGGTGACCGGCACACCGGTATTTCCATCCAAGAATAATTTCATAAAAGCATTACGGAAGCTGCATCCGGAGATTACAACGATTATTCAGAATATTAATGACCGGAAAACGAGTATGGTACTCGGAGAACGTGAGATTCTGTTATATGGAAAGGGTTATATCGAGGATCAGCTGTGCGGAAAGACATTTCGTATTTCGGCAAAGTCGTTTTATCAGGTAAATCCGGTGCAGACAGAGTTTCTATACGGAAAGGCTGTGGAGCTGGCCGGTCTGACCGGAAAGGAACGGGTCATAGATGCGTATTGCGGAATCGGAACGATCGGACTCATTGCGAGTGACGGAGCAGCAGAGACACTGGGAATCGAACTGAATCCGGATGCTGTCCGGGATGCCATCCGCAATGCAAAGGTAAACGGTGTGAAAAACATCTGGTTCTATCAGGCAGATGCCGGAGCCTATATGGTTCAGATGGCAGAGCAGGGGGAGCATGCAGACGTGGTATTCATGGATCCGCCGCGAGCCGGTAGTGATGAGGCATTTCTGTCTTCTGTCGTGAAGCTGGCACCGGAACGGATCGTATACATCTCCTGCAATCCGGAAACTCTGGCACGGGATCTGAAATATCTGGTGAAACAGGGGTATGTGGCCGGAGAGGCATGGCCGTATGATATGTTCCCATGGACGGGGCACGTGGAGACGGTAGTTCTGCTTTCCCACAAAAAGCCAGACGGACATATCAACGTAAAAGTTGAGTTTGGCGAGGGTGAGGGAAAAGTTCCGCTTGATAATATCGCTAAAAGAGCCGAAGAATACAAGCCAAAGGAACGAGTGACCTACAAAATGATAAAGGAGTACATAGAAGCAAAATACGGCTTCAAGGTACATACCGCATATATCGCAGAGGTAAAGAGAGATTTAGGCTTGCCAATGTATGATGCTCCTAATGCGGTAGAGGAATTGAAACAGCCGAGGAAGCATCCGACTCCAGAGAAGGTTGAAGCAATAAAGGATGCATTGAAACATTTTGAGGTGATTTAATGACAAAGCCGCTTGCTTATTGAATGGGTAAGCGGCTGCTTTATTATAATTAGTGTAATATAATAAAGCTTGTTCGAGAGTAAAGGGAGAGGATACGTATGAGAAGAACGTTATTCAGGTACAGGTCATTTAATACGGAAAAACTGAATGATTATAGCTATATTCATCAGAGGATAATTAACATTGAAAAATGGAAGTTTGAAGCTTTTGAAGGATTAGTGTATCCATCATCACCACTTTATTTCAACGACCCCTATGATTGTGAATTTTGCTTTCAGTCAGATGCATTGGAAGGTGTACTTGATAGAGAAACATATATACATCTTTTGGAAAGAAGATTTTCACTTAAACAGGAAGAAAAAAATAGAATTCTTTATTCTGACAATATTGAAAGGGCGATGCAAATAGTTTTGCAGGCTCATGGAGGAAGGCTTTCTGACTCTTGGATGAATATTTTGCAAAATGGATTAAATGATTGTATGAGTACAATCAAGGATGCTGTAAGAGTTGTCTGTTTATCTGAGGTGTATGACTCTATGCTTATGTGGAGCCATTATGCTCAGAATCATACTGGATTTTGTATAGAGTATGATTTTAAAGAAAGTGATATGCTTTATAAACATTTATACCCAGTAATATATACAAAGGATAGATATGCTGTTTCTAAAGCAGATATGTTAAGTGAAAATACAGAATGGATTTATAAGACGACTTGTCGTAAATCTGATGTTTGGTCGTACGAGAAAGAATGGCGAATTGTGACGGCTAATTTCAATAAAGTAATGCCAGAAAAATTGAAATGTCCAAATGGAAAATATGTCTTGGATTTGAAAGAAAATATAAAAGCGTTTTATTTAGGAGCGAAAATCTCTGAGAATTTTAAAGAAGAGATAATTCAATTTGGAAAAAAGAATAGTATTGATATTTATCAGATGGTTTTATCACCCAGTACATATGAGCTAAATGCAAAGAAAATCATATGATTAATTATGGAATAATGGTATAATTTTCTTATTATACAAACAAGATGGATGGTGAAAGAACATATATGAAATTTGAAAAAGTAGTTATTAAAAATTTTAGAAATTTTGATAATGTTGAACTTGACTTATCAAATAAAAACATATTTTTTGGTCTAAATGATGTGGGGAAAACAAATTTCTTGTACGCTCTACGATATGTATTTGATAAAGATATTCGTAAACAAAACCTTTTAGATTCGGATTTTCATAATAAGCAGCTTGATAAACCAATTGAGATTGTTGTTACTATAGATATTAGTGATGTTGCTGACAGCGATTGTCAAAAACTCCGAGCACAGCTAAAAGGTGCATTGCTAAGTGAGCATAATAAGGTATATATAAAGCTTTTTGCAGAATATAGCAAAACAGAAATGCTCGCTCTACCGATATTATCGTGGGGTGGCGATATTAATCATCTTTACGAAATGAAGCAAAGAGGATATCTATATGAAATAGACTATGTATTTAATGTCATTTATATTGACTCTTATGTTGATTTGTATTCCCTATTTAAAAAGAATGTGAGCCAGCTTGTCAGAAATGAAAAGGACGAAGATAAAGATATTCTGGCAAAAATTCAAAATACAGTTGATGATTTGAATGGTCATATTGCTTCTCTGTCTGGAATTAAAGAATTTGAGGATAAACTTACGCCAGAATATCAAAAATTCCATGATGAAGGGATATCTGTTTCAATAAAATCCGAAATCGCAGTAAAGGGATTGTACTCAAATATTATACCATATATTAAACAAGATAATGATGATAATTTATATCCTACTGCTGGGGAAGGTAGGAAAAAGTTATTGGCATATTCAATATACGACATACTGTCAGATGAAAATGCGGAAAAGAAAATCAATTTGTTTTTAATTGAGGAGCCTGAAAACCATCTTCATAAGTCTATGCAGATTGCATTATCACAAATACTTTTTACCGATAGCAAATACACATACTTGTTTGTAACAACTCATTCGCCTTTTGTTCTTTATGAAATGGATAATGTAAATTTAGTTCGAATATATAGTGAGCGAAAAATCAATAGTATTAGCACATTTTATAAAGTGCCTGATACTTATGAGAAAAACAGGAAAATGTTAAACCGTTGTTTGTCAGAAGCAATCTTTGCTAACAAAGTACTTTTGGTTGAAGGACCATCTGAATATATGCTATTTAGCAAAGTCCTTTCAGTAGTGCATCCTTTTTATGAAGTAGATGGAATATATATTTTACCAGTTGATGGTGTGGGATTTGAAACATATTTTTCTATCCTGGATGAACTTGAAATTTTTAATGTGGTAAAAACTGACAATGATTTGAGAGCGGTAACAGGAAAAGGTACATATAGCGTTTTAGGCTTTTCACGCTGTAATAATTATATTGGAGAAAAGCGTCTGCCTACTAAACAAATTCAAGAGAATTCTGTTTCTGCCAAGAGGAGTTTATATAATTCAAATATAAATACTTTGGATAAAATACGAAGTGACTTTCATATTTTCTTATCAAAAGTGGATTTAGAAAATGATTTAGACGAGTTTTTGCATGATAGATTATCAGCTTTATTGGATAATGATAATCCTGTTAAATATTTACAAGATGCAAAGCACTATCATATGGTGGAGTTGATTGAGAAACTTTCGGATACAGATTGCAGAACAATCTATAATCATTACAACTTTGCATGTTTGAAGGAGGTTGCCGAATGAAACTATCTCCAATTCAAGAAAAAATAGTAGAAACTCCCGGTAACTTAATAGTAAGGGCAAGTGCAGGAACAGGAAAAACCCATACAATGGTTAATAAAATTGCTAAGGAAATTGATGATAATCATACACATAAAGTTATTGCTGCAATTACTTTTACAATAAAAGCAGCACAAGAAATAAAGGATAGATTGTCTGTCGATGTAGTTCAACACTTCATTGGAACAAATAACAGTTATGCAATAAATGTAGATGAATATTCTATGGCAAGGGAACAATCATTTTCTGTTGACATATCTGGGGTAACTGAAGATATGACTAGAGAGAAAATTCAGGAAATGTGGGGGGAACCAAGCTTCAGTGGAAATAGGTCAATTATTTATTGTGATGGGGAATTTGAAGATTCCTATTATATCGATAAAATAATTTTTGGCTTTGAAGACACTTCTGAAAAAATAAGTGAAATTTCATTTTTTGTAAATCTGGATAGAATAGAAGAACTGAAGGATAAGTAAAATGGTAGAAATCGATTTAGAAGATCCATATACAAAGGAACAATTTGATAAGTATATGCTGGAATTAGAGGAAAACGCAAAGAAATGATGAATGGTTCCAAATGCATGGACATGTTTTTGTTTTGATGACAAGAAGATATACTTAGTCGGATAGAATGGAAATACAACAGAGGACAGAGAAGAAATGAAACTGAATCCGGTGACAGGAATGCGGGCTTATGGCACACATAATCAGCCGACAGAAAATGCTGTGCACTCCGGAAGATGAGAATATATCCATGATACATAATGTGTCATCTTAGAATACTTAAAATGCTATACTCGTGTTTCGTTATAAAATAATTCACAAAAATGATTGCTTCTGCTTGCAATTGCAAGCAAAAGCAAATATAATAAAGAAAAAGGAGGCGATACTATGGCAAATACATCCGCTGTTTATGCAAGAATAGATACCAATCTTAAGGAGAACGCTGAAAGCATTCTTTCTCAGCTTGGCATTTCTCCATCTAGTGCAATTCAGATGCTTTATAGCCAGATTGTACTGAAGAAGGGCATGCCATTTGAATTAAAACTTCCTTCTTCTAAACCATTGGCTGTTGGAGCAATGACCAGAGAACAGCTTGATTCAGAACTCCGGAAAGGCGTAGATTCCATCAAAGCAGGAGAGGTATATTCTGCAGATGAAGTTGATGCGGTTCTGGCAAAGGAGTTTGGTATATGACAGATAACTATAAGGTCGGCTATTCGGTAGATGCACTTGACGATTTACGAGAAATCTATGCGTACATTGCCGATGAACTTCTTGTTCCGGAGACGGCTGCAGCTCAGCTGGGACGTATCCGAAAGGAGGTCCGTGCATTAGATTTTATGCCCGCTCGCTATGCGTTAGTTAGCTGGGAACCTTGGCACTCGATGAAAATGCATCAGCTTCCAGTCGATAGCTTTATGGTGTATTATCTTATAAATGACGAGGAGAGATTGGTTACTGTGGCTCGAATCTTCTATGGTGGTCGTGATATTGAAGGAATCATAAATTCAAATAATTAACAGTAAATGGGGCTTTTGTGTGAGAAACAGGAGCCCCATGCCCTTATTCTTAACATATTCCTCCTTATTTTGTTAATTTATCTTGGTGGATATCCTAACCGTATTTGCTTAAAATATGTTAAAAATAGTTGCAAAGGTTGGAGATTTATGCGAAAGATATACTTGGATAATGTGCGTTGGATGACCGTAGTGCTTGTGGTGATTTATCATGTGATTTTTATGTTTAATGGGGTGAGCACTGCCGGAGTGATCGGACCGTTCCGGGATTTTCAGCCGCAGGATACGTATCAGTACATTGTATATCCGTGGTTTATGCTGTTATTGTTCACGGTATCCGGAATGGCAGCTCGGTTTGAATTAAATGGAAAATCCGGGAAACAGTTTATAAAGGATCGGACAAGGAAGCTACTGGTTCCTTCTACTATTGGTCTGCTGATCTGGGGCTGGATCTTAGGCTATTATAATATGTCTATAGCGGGTGCGATAGACCAGATGACGGCAGTGCCGAAACCAATCCTCTATATAATCATGTGCATTAGTGGTATCGGTCCGCTTTGGTACATACAGGAGCTTTGGATATTCAGTATTTTTCTGGTTGTTATTTGCTATCGTTTCGGAATCTATGGAGCCGGTTTCCTGATTGGCTATTTTATATTGTCTCACGATGAAGTGATGGACAGAATGGGGAAATATTGGATCCTTTTTACGGTACTGGGAGTCATTTCAGGCGTTGCCTTCGTTGTGATGTATAGTGGACAGCCGTATCCGGAGCATTCTGTCCTGGATACATGGATGTGTAATCTTTATGCCTGGTTTGGAACCTTGGGTGTCTTAGCCTTTATGAAGAAATGGGGAAATTTTGAAAATCGTTTTTCTAAATGGATGTCAAAAAAATCCTGGGGCTTATATATCTTTCATTACATGTTTATTGCGGCAGCGGCCTGGTATTTAACACCTCTGTTAGGAGATACTTCTCCGTTATTAGTATATATTCTGGTCGCAATTGCCGGATTTGGAGGCTCGTATATTCTATATGAGCTGGTAAGCCGGATTCCGGTTATCAGGTGGTGCGTGCTTGGAATGAGAAAATGCAGGTGAGATGCCAAACAGTGAGTATAGATAGTAAAGTTTTTTGTTGAATGACAGGTGGAATAATGATAAGATTTATATAAGACAGCGAGATATACGGCTTGAATGGAACGTATTTTTTCTAGGGATTTAGAGGCTAAGAACAGGAGGTAGTAGGATGGGTGAAATTATATTAAACAGACTTCCACGGACATTGGAGGAATTAAAAGAGATGCCTCAGGCAGGTCTGACCAGACCGGAGGAGGTAGCAGCGCTGACTGTAGCAGCATTGGCACTGTACCCTGAAAATCCGGCCGAGACAGAAAAAATGTTGGATTTTCTGCGTGGTCCCAGACCGTTAAACGGAATTGACAAGCAGTTTATAAGGGACAGATTTCGCGGGAAGGAATATCTGATGCGTTCTTATTTTTCGGGAGCTTTTCCGGAGAATAATTACACACCGGAGCAACCATATCGGATTGTAATATCTGAAAATCCATATAGTCGGAGTCAGATTGGAGAGGGGTATCTGACCTTGTATGTGTTGTGTAACGGAGCAGACAGTCCCAGACCGTTAAAGCTTCGGAACAAACCGTCTACAGGACAGTGGTTTTTATGGGAACAGCAGTTGCTCACCGGTATCAGAATTCCGGTGGAAGCTGATCCTTGGGCATAAGAGACAGGGTAGGTGAAATGGCTATGAGGCGGTATCAGTTCGCCGGATAGCCGACAGGGGGAGACACGTATGAAATAAAGGAGAAAAGCGGATGCCCAAAGTATTAATTATGTGTGGGAAAATATGCAGTGGAAAGTCTACGTATGCGGAAAAACTGAAGCTTGAAAATAAAGCAGTCATTTTGTCTGTAGATGAGCTTACCCTTGCACTTTTTGAAAATCAGGCAGGAGAAAAACTTGATTTTTATGTTGAAAAACTGAAAGAATATTTTTTAAAAAAGTCGTTAGATATAGTTGAAGCAGGTGCGGATGTTATATTGGATTGGGGATTTTGGACTAAAAAAGAAAGAGATTATGCAAGAGAGTTTTATGATTCGAGAAATATAAGTTATCAGTTTTATTATATGAATGTTGGAATTGATGAATGGAAAAAACGGATATTGAAAAGAAATCAGGAAATAAAAAGAGAACAGCTGGAGGCATATCCAATAGATAAAGGATTGTTGTCTAAGGTAGAGAAGATGTTTGAAGAACCGGACAGGAAAGAGTTAAAAGATATGATTATCATAGAATAAAAGAATAGACCGGATACTTGCTTTTTGTCTGGCTTTCTATTATTATAGTGAAAGAGCGTAATGAATCGAGATTATACGATAGGGGAGGAGCAATATGGCAAAGTCATCCAATCAGAAATTGAAGCTGGTCTACCTTATGAAAATACTGTTAGAGAAAACCGATGAGACACATAGTATTACAATGTCGGAAATCATAGATGCATTGCAGGCATATGGTATCGGTGCAGAGCGGAAAAGTCTTTATGATGATCTGGAGACGCTTCGGGTGTATGGGATGGATATTATAGGTACGCAGGAAGACAGAAAGTATTATTATCATGTCGGCAACCGGCAGTTTGAGCTGGCAGAGCTGAAATTACTTGTGGATTCCGTACAGTCGGCAAAGTTTATTACCGAGGGGAAATCCAATGAATTGATTAAGAAGATTGAGGGACTGGCCAGTCAGTATGAGGCATCACAGCTTCACAGACAGGTGTTTGTCAATGGCAGAGTAAAGACCATGAATGAAAGCATTTATTATAATGTGGACAGGATTCACACCGCCATTGCAGAGAATTCACGGATCCGATTCCGATATTTCCAATGGAATGTAGACAAAGAGATGGAACTCCGGCACAACGGAGCTGTCTATGAAGTGAGTCCATGGGCATTATCCTGGGATGATGAGAATTATTATCTGATCGCATATGACAGCATTCAGGGGATCATTAAGCATTTCAGAGTAGATAAGATGCTTAACATAGAATCCAGTGGAGAACAGCGGGAAGGAAAGCAGATGTTTAAATCCTTTAACATGGCTGCATATGCCAGAAAAACATTTGGCATGTATGGCGGTGTTGAAGAATGGGTGCGGATAAAGTGCGATAATTCACTTGCCGGGGTTATGATCGACCGGTTTGGAAAAGATGTATCCATGACACGATTGAACGAGAAACAGTTCGTTGCGACCGTTGATGTGGCGGTGAGCAGACAGTTTATGGCATGGGTGATCGGCCTTGGAGACGGGGCGGAGATTATAGGACCTGAGTCGGTAGTGGATGAAATGCGGAAGGAAATCAAGCGCTTGGCCGGACAATATGGGAGATCAGAGGAGTAGATTGTTCAATATATTCGAAAAAATTATGATTTTCTATTGCCAGAATGGGCAAAGATGTCTAAAATACAAGTGTTAGGCTCGTTTTGGAACGGGATCTTATGAATATGGAGCAGGTGCGGGGAGAGTCGCACGAATGAATTCAGGAAAGAAAAGGTAAAATCTCAATGAAAAAAGTAGTCAAATTTGGTGGTAGTTCACTGGCAAGTGCAGAACAGTTCAAAAAGGTAGGAGATATTATCCGTGCGGATGAATCACGTGTATATGTAGTACCTTCTGCACCCGGCAAACGGTTTTCGGAAGATACAAAGGTTACCGATATGCTTCTTCATGTATATGAGACAGCAAGTGAAGGAAAAGATATCGCAGAAGAGATGAAGGCAATTAAGGCAAGATATGATGAGATCATTCAGGGCCTTGGGCTGAAGGATTTCTCTCTTAATACAGAGTTTGAAGAAATTGCAAAGGCGTTGAAGGAAGATCCACAGAAAGACTATGCGGCATCCAGAGGAGAATTTCTGAATGGTAAGATTATGGCTGTATATCTGGGTGTAGAGTTTATCGATGCTGCAGAGGTGATCTTCTTTAATGAAGAAGGAAATCTGAACAGTTATAAGACTGAGAAAGTATTATCTTCCAGATTAAAGCAGTGTGAACGTGCTGTTATTCCGGGCTTTTACGGTACCGGTAAGGATGGAAAGGTTAAGACCTTCTCCCGTGGCGGTTCCGATGTGACCGGTTCAATCGTAGCACAGGCAAGCCGTGCGGATGTATATGAGAACTGGACGGATGTATCTGGCTTCTTAGTAGCAGATCCGCGGATCGTTCCGGATCCAAAGCCGATTAAATATATTACTTACAGAGAGCTGCGTGAGCTTTCTTATATGGGAGCGTCTGTGCTTCATGAGGACGCAATCTTCCCGGTTCGCCATTGTGGTATTCCGATTAATATCCGCAACACGAATGCACCGGAGGATGCAGGTACCTGGATCGTAGAGAGTACCTGTCAGAAGCAGGATTATGTAGTTACCGGTATTGCAGGTAAGAAGGATTTCTGTACCATCTTTATCTCAAAGGCAATGATGAATTCAGAGATTGGCTTTGGCCGAAAGGTATTGCAGGCATTTGAAGAGAATGAGATCTCATTCGAGCATATGCCGTCCGGTATTGATACCATGACAATTGTTGTACATGCGGATGAGTTTATTGATAAGGAGCAGAGTGTTGTTTCTGCGATTCACCGTCTGGCAGAGCCGGATTCCGTTGAGATTGAGTCGGGTCTGGCATTGATAGCAGTGGTTGGCCGAGGTATGAAGTCAGCTAGTGGCACTGCAGGTAAGTTATTCAGTGCTCTTGCAAAAGAAGGCATTAATATCAAGATGATCGATCAGGGTTCTTCAGAGCTGAATATCATTATCGGAGTTAAGAACAGTGATTTTGAGACTGCGATCAGAGCGATTTATCATACCTTTATTACAAAGTAGGATATTCAGATTGTGAGATCATACGGGTTGGTTCCGCTTGGCAGAGACAGGAAACGATAAATCATATAAATGGATAAGAAGAAGCTGGGGCAGAGTGTCCCGGCCTCTTTTCAATATGCGGGAAATGAATTTTTGCAATGAATTGCAGTTCAGCCACAAGTATACTATAATAAGGCAGAGAATCTTAGGGGTAATGAAATGCATGGATATCCGGAAGGAGAGCGGTATGTTCAGTGATAACCTGATTGAATTAAGAAAAATACATAAGATGTCGCAGGAGGAGCTGGCAGAAAGGCTGCAGGTCAGTAGACAGACCATCTCCAAATATGAGACCGGAGAGTCCCTGCCGGATATTGACAAGTGTAAGCAACTGGCAGATATTTTTAATGTATCCTTAGATGATCTGGTAAATTATGAGAAGGTGATTGATGATGTTGGCATTCCACCGCGGGGCAAGCATCTGTTCGGAACTGTCAAGGTAGGTGAGAAGGGCCAGATCGTAATACCGGCAAAGGCAAGAAAGATATTTCACATTGAGACCGGGGACCGGCTGATCGTTCTCGGAGATGAGACGCAGGGAATTGCACTGGTCAATGAAAAGGAATTTCTGAATATGATGAAACAGCTTCGGAAAGATAAATAGCAAGATAGACAAGAGTCAGGAAAAGGAGTCATAACATGAAAGTATTGATTATTAACGGAAGTCCGAGAGTCAACGGTAACACAACGATCGCTATCCGGGAGATGGAGCAGGTGTTCGCTGAGAATGGTGTAGAGACGGAAACTGTACAAATCGGAATGAAGGATGTACGCGGTTGTATCGCCTGCGGACACTGTGCAGAGGCCGGAAAATGCGTATTTGATGATGTGGTCAATGAGCTGGCACCGAAGTTTGAGGCAGCAGACGGTCTGGTAATTGCCAGTCCGGTTTACTACGCATCGGCGAATGCGACACTGATCGCATGTCTGGACCGGCTGTTTTATAGTACCCATTTTAACAAGACTATGAAGGTAGGAGCCAGCGTGGTCTGTGCAAGACGCGGCGGCTGTTCTGCGACCTTTGATGAGTTGAATAAATACTTTACGATCGCCAATATGCCGATCGCATCCAGCCAGTATTGGAACAGTATCCATGGCAGAGAGCCGGGAAAGGCACAGATGGATGAGGAAGGAAAGCAGACCATGCGGGTACTTGCACGGAACATGACGTTTCTGATGAAGAGTATCGCACTGGGAAAAGAACAGTTCGGATTGCCGGAAACGGAGGAGCGTGTCTGGACACATTTTATCCCATAAGGTGATTTGTTGGAAATCCCCGGTGTCTGCTTGCAATTTTACAGAATAACAGATATGATAAATAACAGGAGTTCGTATGGATTCCTGTTATTTTTAACAATTACCGGGGAGAATGATATATGGAAGAAAATAAAAAGTTCGATATTCAAGCGGAGATCCTTTATT
>OIZV01000483.1_pt1 | contig 19393 bp, 17 predicted proteins | sample 1588681 | NCBI WGS metagenome assembly OIZV01 (sample SAMN03283281) | human gut metagenome | biome: human-associated habitat; material: feces | host: Homo sapiens | place: Peru | collected 2012 | reverse complement strand
TTGCGGCCTATAAGGACTTTGAGGATCGCGTGGCGCTTGTGGAAACCAAGCTGCCTGCATTGGAAATGGTGCGCAGAGCAAGCAAGAATAGAATCGGGCGATTCAATAAGCAGGATATCCGGGAACTCTGCCCGACGCTCAGCGACAGTTCCATAGAGGGGGCCTTGCGTAAGCTGATTGCAGCCGGCGAGTTAAAAAAAGAAGGGCGCGGGAAGAATACCTGCTATTTCAGGCTGAATTAGATTCCCTTCAATACGCGCAACTTTTTAGAGGGCCGCGCCTGTTCATACGAGCAGGTGCGGCCCTTTTGGTCTCTTTACGGAAGTTGGCGCATAGTTCAACGGTTGAGCCGCTATAGACAAGGAATACACCCAAAGTCTCCTGCCGAAATCTACATTCGCCTTACCCGAAGAAATACTGCTTCATATCAGAGACACCGCCATCCTTATCACAGAACCATTCATAATCAGAAAGACAGTTACGGCAGTGGGCAATTACATCAAATCCGCCTGGTGAATGCTGGTTGTCGGCAATGCTCATGACCTCCAAGGGCTTCCCGCAGGCTGGGCACAGTCTGATTTTTCTTGCCTTACGAGTGGCACGCTCTCTCTGCTCTGTCTCAAGTGCACCTAAAAGGTCATGCCAAAGATTCGGATTCGGCTCGTGTTCTGCGTAATCTTCAAGATGCCGCCTAATCTCATCGGCAGCCAGTACGAGAAACTTATCATCCAGAAGCTGAATGTGACGCTTAATATAATCAGCGACTACCATGGGCATACAAGTATTCCTGCCCATCGCATACCGCATTGCCGACAGCAGGATCAAGCGAAAGTCAGAGTCGCAGATGGGGGCGAGCAGGTCCTGAGGGAACAGCAGAAACTCCTTGCCATTATTCATGCATACGCGCAGCGGTCGCTGTTCTTCCGTTACCAGATTCAGTAGACTGTTAGCTTGATCTTTCAGCTCATCAACGGTGATCGATTCGTAGTCCTGTAACGGGTTTACTTCATAATTCATCATTTGACCTCCAATCAGTTTGTCCTCACGATGAGGTGTTGGCATTGTAGCTCTGACTGTCCGGAGGTTCAAGCGTTTCTTTCGCGGCTTGAAAAGAAATTGAATAGAGTCGGAATTCGTGCGGATTTATCATTTTCTTGCTTTTCCTGCCCAAATGTGCTATCATTATAAACAACGCTGTCAAGTGTTGGAATAGGCCTTGGCAGTATGGCTGCAATAGACCGAATGCTCTGCCAAGCGGCAGAGCATTTTTTGTATATCGGTACGGAGGAGATATTTTATGTCTGTGAGTTATAAAAAACTCTGGAAGCTGCTCATCGATAAGGACATGAAGAAAAAGGACCTGTGTGAAAAGGCAGGTATTAGCCCAGCATCTGTCACCAAGATGGGGCGGAATGGGCATGTTACCACAGAGATACTCGTGAAGATTTGTGCCGCGTTGGATTGTGGAATTGAGGATATTATAGAAATTGTGCCGGATGAAAAGCAACCATCAAATAAAGCGGAGCCGGGGGTGATGAGATGACTATCGTAGAATCTATTAAGTGTGTTTTACAACAAAATAATGATGGTTTGACCTCAAAACAAATATATGATGAGATTATTCGTCAGGGATTGTATTCTTTTGGAGCAGAGAATCCTGTTGGTGTTGTCAATGCTCAACTTCGCCGTCGGTGTATCGGTCTGGATTTTCCGACTGCTTACCCGATAAAATTCTTTGAAATTGCGGGTTATGAAGGAAAAAAGATCAAATTCCGTTTGATTTCGACAGAAAATACAGCCACTACTATTACTGCTCCCAAAACTACAGATATTTCTGAACTGTTACCGGAAGAAAAAATCAAAGCTGCGCTGCAGGAGCATTTACAAAATATACGACAACAAGTATTTGATTCTGTCCTAAACAATTCCCCAGAGTTCTTTGAACATCTTGTGGTTGACTTGCTTTTAAAGATGGGGTATGGATATGATAAAAATTCGGGTATTGTTACAGGAAAACCACATGATGGCGGAATTGATGGAATAATTAGTGAAGATAAGCTCGGCTTGGATTTGATATATATCCAGGCTAAACGTTTTGCTAATGGCAATAAGGTTACCCGGCATGATTTACAGGCCTTTATTGGCGCCATGGAACATATTAACAAAGGTGTTTTTATTACAACATCGTCTTTTACGAGATCTGCAATACAATTCATCGAGAAGCAACAGCAAAAAAATATCAAATTAATAGATGGCAATTTACTTGCAGATCTTCTTGTTAAGTATGAGGTTGGCGTGGCAGCGGCACAAACTTTCAAATTATATAAACTCGATACCGAATATTTTAACTTTTAAATCATTCGCCTAATCCGGATATAGAGATAGGAGCTTTATTATGGCGGGAATTGTTGGAACAATTACTAATCTGAGTGATTTTTTGTCGAAAACACAAGTGTGCTTATCCGTAAAGCCTAATGATCCCCAACAGCAAATCATTTGCCTCGAGGCAGATAGGAAGTATTCTATCCCTGCTTTTCAGAGAGAGGTTAGATGGGATGACAACAATCTTAAAATGCTTTTGTACGATTTGTCTCGCAGCAGCAAGTTTTTGGGAAATATAATATTAACGATTAAATCTGACCACACTTGTGAAATTATTGATGGTCAACAACGTACAACTGTACTTATGTTGATTGTTTCCTGTATAAAGAAAAAGTTTGGGACCAAGATATCGACGCCAGATCTGTGCCCTCTTCGCAATGAGGGGTTTACAGGCTTCCAGACACTCTTAGAAAAGGCCTTTGATCAGGAAGCAATTACATCCGATGATTGGAACGCTATTCTTAAAAGCGATGATTATCATCAACTTCCTCGTATTCAAAAACTATGGAACACGATATCTTCTTCCGAGTTGTTAGCTGACCGGCATAAAGCCCAGGGGCTTCTTGATAACTTGTGCAAATCTGAGTTCAATATAATTGCCAGCTATTCTAACGATGTAAATACCAGCATCCAGTATTTTCTGGATGTAAATCTTAAAGGCATTCGTTTGGATACTGAAGATATTTTCAAAGGTTATCTTTTTAGTCAGGATAGCCGCGAACTCACACGTTCTCTTTGGCAAAAGAATAAGCGTGATGTATTACGCTTAAATGGCGTCACGCAGAGCTCGGAAGAGAAAAGATATCCTCTGATGAAGTTGTATGAACACTTTTTCTATTGTGACTTATATCTTCCTCGCGAGGGAGATTGCGAGTATAGTACACTCAAGTTTGGTGAAAACTTTTGTCTCACATCCGGATTTGAAAGTGGAAGTACGAAATATTACGAAGGTAGCCATTTAATTGAAGCCATACGAGATCGGGACTATTTGCAAAATGTACTCTCCAGACTCAATAAATGCGTTGAAATAATGACGGATATTATTGAAAGCGAGGGACCTTCTACTCCGTTTAAAGACAAATTTATTTGCGCTAAAAAGGTAGATTCTATAGATATTCAAAACTGCCATTCGATGCTAAAGAAGATACTTATGGAAAAAGAGGTGATTCCTAAAATTTTAGCGTTAAAGTATATCCTTACATACTTTGACGGAAAGCCTCACGCAAAAGAAGAGTACAAGTCAGTCTATAGCGTCTTTTGTGCAGCGGTCTTGTTTACCGTTTTCGCAAACAAAAAAGAGAGTGATACTTTCTACAACTTTGTAAGACTGGAAGAATGGAAAAGCAAGATAAACAAATGGCTTTATGACTATATTTCTTCTCATGCACTGACCAGAGGTAAAGTTCTCGCTGCATATAAATATAGTGAAAGTGACGATGACCCAATTCAACAAATCCGTTGTAAGTCTTTGGCGGCGATTAGTAATTTCTTCAAAGTAACGAAGAACGGTGATAATTATAACATGGGTATTTCCAACGCAGCTGAACTTTGTAAGTTTTTTGGAGATAAAACAGTTTATAGTTTAGAACACTTTATTGTAGGAGAATGCGGAACTCTTCATGTCAAAACCGCAAAATACGATTTCCCATATAAATATCCACCAACGATTCAGAAGTACAGAAATTCTCTATTTAATTTTATTTTTATTCCTCAACCGCTTAATAGTTCTCTTTCTAATGAAGGATTGTTTATTAAAGTAGCAGAAATCCATACACATGAAAACGAGATTAAATGCAGCTATAGCAAAGGATACTATGGACTGTTAAACAAATCTCCTCGTATGTACTTTCAACGCTACCCTACCGAAAAGGAGATAGATTACTTCAGTACTGAAGAGGATGCCAGAGCATACCTAAATGAATATTTTACTAAAACATTTCCGGAAGAGTTTTTACAGTTTTCAACGGCGCTTGTAAAAAAAATCAACTGGGGTTCTTAACACGAAGGCGTTCTCGGATATTTCCGAGAGCGCTTTCTCATTAAATGCGCAGCATGGTAACGACATATCTTGCGGAAACTATTATTGTCCATTTTATTGTACTTGCTTTATAATATCATGATCTTTAAAGAAAGTCACTTTCTCCATAAAACCTGGTGTGTGCAGCATTTTATTACCGGTACTGTGTTGACTGTTGGTGAATTTTAATATATACTTAAGTATATACTTACGTATAAATAGAGGTGCTATATGCTGAAATATCAATTTCCCGCTGTAAAGGGCTGTCAGGCCGGAAAAGATTACTATATATGCATGGTTCCTCTTGGGTTAATGAGTAAGATTTTTGCGACCGATAGCAGCGATGTCCCTGCCGAGTATCGCGCCCAAAGAAAGCTCAACGAAGCTCGTATTCCTGAAATCTGTGGATACATCTTGTCTAATCGAGATTCGTATGTCTTTTCAGCTCTGGCTGCATCTGTGGACGGTGACATGAAGTTTGTCCCTGCTGACAGCAATGAGAATGCAGGCCTTCTGGAAATCGATATGACCGCTTCCTTCCTGATCAACGATGGCCAGCATCGAAAGGCGGCCATTGAGGCAGCGATTGCCGAAGACGAGAGCCTGAAAGAAGAAACGATTTCGATTGTCCTTTATAAAGACCAGGGACTTCAACGGAGCCAGCAGATGTTTACTGACCTCAACAAGCATGCTGTTACCACATCGAAATCCTTAAATACACTATACGAGTCGAAAGATCCTGTGGCACTAATCACGAAGAATGTCGTCAACTCAATCAGCTTCCTACGTAAGTATACTGACAAGGAGAAAGACAACCTTAGCAAATATTCCTCTAACATCTTTACACTTAACACCTTCTATACAGCTAACAAGCGCATCTGTAAGGTGATCCATGATCAGGACAATGCTGAAAAACTCGTTTATACATTTTGGAATCACGTGGTTGTTAATATGCGTGAGTGGAACGAGATGGACAGTGGTGAATTAAGTAAAAAAAGTTTGCGAGAGGATTATATCACAACGCAAGGTCTGATTATCTTGGCACTGGGACGCTTGGGAGAATTCTATTGCGTGAATCCTCAAATTAACATGGCAAAATCGTTGAAGGGATTAAAGAAAATCGACTGGCTTCGAAATAATGAAGCGTGTTGGATGAACCGTGCAATTAAACCTAATGGAAAGATCAACAGAAATGAACAAGGTATCTTTTTGACATACATTCAAATTAAGCGACTTCTTTCTCTGCCAATCAGTGATGAGGAGGCAAAAAAAGAAAGAATCATGATGGGATAATCCTGGAGAACTCAAATGGAACAGAATACATTTAATTCAAATAACATCGATGCCGGAAGCAAAATTGCCAGTTTTCGAGTAAAACAAAGTATGCCATATGAATTCAAAGTGAATTATGCGCGCATAAGAGCATGGGAATTCTACAATGAATGTGGAAAAAGGGACTTGGATTGCTATGTTTCAGTAGGGGGACTTGACAGTATTACACTGTTCTTCTTCTTGAAATCAATAGGAATAGATGTGCCAGCGGTATCAGTCTCTTCGCTCGAAGATGTTAGTATCCAAAAAATCCACAAACAGATTGGAGTTATCTCACTACCACCAGCAGTTAGAGCTGATGGTACGCGATGGAATAAGCAAAAACTAATCCAAGAATTTGGTTTCCCTGTACTCTCCAAGGAAATCGCCCGTAAAATTGAATTGCTTCAAAACCCAACTCCCAATAACAAAACCATAAGGCATGCAATTGTTACAGGCGAAACTGGTGAATATGGTGGATTTCAAAAGCATTCAAAAATGAAACTTGCGCAGAAGTGGCTCGAAAAATTCGGTGGATTAGAAAATGAAGAAGAAGGCGTGAATTATCAAATTGCACCGTTTAAAGTCTCCTCGAAGTGTTGCTATTACCTCAAAGAAAAACCGTGCTCTGATTGGGCTAAAGAGCACAATTGTGTACCTTATTTAGGGTTGATGGCATCCGAAGGCGGAAGACGTGAGAAGTCTTTAATGCTGAATGGCTGTAACTACTTTGGAAAAGGTACCATTCGTTCGGCTCCATTTGCAATTTTTAATAGACAGGATTTATTACAGTTGGCACTTGATTTAAAGGTCCCTATCCCTGAGATTTATGGAAGCATACTAAAGGATGAAGATGGTCGTTTGTATACTTCTGGAGAGCAGCGAACTGGATGCTCGATGTGTGGATTTGGAATTCAGCTCGAAAAACGGCCTCACCGATTCGATCGGCTACGGGAGCGGAACTACAAAGAGTGGGATTTTTGGATGAATAGGTGTTGCCTTGATGAAAACGGAACACCGTATGGCTGGGGAAAAGTTTTAGATTATCTCGGAATTGGCTGGCGAGATATTCCGGATCCTCATAACAGAAAAAAGTAAGGATGGGAATTCACAATGCCATATACAGGTAAGTTTCAAGTATTTGAAGATATTATCAAAGAAATTATGATCGTCTACAAGCACGACAGCCGTCCGTGGCTTATTGGCTACAGCGGTGGCAAAGATTCTACTTTGCTGGTCAGTCTTGTATATGAAGCCATGAAGCGGTTAAAGGATGCTGGCGCTAAGCTTGACAAAACCGTTCATGTCATTACATCCGACACGATGGTTGAAAATCCCATCGTAAAGAATTACATGCACTCATCCTCGGATAACATCAACCGAGCAGCGGGAAAAGATCGTCTCAACATCAAAGCCAGTGTGATCTACCCGGAGCCGGAACAGACATTCTGGAGCCGGGTCATTGGCCTGGGCTATCCTACCCCAGAGCCTCCCGGATTCAGATGGTGTACAGACAGGCTGAAAATCATGCCGATGAATAAGTTTGTCAACGAGCGAATCAAGGAGAGCGGCGAAATCATCATTCTTCTCGGCGTCCGCAAGGGCGAAAGTCTAACTCGAATGAAGACCATTACCGCACGGGAAATCGAAGGCAAACTGCTGAATATGCATAATGACATTCCCAATGCTTATGTCTACAATCCTATCACTGAAATCCCTAACGATTTGGTCTGGGAATTCCTCTTAAAAGGCGATTGCAGAAGTCCTTGGGGAAGTGACATGAAGTATTTGTTCAGCCTTTACCAGGGCGAAAACCTTGGTGAAGAAAAGAGTGTTTTGGGTGAGGTCGACCGCGAGAAAATTCCGGTAACCGGCAACTCCAGATTTGGGTGCTGGTGCTGCACCATGGTGAAAGAGGATAAGTCGTTACAGAACTTCATCAACAAAGGTGCTACGGAACTAATTCCGCTTAGAGAATTCAGAAACGAATTGCTCAGAATGCGGGAGAATAGTCAATATCGAGATTCTAAGCGCCGCAACGGTTCTGTCTATAAGAAGTCAGACGGAAGCTTTGGAATGGGACCGTTTACGCTTGAAGCGCGATGCCTCATTCTCGAAAAACTCCTCGACCTCGAAAACAGGACAGGCATGGAGCTGATTACAGAAGCTGAACTGAAAGCAATTGACAAGATGTGGGACGAGGAGGGCGACCTTACATGTCGTGCACTCGTTGAAACCTACCATAAGGTCAAAGGCAAAAAGCTTCCATGGGATGATTATAAAACTCCGCGATTTGATGATGAGGCGATCCAAGCGATCAGGGATGTTGCAGATAAGTATGATATCCCGGTTGAGTTGATTACGAAGTTGATTGTTTCTGTAGATACCAATAAGCACATTACGAAGAACAACAAAATGCAAAAGGCATTTGACAGCATTATTGGACAAGGCTGGTTGCACTATAATTCTGTCGAGGGAGCATTGAACCATGAAGATTAAGCGCATACAAGTAAAAAACATAGGTCCATATGTCAACGAAAATGCCTTCGATTTTGATGTATCAGACATTACTAAAAGAATGGTACTGATCGGCGGCAAAAATGGTGCAGGTAAAACGACACTGTTTAACGCTATCAAAATATGTCTCTACGGCTGCGTTGCATATGGCTTTGAATCCAATAACGCAAAGTACTTTGCCGAGATAGAGAAAATTATCAATGCCAATGAAAAACTGCAAAAAATTGGTGAGGCAGAAGTTGTCATTGACTTGCTGATGGATGACGGAAAGTACGATCACACATACACGTTTGTCAGATCATGGAGGGTAGCAGGCAAGAAAATAGCAGAAACCTTTACTGTGTACAAAGACGGCGAGACACTTTCTGAGACAGAAAAGAGTGATTTTGAGAGCTATCTTTTACAGACACTGCCCCCCAATCTCTTCCGCTTCTACTTCTTTGACGGCGAAAAAATCAGTGATTTCGTGTTCAACAGCAGCAAAAACTCCGACTTCAAGGATGCGTTCTTAAAGCTCTGCAGCCTTGATACGATGGAGATTATTCGGGAAAACTTCCGTAGAATTTCTCGTAGCAAGGCAAAGGGGACCATGACGCTTTCAGCGGAATACGATAGATGCCTTGAAGCAGACAATCTGATTGCACAGAGAGTAGAATGCGCTGAGGATGAATATCGAGAGATTTCCAATGAGATTTTGATTATTGATCAGAGGCTTGCGTCTCTTGAAAAGGCATACGCCAAGGGTGGCGGTATTTCTAAAAAAGAATGGCGCTCTATGCAAGATCAGATTGCAAAAGAGGATGTTCGCCGCGAGGGACACCATAAATGGCTCAAAGAATTGGCCAATAATGTGCTCCCATTTATTATCCTTAGAACTCAACTGGAAGAACTAAAGGCCCAAATTGCACTGGAACACAAGGCACAGGTCGATGCAAATGTAAAAAGCACAATTGATACCCCGGAAATCAAGTCGATCATCTCCGGCGTGTTGAGCCGGGCAAATATAGAATTAGCCGACGATATTTCTGAAAAGGTTATCTACGAGATTGCCAGCTATGCCAGCCACACTTCACAGATAACGCCCATTCTCAATTTGTCTGACTTCGACAGATTTGAACTAACTGCAAAAATCAACAGTCTCCTGGCTTATGACACCAACCGTGTCAAAGAAGCGACTGATGACATTAAGGCTTCTTTAAAATGCGTAAAACGCATCCGAAAGAAAATGGAGCGGAGCAGTATCGAAAACTATGATGGATACTTGCAGATGAAAAGCGATTTGAATGAGCAGAAGTCCAAATGCACGCAACAGCTTCTGGAAGTAGATAAAGAATTGCAAGAACTACGCGCCCAGAAAGCGATATCTGCATCTAAGCTTGCCAAGGCTAAAAGTGATTATGAGGCACTCTTGAAAAAGCAGTCCATTAACGATATTTCAGCGCGTGCACTACTGGCATTTGATGAACTCCAAAAGACGCTTTACGATAAGAGTATTCGTTTAGTCGAGACGGGATTTAGCCAATTCTTCGCAAGTCTGATCAATAAATCTGATTTGATTGATGGAATCCATATCGATGATAGCCTAAATGTTCTTCCCTATAAAAACAAACACTTTAAAGCTGATGAAATACATAAAATCATTGGTAAGAACGGTGTTGAGTATCTTATTGCTCAGATCGGTCTGTATGCTTACGAAGTCCTGCAACAAAAGCTTATTGTCGATGAAGCCGAATTTGAACTGCCGGTTGAGGTAAAGCAACAGCTTTCTGCGGGAGAAAAGCAAATCTTTATTATGGCACTATATCAAGCGCTTTCGCAACTCAACAAAATCAATGTGCCTTACATTGTAGATACGCCGTTCGCGCGGATCGATAAGGAACATCGCGGAAAGATCCTGAGTCAGTTCTTTAAGAAACTAAACGGTCAGATTATCATCTTGTCCACCGATGAAGAAATCGTCGGGGACTATCGCGAGAGTATATCTGACATTGTATCTAATACATTCGTTTTGAACCACACAACAAACGGAAATACTGAAATCCTGGCAAACACTTATTTCGGAGGCAAGCACAATGACTAATAAGCTTCATACGTCACAAAAGACCCAGGAGATATTCAACTCGTTAGGTCAGTCATTGAGATTGCAGCCGTTTATCCTATCTAAACTGGCAATCGCACTGTCGGTCAGAAAGGGACAACTTCAAGCCGATGACTTTAAGACTGATAATAATGGCTTGGAACTGAGTCGGCAGGTCATTTTCGGTGATCACGATTTGCTGTTTAAATCTCTCATCATTAACAACGAGGGCAAAGTGATTCGCGAGGATGACTATTTCCCCGGTTTGGTAAAGGCTCATTTGGATCGAGGAGCAAAGCTTCTCGAAGACGAAAAACGGTACAGCAAAGATTTCTATAATCATCTGTGCCATCTGGATGACAACATCTAAAGGAGGTTTATATGGATTATCCAAAGGTCAAAGTCTGTTTAGATACCTCAGAAGATAACCTGATAGATGAATTGTACACGCCGTGTCTAAAGTGGGCTGAACGCTTTGACCGAGGCGTCGGCTACTTCACAACAGGGTGGCTCACATACAACGTCGCAGGATTATCCGACTTCGCCTCTCGCGGAGGAAAAATGCGCTTAATTACAAGTCCCATTCTTTCCACGGAGGACACGGACGCGATTATTGGAGCTGAGAACCAAGATGGTAGCGCATTCCTGCGCCTCGAAGCAGCTCTCCTCGAAAATGTTGAGATACTCAAACAAGAAATGGAAGCAGATATTATAAATACATTTTCCTGGATGCTGTATGATGGAATTATTGATATGCGTTTTGCAATTCCTTGTGAAAAGTTGGAGGAAGGAGACTTTCACGATAAATTTGGCATTTTCTATAAGGGCAACGATGCGCTATCCTTCTCTGGCTCTATCAACGACAGCAAGCATGGATTCCAGAATTATGAAAGCATAAAAGTCTTCAAAACGTGGGCTGGTACACAGGAGTATGTCGATGCGGATACCGCTCGTTTCGAGAAAATCTGGAATCGAAAAGACCGCAATCTCAAAATGTTTACCATTCCACAAGCAGTTAAAAACAAAATATTTGAATTGCGTTCCCCGGATAGGCCGTATTCTTTGCCGGCAGGTTCGAGTAAATGGGTTCATCAGGACATAGCAGTAAAGACCTTTCTGGAAAAAGAGCATGGCATTCTGGCAATGGCTACCGGAACCGGAAAGACTGTTACTGCAATGAAAATCATCAACAAGCTGTTTGATAGCGGGGAAATTCGCCGCGTTGTTATTACTATGTACGGCAACGATTTGCTGGATCAGTGGGCAATTCAAATTCGAGAAAACTACAAGAACAAGCAAATCAACTATCATTATGCATCCCAGAAGATGATGAAAGATTTCGTCATGCACCCAGATGATTCCATCTTAATTCTTTCTCGTGACGCCAGAAATCTCTCCAAATTGCTGGACTTGTTTGATCGTCTACCTGGCGATTATCGCAATGATACGCTGTTTGTTTTTGACGAAGTACATGGAGCTGGTTCTAATACTTTTGTCGAAAATCTTTCGGGCAGGCTCTCTCCGTATCGATATCGCCTCGGGTTGAGCGCTACGCCAGAGCGTGAGTACGATGAGGCTGGAAATGATTTCTTGCTGAATGAAATTGGAGAAGTAATTTTTGAGTTTACGCTGCAGGATGCCATTCAAAAAGGAATCCTGTGCGAATTCAATTATATTCCTCTGCCCTATGTTCTCTCTGACGAAGAAAAGCTCAAAAAGCGCAAGATTATCGCAGCGCTCAATGCAAAAAAGGAGAGCGGAGAACCTGTTGATGAAAAGGATATGTTTACTCAATTGGCGCTTGTCAATAAAACAGCGGTCAACAAGCTGGAGGAGTTTGAAAGTCTGATTTCTCAGCGACCGGAGCTGTTGCAGAAGTGTATCATTTTTGTTCAGACCATGGAATATGGCGCAAAGCTCCAGGAGATTCTTGTCAGGTACAGCGACAAATATCATACCTACTATGCCGATGATGAAAAAATCAATTTGGAGAACTTTGCGGCAGGAAAAATTGACTGCCTGCTGACCTGTAAAAAAGTTTCCGAGGGAATTGATATCAGCAGCGTCACGAACATTATCCTGTTTTCTTCTGACCGTTCCAGGCTCGTGACAACGCAGAGAATCGGGCGCGCATTACGCCTGGATAAAAACAACCCAGAAAAGAAAGCAACTGTTGTGGACTTCGTGATTGAGGATTCCGAGGAAAATGACAATAACGCCGATGCCGATCGTGCAGAGTGGCTTACAGAGCTTTCACAGACAAGGAGATGCGAACATGAGAAATAAAATCATCGAAAATGCGATTGATTCCGTTGTCAACGCATCGAACACCTCGTCCGACTTCAAACTGGCATTCAGACAATATGTCAAAAACAAGTTTGATGATAACGCCAAAGAGAGCGATTTAAAACGGATACTTACACTGATTGAGGATGATGAGGAGGATATTCAGGTATGAAGATGGCGATCCTCGAGCTCGAATATAAAAATATCCGAAAAATCACTGCCTTGAAGCTGCCCTTTACCAAAGCCGATGGCTCCGTAATCAGCAACAATTTTATTATGATGGCCAACGGTACCGGTAAGACAACCACAATGGAACTCATCAAAGGATTATTTGATGGAACAGCCGCTGGATGGACTGCATCCAAAGTGCGTTCTTTCGCGCCTACATTAACGGAAGCAGATACAGGTGAATTCAGCATCACTGTCAAATTTGATGATAGACAGTATAAGTACTTCCTCTCTATGAATTACAAAGATGGAACGGTGCAGGTGGAAACCTCTGCTCCTCCCAAGGGTCGAGAAGCTGGACTTCGTTTACCTGAGTCTATTCGCGGTATTTTTACGCCTGAATTTGTTAGGCGCTTTGTGTTTGACGGTGAGCAGGCGGCGAAGTCTATGGACAGCTCATCCAATGAAGCTGATGAAACGATTCGCTACCTATATCGCCTCGATGAATTGGATGAGATTTTGGCCGCAAACCAGAGAATCCTTACCGAAATCCAAAACGCCGAAGGAAAGCGTGGAACATCCAGTTCACTTAGCAATTTGCGTACCCGACAAAGTGACATTGACGCAATTCGGGCCAAGCTGAGAGCACGGTGTGAGAAGCTTCGCGAAGAGATTGCTGCGTTTGAAGCTGAAAAAGTAGAGAAGGAGAAACAGCGCCAGGAACTCGACAAGAGCTATGAAAAGCTGAATCAAGAGAAAAATGATATTCTCAAGGAACAGCAGAAGAATCGCGGCGAAATCGACGTTAAGATCACTTCTATTCTGGGGATAATTAAGTCTCCCTATCTACTGAGCGAAAGCCTCTGTGCGAGAATGTTCGAGTTAGGCAATAGCATGAAAAAACTCAAGTTGCCTAAAACCATTGCCAAAGACTTCTTCACCGAATTGGCTTCTGCAGACCGGTGTGTCTGCGATAGATGCATTGGCGAACGGGAGAGAACGGCTATCCTGAAGCGGGCTGACCAGTATCTGGGAAGTGACCAACAGTCGGTTCTTAACACGGTTAAGAGTAGTCTGATGGACAGTGTGTATGACGAACGCTTAAAAAAGGCCTTCGAAGAACTCGAGGAACTGAGAGCTCAAGCTAATCGCCTCGATACGAGATTTAAAACTAATGAGGAAAAACTCATTAAAGCCGGAGGCGAAAAGGCTCGTGAACTGCAGGAGCGAATTGAGGAACTGATCAGACTTATCAGCATTGCTCGTGATGAACTTGAGCGCATTGAATCCAAGGATGAAAACGACGCTTCTCTGACAGAAGAAAACAACCTTCACAAGGCGGATCAAAAATTTAAGTACTACGAGCAGGAAATAGCGAAGGCAACAAGAACAAATACTGCATTGCGCAAAAAAGAGTTGGTTGATTCCTTGGTGAATGAGATCAAACTACAGGCTACCACAGCGCTGAAGCAAGAAATCGTCAGAAAGACCAACGAGAAACTTCGCCGTGTTATCGTTGACGATTATGTAGAAATCGAAAGCATCGATAGGTACATAAAACTAAAGGGTAGGGACGGTGCCAGCGAAGGTCAAACTCTTAGCATTGCCTACTGTTTCCTGGGCACTCTTTTCGAAGATTCTGAGTTGGAATTTCCGTTCATTATCGACTCGCCTACCGGCAAGATGGATTTCGAAAAACGGCAGGCTGTTGCAGATATCATTCCTTTGGTATTCAATCAGATGATTGCCTTTGTTCAGTCAGCAGAAGTGGAGCGTTTTGCGGACAGATTCTATGCAAATCCCGATTCGCAGTATCTTACGGTTGTGGCATCTCCCCAGGATCAGGCCGTAGTTGTTTATGAAGGAATTGACTTCTTCGATTCGTATCAAAGAGAGCACAAAGGAGATGAAAAATAATGCATTTTAAGATAGCGAAAAGTGCCCAAAGCTACTTTAACAACATTGTGAATCTCGAAGGCTCCCACGCTGCGGAGGATAAGAATAAGTTTATCCAATTCGATGTGTACTACTGCTGTGCATTGATTGGCATGGCAGCAGGCCAAATCGACGAGGATACTTCGGAGTTGAAGGATCTTGTTGAAAGGTACCCAGTTCAATATCGTGACTGTAAAGCACAAATTGCTGGGTTACTGGTGGCATCTGAGGCCAGAAGACTCGGCATCGATACGCAGAGCCCTAAGCTGGAGCAGATTATGCTACAGTATCTTAGCTACAATGATACTCTGTTGTCTGAGGATGGAATTAAAACCCTTAACGCCTATGCGTTGAAAGGATACCGCCTGATTACTGATTATCCGTTGTTTGACAAACCTACTTCCAGAGAAGAATTTCTGGATGCATTCAATGTAGCCATGCAGTTTTACGAAAAGAAAGATAGCTAATCTGTGTAGGTGCTTAGTTAACCTGCGAGCCCGCACCACGAGTACCCCGCATCGCAAATAGCGGCTGAAACACAATGTTCCAGCCGCTATTTTTCTGAAAATGTTTCAGTAGCTATTTCCGTCGAACTGTGGTATATGTTTGTGCTGCAAGGAGGCGAGCGCATGAAATACAAGCTGCTGAAAGACCTATACGATTGCTTTTGTACCCCGCCTGAACTCCAGGCTCAGAAACAGGAAATTGATGAATGCCATCAAACACTTAGCAAGGTACTGGGCAAACTGGAGCGTCGGCTGGTGCTCCAGATCATCGACGCAAAAGACCGTATTGCGGAGGAGACCTCCATCGACAGCTTTATCGCTGGATTTGAACTGGCGTGGAAACTCTCCGTAGAATTGAATCACTACGAAAACGAGCGCTCAGTCTCCTGCCAAACGGCAATGGGATCAGGCGTTCGTTTCGCATCTAAGGAGGAAGAGAAATGAAGAAACTCATCATAGTGACAATGATTGCCGCATGTGTCGCCCTGTGCGCCGCTGTGTGGCCACATGGCAACGCGGTCGAGGAAACACCCGTCCCAGCCGCAGAAATCGCTGTGAGCGCCAAGGAAGCGACCGTTGCGGAAATTGAGGAACCAGCAACACTGGCAGAGAAGGAAAAAAGAACGATTCCGCGACAAGAAGCGCCCCAAGAAGAGCAACCTGAACCGGAAATAGGGCCTATTGAAACGCCCGTAGCTCCCGAGTGTCAGCCTTCTACTGAACAGATACCTACTAAAAATTCAGTGCCGGAGCAGACTCCGCCCCAGGCACCCAAAGAACTGCAGCACGGCGATAAAGTTTATGTGGCGGGCTTCGGCTGGGTGGAGTACGAGGGGCCCAATCACTGCGAAGATGGCACGGACATTTATGAAAACGGCAACAAAATTGGCATCATGGGGTGAAATATGCGGAGAACATTCAAAATGGGGTCAAGTCGCTATTGACAATCAAACTTTCTATGCTATTCTATAATGATTTAACCTCGATGTTGAATGGGTGGCATGGGCGAGAAGGAGAGTATGTATGGCGTATGAGTTTGTTTGCGAATCCGAAGCAAAGCGCTATCGTTCGGATTGCTCGGATGTCCTGAAGGAAACCTGCGAGCTGCTGAAGGAGAAGGGTATTTCTGCACAGTTTTCGCTTGTTGGAAGCGGAGCAAGGAATATGATCACGAGAAATGGAGATGGCCCGTATGACCTGGACTACAACCTTTTGGTCATAGCGGAAGCACAGCGACTGAAGGACGAGGGCAAAGGTGATGGGCGGCCACCGGAGGAGAAGAAGGGCAATCAGGGAAAGAAGAAATAAAAAACATCGGTAAGAGTGTCAAGTGATTGGTACACTATTTACTTTATAACGCAATGCCTCAAATTCTACACCGCAATAAACAATGATAAGGAACTGTTTATGATTCGGGCTATAAATATGACCTAACTAAATAAACAAGTGCCCTAACACACTTGATCGTGCGTTAGGGCACTTCGGAAATAATGGGGTACGCTGATTTCAGTTCGGCACGGGCAAAGAGTGCATTCCACAACCACTTGGGTTGCGGAATACGACTGTGAATTAGTATTTCATGTATGACAGAATTACAGAAAATTATATTCCCAGTTTATCAAAGAGAATTCTATTGCGCTTCTTTGCATCATTTATAATTTTGTCATAAGATAAGATTTCAATATATGCATTCATCTTATCATTGTACTTATAATACCCGAGTTTATCAGGTGTTTGTGAAAAATCGTGGAAATCCAAGATATGCTCTAATGTAGTTGTGATGTCACACACAGCATATAAATAGAATTTGGTGTTTTGCCCGACTCTGATTACACGTCCATCCTTGTCCCTTTTTTTGTTGCTCCTCAACTGTGAAACATATTCGTATAACTGATTGACAGGATTATTACTGCCATTATAGTCATCTCGCATCGGACGTTTGAGTTCAAACAAGACAATACTCTCGTATTCTCGACCGTCATTTTCTTCATCAGAAACAGCAACTGGAGAATCCAAGATCATTATGTCTGCGCGGTCTTCTTTAGGATTGTTATTAAACGGAATATCGGAGGAAATATAACTACAATAGGCGAGCTTCTCGTCCAGCAACCACAAATTATGATTGCTATAAGGAGTATCCACAGAGGTTGTTCTCATTGGATAAATGATATTATGGAGAAAACTCTCCTTTTGAAAATGCCCATCATCATTTTTGCGTATTGCAAACTCCATCAAGTCAAGGATGACCTTACGATGAGCAACATATTCGGCTAATGCGGCTCCGTTAGCGCTATTTATTTTTTCAATTTGCAATCCAAATTTCTGTATGTACTCGTCTGAACTGATTACACCTTTATTAAGCTCATCGAGAAGCTGAGTGTTTTCTTTGGCTGTTGTTCTATCGAACTCTCTTTTTATACGATACAGTTCATCATCTAATTTATCCTCGCTTAAATTAGGCTTGATTTTCGCAATTGCCTCAGGTGTGTATTTCAATAGATGACGAAACTGTGGGGCCCGATGCGTTACATAATCTGTTATTCTTTGAATTTTTTCTGTGGCAATAGGCTGAAGGTAACCTTTAAGAAATTCATTTACTTCGACGACAACCGCTCGCATGATCTGATCCATAGTAATCATGTTTGCCATACTATCTAACGGGCCACCGTCAGGAATGTTAAAGGAAAGCCTGTTCATATCAACGGCCTCGTCGAGGTAATGCCCTCTCAAAACGCCAACATACCAGAATCCGCTTTTTTCGAAGATTTGACGATCAAGATCGGTAATGTACTTATCCAGTTCTTTTGTTTCTACTAAGCGGTTATGTGCACATAAATATAATTTGTTGCCGTTGATAGTAGACTCTTCGGCTTTTACATGGAGCAACTCAAAGGTTTCGTCATTCAAGACAATAGTCTTGCTGTTAGCTTCAGATCGAATTTTCTCCTTAAATATACGATTTAAGTCATGAGTTTCATCAATATCCTGCAGGATAATTCGGGGACAATCATCAGAAATGAAATATACAAGACAATGCTGGATTATCCGCATAGCAATGGTAATACTGCGTTTAGGAACATTATCGGCATACGGTTTAATGTAATTGAGCAATCTGACTGTCGTTTGGTTATCATTATACCCGGTGCAGTCGGTGAGGGCATCATTGATGCCAGAATTAGAAATGGAGAAATCAAAGGATCGTTTTACATATTCATCTTCCTCGGAATAGACACTCTCTATTTCAGCTTTTTCGAATGCAATCAGCCAAGAAAACCGTCCGACACCCTTGCCGCCAATTTGGGCTTTGTATGTTGAGTCCGATTCCATAAATGAAGCAATATTTGCTTCATTGAACCCAATTCCATTATCAATAATTTCAAAGGACTGAATCTGGGGCAATTCGCCAGTGCCATCGAGTACAAACTGTCCATCACGAAGAATTCTGATGATTATTTGACCTTCAAAAGATGGATCGGTGGATTTCCGCTCACCAATGGCATGAATTGCATTCACGATAGCCTCAAAAAGCGGCACAAGTGGCTGATTTTTAGGAAGATTAAAGTTTTTTACGCGACCTCGTATATTGATTGAAAATGGTCTCATATGGCAGCAACCTCCTTGCTGATAGAATTACTTTGATTGGCTACCTTGATGGGTGTCGTAGGAAAATGCCCTATGTCATTTGCAGATTCTACCATTAGCTTTCTAAATCGAGTGCCGTGCGACTTTTTGTTGCTTTACACTCAAATTGTTCGCTTGACATGAAATAACTCCTCTTTTGGAATCAAAAAAAGACCAAAAGAGGAGTTGAATACAAATATAAAAAGCAACAGCTTAAAATGATCGTATGGGGGACTCGAACCCCCGTCTACCTCTTAGTCAAGGAGGCGCTCTATCCAACTAAGCTAATACGGCTAATTGGAATACTAAAATTATAGCACAGTCAATTTAATACTGCAAGAGGGAAAAATGTTTGATGGAAGGCTTTTGTGTGGGATGGACTTCTGTAAATTAAGAGTGTTTCCGACAGGATTTACTCCCCAAAGCGGACGATTTTACCGCAGAGAGTAGCTCAGAAATTGCGTCGCAATAGACAAAGAATAAGAAAAAGCCCTCTGAAATCAACGATTTCAGAGGGCTTTTGGTCCGAGTAGTGCGGCTCGAACGCACGGTCTCCTGGTCCCAAACCAGGCG
>OIZV01000479.1_pt1 | contig 19480 bp, 17 predicted proteins | sample 1588681 | NCBI WGS metagenome assembly OIZV01 (sample SAMN03283281) | human gut metagenome | biome: human-associated habitat; material: feces | host: Homo sapiens | place: Peru | collected 2012 | reverse complement strand
CGGTCTATATAAAGAATATCAGAGGTCTTGGGTATATATGGAATCAGGAGGTAAGGCAGTGACAAAGAGATATCGCAAGAAGATTACAGTAGTGCTCTCCTTGGTATTACCTGTCATATTATTGTTTGCAATATTAAATTGCTTTACCACGTATGTGTTTTATGAAGATTATAAATATAAAATGAATCTTATGACAGAGATTGCTGCAAAGGAAGAATTTTCCGGGCTGGATGCTGTTTCGGAATTGCTTAAGGATAAGGATATTGAAACTAACGAACAGGGAAGGCGATTATTGGAGCAATATGGATACTGGGGGAATAAAGGGAATGCATTTTATTCGCAATTCCGGCATCAGGTTATGGTGACCGGTGCTGTAAGCACTGTGATATGCGTGCTTCTTTTGACTTTTTTACTTTATTGGAAGAAAAAAGAAGATGCGTGTCATCAGAAAATTTTAGACCAGTTGGAAGAAATTCTGATCAGATTCCGTGAAAATAAATTTGATGATTTACTGAAAACGGAAAATCATGCAGAACTGGAAAAATTGAATGACCAGCTTGAAGCAATCGGACATCATATTCAGTTGATAAAGGAAGAAGCAAGGGCAGAAAAGGAGAACACGAAAGAAATGGTTTCTGATATTTCTCACCAGTTAAAGACACCGGTTGCAGCTTTGGATACATGTTTTAGTGTGCTGATGCAGAATGACTTAAGTGCCACAGAACAGGAGGAGTTTCGTATCCGTTGTCGGAGTGCTCTGGATGGACTGGAGACATTATTGCAGTCGCTTCTTGAAATATCCAAGATGGAAACTGGACTGATTCAGATTAATAAGAAAAAACTTCCGCTTATGGATACTGTCATATCTGCTGTGAACCGCACTTATCCTAAAGCGGATGAGAAAGAAATTGAATTCGTTTTTGACTATGAAAAAGAGCTGGAAACATGCACGATTATGCAGGATAAAAGGTGGCTTGGTGAAGCTGTGATCAACGTTCTGGATAATGCGGTCAAGTACAGTCCGTGTGGTTCAAAAATATTTATCCGGTTACAAAAAAGAAACGATCTTGTAAGAATGGAAATTGAGGATCAGGGAATTGGTATTCCGCAGAATGAGTATCACAAAATTTTTCAACGATTTTACAGAGGAAGTTCCAAGGAGGTCATGGAAAAGAGTGGTACAGGAATCGGACTTTTTCTATCGAGAGAAATTATCGAAAAACACGCAGGTACGATTACGGTAACCTCCGGCAAAAAGAAAAAAGGAAGCACGTTTGTGATTCAATTACCATATGTTGGTTAAATTTTAAGTGAGCAGAAATCTTACAATTCTGTAAGACTTCTGCTCGTTTTTTGAAAGTGAAATGAAAGATTGTCCTGATACAATTTGGATGTAGGTTGAAAAATGACCAAATATATAAACAGGCAAAGAAAGCGTGCTGAAAAGGTACGCTTTACAGAATTGAAAAGGAGGCAACACATGAGTGTGATATTAGAAACCAAGCAGCTTTGTAAGTTTTATGGCGCAGGTGAGAATCAGGTCAAAGCGGTCAATCAGGTGGACATTCAGATTGAGCAGGGAGAATTTGTCGCAATTGTTGGAAAGTCAGGTTCCGGTAAAAGTACATTACTTCATATGCTTGGAGGGCTAGACACCCCGACAAAAGGCAGTGTTACTTTAGCAGGGAAAGATTTATACAGGATGAAGGAAGATGCCCTTGCTGTTTTCCGCAGAAGAAAAATCGGATTTGTTTTTCAGGCATTTAATCTGGTTTCATCTGTTAATGTCTGGGAAAATATTGTACTGCCACTGGGGCTGGATGGAAGAAAAGTGGATGAAGCGTATGTAAATGATATTATTGCAACTCTGGGGATTGAAAACCGGATTTATAATCTGCCAAATCAGTTATCCGGAGGACAGCAGCAGAGAGTAGCAATTGCAAGAGCACTGGTGAATCGTCCGGAAATTATATTTGCAGATGAGCCGACAGGAAATCTTGATTCTAAGACCAGTGATGAGGTAATCGCTCTGCTTAAGATGACAGCAAAAAAATATGGACAGACAATTGTAATGATTACCCATGATGACGAAATTGCACAGGTCGCTGACCGTATTCTGGTGATTGAGGACGGACAGGTGGTGGATTTCAGATGAAGACAATAAGCAGGATTGCATATAGCAATGACAAAAGGAACAGGACAAGAAGTATACTGATCATGATGGCAATCTGTCTGACCACGATGCTGCTTGTTATCATCAGTACTGTGGGAAATGGGGTAATTCATTTACAGAAAAGTCAGGCGGCAGGATCATATGGAAGCAATTATGGTCTGTTTGTTTCCGCAGACGGATCGCAGTTAAAAGAAGTAAACCGCCGTGCGGAAATAGATGCTACAGGCACTATGTGCACCGAAGGTATCATAAAAGGCAACGAAAACGGTGGTTTTGTCTGCATGGATGAGACTGCAAGAAAAATGCTTCCCTATAATAAGGAATATGAGTTAAAGGAAGGAAAGTATCCGGTGGGAACGCAGGAAATTGCCGCAGGAAGAGCATTTTTTCGTGCAATGGGATATGATGATGTAAAGGTCGGAGATACGGTTACACTGGATTACCGCGCAGGGATGCAGTCAGAATATAAGCCGGAAGAATTTGTTGTCAGCGGAATCCTATATGATCGGGATGAGTATACCATCGAGGCATCTTATGTTGCTTTCGGGTCACAGGAGTTTTATGATGAGCACGTCGCAGAGAATGACAGACAGTATAATATTTATTTTACTTTAAATGATTCTGCAAATGTATCTATGAATAATATTGATTCGGTTATAAAGCAGATTGCAGCAGCTTGTGGGATCGAAGAAAAAAACGTTATAGTCAATGATCTCTATTTGCAATGGGTCTTGCAGCCGAGTTATGAAACGATTGCGGTATGCGGGGTTTTGATTCTTGCAATTGTACTTTTCTCTGTTGTGGTTATTTATAATATTTTTCAGGTCGGTATTGCCAACAAGATACAGGAGTATGGAAAAATCAAGGCTCTGGGAGCGACAAAAAAGCAGATGAAACAACTGATCTTCAGAGAGGGCATTTTTTTGACATTTTTTTCAATACCAGTTGGATTGCTTTTTGGCTTTCTGATTGCAAAATGCGGTTTTAACTGGCTGGTAGAACAGGGGAACCTTGTATCAACCCAAACTGGCTCTATGGGAGTTCAAAATCAGCAGGTTCCTCTGTTTTCCCTGCCTGTTATGCTTCTCTGTATTTTCGTATCATTTCTTACCGTTGCTTTGGCACTGCGTAAACCAATGAAAATTGTTTCACGGATTTCACCTATCGAAGCAACACGGTATTTAGAAAATGCAGAAACACAAAAAAAAGGAAAACGAAATGGCAGAAAAAATGTCACCGTGTTTTCTATGGCAATGGCAAATGTAACGGGTAATCCCAAAAGAACGATTGGTACTATCCTCACAATGGGTTTTTCTTGCGTATTGTTTGTGATTATCTCTAATTATGTGGGAAATATTGACACGGAGCATGAAGCACGTCTTTCCGTTAATCATGGACAATTTGAACTGCAGCTTGACTATTCTGCTGAGTATGATGAAAGATATCCGGAGAATAATCTGGATACGATTCTGACGGATGATCCATTGAATGATTCGCTGATTGAAGAAATCAAAAGCATTCCGGGAGTAACAGATGTCATGACGAGAGAGATTGTCTCTGTAAATCTGAACGGAACAAGATTTCCGGCTACTATTGTGAGTAAAAAGGATTTTGATTTTATGCGCCAAGAAGGGGATATTGGCTCTATGGACTATGATCAGGCGGTAAAGAATGGTGATATTTTCTTTGGCTGGTCAACGTGGATGGAACAAGATGGATATGCTCCGGGTGAATCCATTGCATTTGACTTTGAGAATGGAAGTGGAACCTATACCTATCAGGGAAAGATTGCAGGATCTTTTGTAAGTGCGGACACTTATCTTGTCATTCCGGAAGGTGTATATCGTTCCATGAATCCGAGAGGAACAGCCTATGGCTATCTGTGGGTGGACTGTGATAAAAAAGATGTGGCATCTGTAGAACAAAGTCTGAATACTTTGATTTCTAATACTTCGCATATAAAAATGGATACTTATCATGCGCAGTTACAATCTGCCGAATTTGCAAGCAGCATGATGAAGCTTGGCTGTTATCTGTTTATGGCTATTGTAGGACTCATCGGGTTTATGAATATGGCGAATACCATGATCATGAATATTACGACAAAAAAGCAGGAATATGGTATATTACAGGCTGTGGGTATGACAAATAAACAATTAAATTTATGCCTGCAGTTACAGGGACTGATGTTTACGGTTGGTACCATATGCGTAGCTTTGATCATTGGTCTGCCGCTCGGCTATGCACTTTTTTCCTATGCAAAACATAATGGAATATTTGGAATGAATATCTATCATGTTCCAATCGTACCAATTTTTATTATGATTTTTTTGGTCGGTCTGTTGCAGATTGTACTTTCCTGCGTTTTAAGCAGTAATCTGAAAAAGGAAACGTTGGTTGAAAGAATAAGGTATCAGGGATAGCAAGTAATATGTAATGAACTAGGTCTTAACGAAGAGGAGAAATAGATAACTTCCATTTTGTATGTATGATAAATCTAAACAGTATTTTAGCAACATTTCCTGAGTGGGGGCAAAAAGCGCCACCACATATAATAAACAAAGGGTTCAAGGGAAAAATCCCTTGCTAGAACGGCATTTGGATGGAGACATCTCTAATGCGTATCTAGCCGTCAACCTAAGAAGTATCAAAGCAGGCTTTAATTGAGGCATTAGCAGATGAACTTACAAAAGAATATGGAAAAAGTTTTTCAAAAAGAAATCTGCAATATTTTCGTAAATTTTATCTTGCTTTTCCAGATGAGCAGATTGTGAACGCATGCGTTCACAATCTGAATTGGACACATTTTAGAGCACTTTTACGTGTGCCGGATGAAAATGCAAGAATGTGGTATATGAACGAAGCTGCACAGGAAGGCTGGAGTTCAAGAACTTTAGATAGAAATATCAGCACACAATATTATTACAGATTAATGCAGTCACCAAAGAAAGATGCTGTCATGAATGAAATGCTGCAGAAAACAGCGGAAAATCAAAGAAATAAATTTGAACTCCTAAAAAGTCCGATTATTGCAGAGTTTCTTGGCTTCAAAAATGAAGATTCTTATATTGAAAGTGATTTGGAATCAGCTATTTTAACACATATCAGGGACTTTCTTATGGAGATGGGAAAGGGATTTGCTTTTGTTGCCAGACAGCAGCATATTGTTACTGAGACAGAAGATTATTTTATTGATCTTGTTTTCTATAATATTGAGTTAAAATGTTATGTGCTTATAGATTTAAAAATGGGGAAAATCACTCATCAGGATGTGGGACAGATTGATATGTATGTCCGGATGTATGATGAACTGAAATGTAAGGAGGGAGATAATCCTACACTGGGTATATTACTTTGTGCGGAAACAGATGAGGATATAGCAAGGTATTCTGTGCTACATGATAATGATAGACTTTTTATGTCGAAATATCTCACATATCTGCCAACAAAAGAGCAGCTGAAAGCAGAAATAGAAAGACAGAAAGAAATATTTTATATGCAGCATCCGGCATTGTCTGAAAACGAAAAAGAAGGTATGGAAGAATAACAAAGCATTTCATACAATCCAGTTGTATGGAATTATGGACAACTGAAAGAGACAGATTTTTAGACACAGGAGATGAAAAGCTATGAAAAAACAGCAGAAATGCTATATATACACAAGAGTATCAACTTCCATGCAGGTAGAAGGCTACAGCCTTGATGCACAGAAGGACAAGCTTAAGAAATACGCAGATTATCAGGAAATGTCTATTGTCGGTGAATATTCTGATGAGGGTAAATCTGGCAAAAGTGTAGAGGGAAGACCACAGTTTAAGCAGATGCTTGCGGATATAGAAAGTGGCAAAGACAATGTTGATTATGTGCTGGTATTTAAGCTGTCACGATTTGGAAGAAATGCAGCAGATGTTTTATCATCATTGCAGAAAATGCAGGATTATGGGGTTAATCTTATCTGTGTAGAGGATGGGATTGACAGCTCCAAGGATGCCGGGAAGCTGATGATATCTGTGTTATCTGCAGTAGCAGAGATAGAGCGTGAGAATATCCTTGTTCAGACAATGGAAGGGCGTAGACAGAAGGCGAGAGAAGGCAGATGGAATGGAGGTTTTGCTCCATACAGTTATCAGCTGGTAAATGGTGAACTTATCATTGAAGAAGATGAAGCAAAGATTATCCGCATAATATATGACAAATTTGTCAATACAACGATGGGAATGGCTGCGATAGCCGCATTTCTTAACAACAGTGGTTATAAGAAAAAACTCCGTCAGAATAATACAATAGAAGGCTTTTCTACATCGTTTGTTAAGGGTGCGTTAGATAATCCAATATATTGTGGCAAACTTGCATTTGGCAGAAGAAAAAATGAGAAGATTCCGGGTACTAGAAATGAATATCATATCGTAAAACAAAAGGAATACATGTTAAATGATGGAATCCATGAGGCAATCATATCAGAAGAAATGTGGAATCAGGCACACAAAAAGCGTCAGGAGACAGGTGTTTTACAGGTAAAAACGCACAGCCTTGAACATGAGCATATTTTATCTGGAATTATCAAATGTCCTGTCTGTGGAAGCGGTATGTATGGTAATGTAAACCGCAAGAAGCATCCGGATGGAGGCTATTATAAGGATTATTTCTATTATGCCTGCAAACACAGGAAGCTTGTGGATGGACACCGCTGTACTTATAAAAGACAGTGGAATGAGGACAGGATTAATGCGGCAGTTGAGGAAATTATCCGCAAATTTGTGAAGAATCCAAAGTTTGAGCAGGAAATCCGTAAGCAGATAGGAAGCAGCATTGATACTTCGGAGCTTGATAGGGAATATGATGGTTTAAAAGACAGACTAAGCCAGACAACCGGGGCAAAAAACAGGCTTGCTGACCAGATGGATCATTTATCTGTATCCGATAAGAATTATGACAAAAAATATAATGACATGCAGGAACGTCTGGACAAGCTATATGATGAAATTACTGATATTGAGAATGCCATGGAAGAAGTCGAAACAAGACTATATAATATCAGGCAGGACAAAATCTCAGAAGATAATGTTTACCAGTTCCTTTTATTCTTTGATAAGCTGTATGATAAATTTACAGATCTGGAAAAGAAGACATTTTTGAAGAGCTTCCTGTCTGATGTGTTTATCTATGAGGAAGAACAAAAGGATGGCAGGATATTAAGAGGTCTCCGATTTAAATTTCCGATATATATGAATGGCAGAAATGTATTGGGCGTGGATTGGGACAACGAGAGTACAGATGAGACGGTTGTTTTACTTTCCGAGGGAATGGTCGACAGCAGAAAAGTGAAGGTGGACTTCTCTCTGGAGGATATGGATTTATCTGAATTTAAGGGAAAAGCAACTTATGAGCAGATAAAGGCATATGTATTTGAGCAGACAGGACTTAAGGTTTCATCACTGTATATCGCACAGATTAAGAAGAAGTGTGGATTGGATGTCGGTGAGAACTTCAATTTGGCTAAATCAGAGAATGCGAGACAGCCACAGTGTACACAGGAGAAGGAAGATGCGATTATGCAGGCGTTTAGGCATTTTGGAATCATATAGATTGTGGATAAGCAGCATCGTGTGTTAAAAATATAGTGAAATATGGGAAAAAGGACATTACAGAACTGTAGAGTTTACAGGTCAGGGGATGTCCTTTTTGCAGATATGGAAGTGTTCAAGGGACAAGGTAATGATACTGATGTATTAAGACTGATATGAATAATATCTATCTTATCTAATCTAGAAGTGATAGGATACCTTCTTGTGTATAAACGTTTTAAATTAAAGGTAACAACAGAGCAGATTCGTGCATTTGTGAAGGAAATCATTGAAAATAAATCTTATTGAATGATATACTATAACTTGAATCACGTTTTTGAGAAACGAGAGGTGCCTACAGTGGAAGTTAGTTATAAAAAATTGTGGAAAATATTGATTGACAAAGACATGAAGAAGAAAGATTTGCAGGCAGCTGCTGGGATTAGCTGGGCTTCGGTGACCAAGCTCTCGAAGGGAGAGGCAGTAAGCATGGAAGTTTTAATAAAAGTGTGTAAAACGCTGAATTGTGATATAGGTGACATTGTGGAACTAATCCCTACAGAAGAAAATGAAACGATTTGAGGAGTAATATGATGCCTGATAGGAAAAAGAGTGTAATCAGTAAAGCAAGTCCTCATACGATCAAGAAATTTGAGTTGATTGAGGAATATATAAAATCGTGGGCACAGAAGTTACTGCTGACTGAGTCTTGTAATGGGTTGATCTTTATAGACTGCATGTGCAACAGCGGTGTATATACCGATGATACTAGGCAATTGGTGAAAGGCACAGCGGTACGCGTTTCAGAAGCACTTAGAGAAGTAGCAAGAACCTATACGCAGAAAAATATACACATTTACTTGAATGACAAGGACAAAGCGCGAGTAGATGAGTTGAAAAAGCATCTTCCGCAGGATGAACGCAATTTTAAGATTGTAACGTCCTGCAGTGATGCACACGAGTTACTCCGAACTATTGGGCCACAGTTATATGGAACCGGACACTTACATTATTTTCTGCTCTACGATCCGTATGATGCGACCATTGACTGGGAAGCACTTCTGCCTTTTTTTCGTAACTGGGGTGAAGTTATGATTAATCACATGGTTTCAGATCCAGTGCGGGCAATCACAAGCGCCAAGAAAAAAACGACAAAGGCAAAGTATGAGAACACATATTTGGAGGATTTCGAAAAACTGGTGCCTTACGGAAGCGACAAGAAAGCCTATGAGACCAGAGTGGAGAAAATCATAGATTCACTAAAAGGAGTCCGCAGATACTATGTATCGGCATTTCCGTTTTATAACACGCAGAATTCGCTCGTCTACAATCTGCTTCACTGCACGAGCAACAAAGAGGGCTTTATGCTCTACAAGAAGAGTGCTTGGAAAGTATTTGGTGCTCAGTCCTCTACAAAACATTCGGTTGAGAACAGGCAGTTGTCATTTGATCTTTTCGGAGAGATCACAGAGGAAGAAGATGAAAGCTGTTTACATGTTATCGATATCGCAAAATATCTGCAGCGCAGCTTTAGAGGTCGAAAACAGGTGCCTCTTGATGAGATGTGGGAACTTTTGGATAACCACCCGATTTTTCCGTCAGAGGGATTTCGTAATGAGATAAAGAGTAATCTTACGAATTTTTTTGATGCGAAGATCGAGCAGATTGTGAATTCTGATACAGGAAAGAAGGAAACGGTGATCTCTTTCTCTTCATGAGATAGAATTTCAGATATATGAGGTAACTAGAATATATGGCAACATCGCAGAAATTTGGTGGCAATTGGACCGAGGAGAAGCTGAATATCTTCACCAGCTATCTGGACGCATACCTAATTGCACTGCAAAACCAGAAATTTAAGAAGATTTACATAGACGCCTTTGCTGGAACTGGCGAGATTGAGACCAGTGACGGCGGGCAGTATCTTGTGGGCTCCGCTAAGCGCGCATTGGCGTCTGAGAAGAAGTTTGATCACTACTATTTTATAGAAGCGGATTCTCAGAAGGCGGTAGAACTTCAGAATATGATAAACTCCGAGTTTCCGCAGATGAGGCGTATTGTTACGATTTTTTGTGGCGATGCGAACGATAAGCTCGCTGCGATTATTGGTAGCGTAGATTGGAGATATAATAGAGGATTGCTGTTCTTAGATCCATACGCGACACAAGTAAATTGGACTACACTTGAAAATGTAGCAAAGACGAAATCGATAGATGTATGGTACCTATTTCCATTTTCTGCACTTGAACGTATGTTGCCGAAAAACGGAAAGTACGATAAATGGGAAGAGTGCATAGATCGATTGCTTGGAGATACCGGATGGCGAGAGGAATTCTATAAGAAAGATCCCCAGATGACGCTTTTTGATTTATTTCCAGAGCCCGGGCAGAGCGGCGAAGAGCGAATGGTAAAGGATGCGAATCCGGAACACATAAAGGATTACATTCTCTCCCGGCTTAGGACGATTTTTCCATGTGTGTCAAAGCATGCACGGATTTTTAGGAATAGTCGGAGATCGCCGATGTTTCTATTTTGTTTTGCCATTGCAAGCGAGAGCCCGAAAGCGCAGGGACTTGCGTTGCGGATGGCAGACTACATATTAAAGAACAAGTAGGCGGAGGATGAAAGCAACTTGAAGACGATAAAACGAAAATCCATGCTTTATCAAACGGGGGTAGAGTATGGTGACTATACAATGAATCACGTGCAGGGGTGTGCGCATGGGTGCAAATATCCATGTTACGCATTCTTGATGAAGAAGCGATTCGGGCAAATTAAGGATTACGAGAGTTGGCTTGAGCCGGTGCTTGTATCAAATACGCTTGAATTGCTGGATAAAGAGATACCGAAGCTCAGAGACAAGATTCAGTCTGTGCAGCTTTGCTTTACCACAGATCCGTTCATGGAAGGATATCCAGAGGTGTCTCAGATGAGCATTGCGGCTATTCGAAAACTGAACGAGGCCGGTATCAAATGTACTACATTGACGAAGGGATTGCTTCCTAAAGAATTGGCGGAACTTTCTCCGGAAAATGAATATGGTATCACGTTGATAACGCTGGATGAAGCATACCGGGAACAGATGGAACCGGGAGCTGTTCCCTGTTCAGACCGACTGGCAGCGCTGAAGGTACTTCATGAGGCTGGTTGTAAAACATGGGTAAGCATAGAACCGTATCCGACACCAAATATGATTGAGCAGGATTTGCATGAACTGCTTGAGGCAGTATCTTTTACAGATAGGATCATTTTCGGAAGAACGAACTATAGTAAGGTGGCAAACTCTTACAAAGAACATAAGCATTTTTACAATAAGTGTGCGGCAGAAGCGGTTTCATTCTGCCAGGAACATGGCATTGATTGTTATATTAAGGAAAAAACAATAACGGAAGAATGAGGTGGCGTTATGGCTTTATTACAAGACCTGATCCAGCAGATTGACGATCCTGCGCTTAAGGAGAGAATTCTGCAGGAGACAAATAAATTACTGAAGCAGAAGAAGTTCGGATTGGTATTTGAAGAGCATTTGCCAGAATGTACGCCACTTTATGATGTGCCGATTCGTGTCGGTTCCAAGGTCGCTTTGAAAACTGGTTATGTCAGCGACATTTATACTGTTCTGAATATTAATGGCGATGAGGTTCAGTGTGACCGTAGAGAGACACATGAACAGAAAGCATTTAAGTTGGACGACTTGGTGACAGTGGCTGAGTTTGGAGAAGCAATTTATCCGACACTTAAGTCACTGGATAGCGTGGAGAATGCTCCAGATAGCGGCCTTTGGCATACGCTGATTGAGGCGGATAATTACCATGCGCTACAGCTTCTGGAATATCTTTATGCTGAAAAGGTGGACTGTATCTACATTGATCCGCCATACAATACCGGTGCCAAGGACTGGAAATACAACAACGACTATGTAGATGGTTCCGACGCTTATCGTCACAGTAAATGGTTGTCTATGATGGAAAAGCGTCTGAAGATTGCGAAGAAGCTTTTAAATCCAAATGCTTCTGTGTTGATTGTAACTATTGATGAAAAAGAATACCTGCACCTTGGCTGCTTACTGGAAGAAATCTTTCCAGAGGCACGTATGCAAATGATTACTTCCAGAATTAATAAAAAGGCATCTACCAGAGTGGGGCAGTTTGCCAGATGCGATGAGTATTTATTTCTGTTGCAATTTGGCAGTATGACTATACAGAAGTCCAAATATTCCATGTTGGATGTTACTGACAATAGTAATCCGGATGCAAAAGAAGCAAAGACAGACACTATTTGGAATAGTATGTTGCGTCGAGGTTCAAATGGTTCCTCACGTAGAGAGTCACCAAACCTGTTTTATCCAGTTTGGATTGATACTAAGAAAAAGAAAATAGAAGTCGTTGGAGATCCACTTCCGCTTGAAGTGGATAGACATGATGTAGAAAAAAGACCACCTGCACCGGGACTGAAGGCTGTATGGCCAATTAGAACAGATAATAGTGAAGGCCGCTGGCAACTAGGCCAAGAAACATTGAGCTCTTACCTGGAGCAGGGTATTGCAAAATTAGGTGCGTATAACAAAAAAAGAGATCAGTGGGCTATTGTGTTTTTGAAGAAAAAGCAAAAAGAACAATTACGTGATGGAATTCTTATCGCAACGGGTAAAGCGGCTGATGGCTCTCTGATTTTAGAGTGGAATGAAAGAGCTGAACAAGATCGAGAGCCTAAAACTATGTGGGTGCGCGACTGGCACGACGCAAGTACTTATGGTACGAATCTGATAGACAAAATTATTCCTAAGAGAAATTTTCCTTTTCCAAAATCATTGTATGCCGTTGAGGATACGTTACGTTTCTATGTTGGAAATAAGAAAAATGCACTTATAGTTGACTTCTTTTCTGGATCAGGAACGACTTTACATGCTGTAAATCTTCTGAATGCAGAAGATGGCGGGCAACGTAGGTGTGTAATGGTTACAAACAATGAGGTTTCAGAGACAGAGATTAAATCACTAACCAAGAAGGGGGTGCGTCCGGGTGATGAAGAGTGGGACAACTTTGGTATTGCTCGATATATTACTTGGCCTCGTACCGTTTGTTCTATTGAAGGGCATGATACAAATGGAGCGCCATTGAAAGGTAACTATCTTGGAATTGATAGACCTATGGCGGACGGATTTCAAACAAATGCAGCCTTCTTCAAACTATGCTTCCTTGATAAAACATCAGTCGCCCTAGGAAAGCAGTTCCAAGAGTTGCTTCCAGTACTCTGGATGAAGGGTGGAGCCATTGGAAGATGTCCGATATTCAAAAGCGATGAGCTTCCGGAACTGCTCATTCTTCCACAGAACCAAATGGCAGTTCTGATAGACGAAATATATTATTCCGAGTTCGATGCAGAGTTAAGTCAGCATCCGGAAATCCAGACAGTTTTCATAGTAACTGATTCAGAAACGGCATACCGTTCGATGATCCGTACTTACGATGGCAAAGACTGTTATCAACTTTATAGGGACTATCTGGATAATTTCAGAATCAATACGGGGAGGTAACCATGAGAGTAGAATTATTCCCATTTCAGAAAAGAGCGCTTGCTGATATCCGCATGAAGACAGCGGAGGCAATGGGCAGCTATCATAGAACACATGCGCCACAGGTGGTTTCTTTTACTGCACCGACCGGAGCGGGAAAGACCATCATCATGTCTGCGATGATTGAGTCTATTTTTTTCGGAGATGAACAGTATATGGAGCAGCCAGATGCAATCATCGTTTGGCTTTCAGACTCCCCACAGTTGAATGAGCAGTCTAAGATGAAGATTGATTCTAAGGCTGATAAAATCCGTCTTTCACAGTGTGTAACGGTGGCAGAGGACTCTTTTGACAAAGAGACCTTCGAGGACGGACATATCTATTTTTTAAATACGCAAAAGCTCTCTGTTACATCGAAGCTAACAAAAAATGGAGATGGAAGGACTTATACAATTTGGCAGACGCTTGCAAATACTGTTCAGGAAAAGAGTGACAGGCTGTACTTTATCATTGATGAGGCACACCGAGGCATGCAGGGACGTGAGGCCAGTAAGGCTACCACAATCATGCAGAAGTTCATTAAGGGTAGTGATGAGGACGGAATTCCGCCAATGCCTGTTGTCATCGGCATGTCTGCTACTACACAGAGATTCAATGCACTGGTCGAAGGCACGTCCTCTACAATTCACAAGTCTATCGTGACGACGGATGAAGTGCGTGCTTCCGGACTTTTAAAGGACAGAATTGTTATCACATATCCGGAAGAAGAGGCGGTTAATAATGATATGGCTATTCTGCAAGCAGCTGCAGATGATTGGAAGGAAAAGTGGGAGCACTGGACGCAGTATTGCTTCGAGCAGCACTACGCCTATGTAAATCCAATCCTGATTATTCAGGTTTTAAATGGAACCGGTGATGCTCTGACGGATACAAATTTGGATGATTGCATTGCAAAGATTGAGGAACGTACCGGTTTTAAGCTGGAAAGCGGACAAGTGGTTCATACCTTCGGCGGCACGACAGCAACACTGACTATCAATGGACTCGATGTGCGCTATGAGGAACCCTCCAATATTGCCGAGGATAGAAATATCCGCGTGGTATTCTTCAAAGAAAATCTTTCTACTGGATGGGATTGCCCGCGAGCAGAGACCATGATGTCCTTTAAGCACGCTAATGACGCCACATACATTGCGCAGCTTCTCGGTCGAATGGTAAGAACGCCGATGCAGATGCATATTCAGGTGGACGACGTTTTGAACGACGTGCATCTCTATTTGCCATACTTCAATGAGGATACCGTCAAGGACATTGTGGAAGCCTTGCAGAGCACAGAAGGCGGAGATATTCCGACCGATATTTATGGTGAGTCCTTGTCCGGAAAGAAATTTGAAACGCTGACTGTCAGACCGAAGAAGAAAAAGGAAGAGCAGCAGACGCCGGGACAGATGACTCTATTCGATGTGTTCTCTGGGGATAACCCAGGCGAACAGCAGTCTGCCGGAGCAACAGAGCCAGCTGGTGACTTGACTCCGGCAGCACAGACTCAGGTTACTGGCGGAGAAGCAAAACAGGCTGAAACGGCAGAACAAAGCCAGACACAGTCGAGCATAGATACAACAGCTCCTGCTCAGTCTGCTCCGGTTACACCACAGCCATCTGACACTGTAGCACAGTCCGAAAATAATGCTGCGGGAAGTCCGCAGATGGCTCAGACGGAAACTTCTGAAGAGGAAGATCTGTTTGACCGTGAAGAGGTTATGAAATTTATAAATGATGCAGGTTTGCTTTCCTATAACGTCAGAGCGCTTAGAATCAATGACTACTTGAAATCTCTGTATAGGATGGCACATCTTCTTACGATGTCCAAATTGCATCGTGAGGCCATCCGGGAGGTTCAGGATGAGATTGTTGAGATGATCCACAGCTATGTGGAAGTCCTCAAGGCAGATGGAAAATATGATGACCTTGTTCAGCAGGTCAAGCAGTTTAAGTTGGCAACTCAGATCTTTGATGCCTTTGGAGAGACTGTGGACAATTACTCGGTGCATGATATGTTTACGACGACCGATACTGATATAGAGCGACAGTTCCAGATTGCGGATGTAAAGCTCGGTCGAGAAGGCATCGGTATGGTCTATGGAAACAAGTATATGGATATGTCTGATCTGTCGGCATTTAAAGTTGACGTTATTCTCTTTGTGGCAGACGAAGAGTGCATGAATCGGTTGCATTCCTATGCGGAGACTCGCTTTCATGAATTGAATGATGATTATCGTAGATATATTGCAACTATAGATTCGGAGAAAATTCGTAAAGAGTATGACAGTATCGTTTCCGATGGCGATCCTGTAAGCAAGCACAATTTCCGTTTGCCGGAGACAATTCAGGTGCCACATGAAGTGGGAGGCAAAGAATATAGGAATCATCTCTTTGTTAGTGACATAACCGGTGTTGCAACGATGAAGTTGAATACTTGGGAAGCCGGAGTTATTGAAGAGGAAGAAAAACGAGAAGACTTTGTCTGTTGGATTCGTAATCCATCCAGAGGCTCATGGGCGCTTTGCATTCCTTACGAAATCGATGGTGAAATAAAGCCTACCTATCCTGATTTTATTGTAGTAAGAAAAGATCGTGTACTTGGATATATCGTTGATATTCTTGAGCCGCATAATCCTGATTTCAAGGACAATCTTGGGAAAGCGAAAGGATTTGCAGAGTACGCAAAACAGAATCCGGGTGTGGGAAGAATTCAGCTAATTCGTATGAGTAAAGATGCAGCCGGAAACCACAAGTTCAAAAGACTGGATATGTCTAAAACAGCTATTCGAGAAAAAGTCTCTCATGCAATAAATACAGACGAACTCGATCACATCTTTGATACGGATGGAGTTATCGAATAAGGAGGAATTCCATTATGGCAAATGGGCTGCAGCCATTGTCGTTGCTCTTTCAAAATAGATTATTTTGTACTATCAGCGTGACCATGCATGGCTGTAACAACAGCTAATGGATTTCTACCAAGAAGTAGTTAATATAGCAAGCCACAAAGGAAATAGTCCTTTGTGGCTTGTTTTGAAAATGGATAATTTAAATCTTATAACTTCGGATTTCGTCTCCTCAGTTTTCTATGTTCCTTTGCCGGCTTGGAACGGGAAAATATTTCTTTTAATGTCTGTTTTTCTTCGACAGAAAGCTGGGTGATTTTCATTTCCAAATTTTTGCAGAACAAAAGGAGTAGTCCGTTAATATAAGCATCATTAGAGGCTTCTGGACTATCTTCAGCAGTAATCTGGGTTGGAGAAGTAAAATCATCAATGATATTTTTTACCATGCTTTGATAGTCAATATCGCTGGCTGTGTTGCTGTCTTTCATATGGGTATTTCTTAGGTCAGAGACGATTGGCTTTAAATCTTCCAACAGAATGTTGATGTAATACTGTTCGGTTTCAATGTGAGAAGTATCAAATATTTTTGTAAATGCATCGGTGGAGTCGGCACCGAATTCGTTCAGTTTATATCTCATCACATCAAGAAAAGCATTTGCTATCTGAATGCCTTTATCATTAAATCCATCAATATAGATTTCCAGGTCAGTCATGAATTTGTGGAAGTTTTTATGAGACAGTAATTCTGATAATAACCGTGGATTATATTTTTCATCAGTCAGTATTTGGACTGCACTATCATTGAGATGCAGATCGGATACTGACTTATTTGTATGTTCACGTAGTTCGGTTCGGCAAAGAAGATAATCGGTGCTTACATGATAGAAGTCTGCAAGTGTCAGTAGATTGCCAAGTGATATATCTACATTTTCATCTTTTTCATAGTTGCCAAGTGTGGAACTCGGGATGCCAGTAGCATCAGACAATTCCTGCAATGACATTCTTTTTTCTGCGACTCTCAAATCTTTCAGTCGTTCCGGTATGGTAAGCCTTGTGTGCATATTACATTCCTCGTTTCAAAGATATAGATAGATTACCATGATATTGGTAAAGAATAAAGTGAATTCTAATTCATGTCTTATCCAGAATATTGGAAAAAATCATAAAGAGGATATTTTTCCAGCATCTTGGATATACCGGATTCGTATAAAAATTTTGAGAAAATAATTTCATACAATGAATCTGAAGGGAGTACAAAAATTATGGAATGTTGTAAATGTATCAATATGAAAAAAGCCGAAAGGCGTAGTTCCATGAAAAAATATTTTCATGGTTTGAGGGGATTGGGGCATTTCCCCAACAAGCTAAAAAGGCATTTTGTACGTACAAATGCACTGCTTGCCAATTAGCAATATTTATGTTGTGAGAGTTGAATTTTAGGCAAGAATTGGGCACAAAAGGCTGTTAATGAAGAAAGAAATTCAAAGTATATGGAGAATCAGGAAAAATGGAAAATACAAAATATGATGATAAGTTTTACAGATTACCGAAACGATTATTTAAAGAGGAGCAATTTAGAAGTATGACGAATGAGGCAAAGGCACTTTATATGATTTTGTTGGATCGGCGCTGCTTATCAGAGTGTAATGGTGATGCATGGAGAGATGAATATGGAGCTACATTTATCATTTTTACAATCAAAGAAATGATGAAGCTGTTGCATCTGGGAAATAAGAAAATTAACAAGATGCTGAAGGAACTGGAGGTACATAATCTGATTTATCGAAGCCATCAGGGATTAGGAAAGCCGAATAAGATATATGTGTATGACTTGTTGAAAGCAGATAACTCTAATTGGCTGCCAAAGCAATTTAAGCACAGAAAGGAGCGGACAAATGAGAAAGAGATATTATGATGATGCAAAAGAGAATGCAGCATTTGAGAGATGTGTAGATGTTGCGACGGTGCTGATCTTAAAATATGGACCGGCAATAAAAAGAAAATGGATTTTACGTGAGTGGATAAAGAATATACAGGCTGACTGCTTTTGGAGAAGTTTAGCCTGTAAACGCTATCAGCGGTATTTCGATTGTATGAAAGCTATTGTAAAAAATGACGCAACATGACACAATCGGATTGACTAAAGTGACATAGATATTTATAATATAGACAAAACGAAAATGACATGAACGGAGGACAGGATAATGGAGAAAACTGTAACACTCGAAGAGGCATTAAAAAGAATTGAGGAGTTGGAAAAAGAGAATGCAGAACTTCGGGAGGAATTGGAGTATTACAGAAATCGTAAGTTAAGCGGTCGTCAGAAACATAATGCCAAGTGGATGGCAATTTATAATGATTTTGTTGTTGGGTTTGAGAGCGGCATGACAATGGTAGAAATTGCGAAGCGAAACAATGTCAGTGAGAGGACGATTTATAGGTATAAAGCGTATTATGACAAAATGAAGAAAAAAGAGGAATAGACCATTTTACTGATGTCAGTAAAATGGTTCAATGTGGGAGGAGAAAGTCTAATATGGAAAAGAAAATGAATAACTGAAATAATAGAACAATAATAACAAATCGGACATATTGCTGATGTCGGCACTATGTTCATATGAGAATTGCGGTCACAGTTTGTGACCGCAAAACAAGGAAGGAAATATATGGCAGAAGATAAAAAGAAAGAAATTGCAGTAATTGAAATTACAGAAGAATACATGAAGGATCGACTTTATGAATTCAGAGGGAAAAAAGTTATGCTTGATTCAGACTTGGCAGAAATTTATGGGTATGAAACCAAAAATTTTAAAAGGCAGGTTAAGAATAACATTGCCAAATTTGAAGGCGATGATTTTATGTTTGAATTGAATGATGAAGAAGTGGAAAATCTTTCAAGGTGCAAAAATTTCACCTTGAATATGGGAAGAGGTTCAAATATAAAATACAAACCTTATGTGTTTACAGAGCAGGGAGTATATATGCTTATGACAGTTTTACGCGGCGAGCTTGCAATTAAACAAAGCCGTGCACTTGTGAAGACTTTCAAGAAAATGAAAGATTACATTTTAGAAAATCGAGATCTTATAGGTCAGCGGGAAATACTTCAGTTAAGCATGGAAACTGCTAACAACAGAATAGAAATTAACAAAATCAACTCAGATATGATATCTCTTGAAAAGCAGATTTCAGATGTTGCAGAAGGCTTGAAGGATGTTGTGACAAAATCTGAGTTGGCTGATATGATGAACAGCTTTGTTTCAGATGATGATGACAAGTGGCTCATGTTTAATGCAAAGTGGGTATAATTCCCCGCGGCTTGCCGCGTAACAAACTTTAT
>OIZV01000468.1_pt1 | contig 19901 bp, 10 predicted proteins | sample 1588681 | NCBI WGS metagenome assembly OIZV01 (sample SAMN03283281) | human gut metagenome | biome: human-associated habitat; material: feces | host: Homo sapiens | place: Peru | collected 2012 | reverse complement strand
CTACGACCTTTTTGTCAATACGCTTTTTATGAAAGCGCAGGCAAAGGGCATACCGCTCTCCGGCTCGTTTGAGCTTACCGCAAGGTGCAATTTCGACTGTCGGATGTGCTATATTCACCGCCGCAGCCGCGATCGTGAAGCCCTCATGGGTGAGAAAAACACCGATTGGTGGGTCACTCTTGCAAAGCAGGCCAAGGAGCACGGCACTCTGTTGCTACTGCTCACGGGCGGCGAGCCGTTGCTTCGACGTGATTTCGACGAGATATACACCGCCTGCAAGTCGCTCGGGCTGCTCACCTCGGTCAATACCAACGGCGTGCTGCTCGACGAGGACAAGATCCGTTTGCTTCGAGAGTATCCGCCGCAGCGGGTCAATATCTCGCTTTACGGTGCTTCACCTGAGACCTACGGCAGATTATGCGGCGATCCCGACGCTTACAGCACCGTCACCGAGTCGATAATCCGTCTGCATGAGGCGGGGATAGGCGTTCGCATCAATTATTCCGCCACGCCCGATAATGTCGGCGACGCGGCGGCGATCCAAGCTTTTGCTGACAGATACGGCTTGCCGGTTCAAGCCACCTTCCATATGTTCCCGCCCGTCCGCTCGTGCGGCGAAGCCGTCAGACTTTCGCCCGGAGATGCCGCAAAGGCTCAATACGAGTGGCATAAGCGGAGATTGGGGGAGAGTGAGCTTAAAGCGAGAGCAGCGGGTCTTAAACCGGGTTCGGTTCGTGAATTTGACCCCGAGTGCGGCGAGCGGCTGAGCTGCCGTGCGGGTTCGGCTTCGTTTTGGGTCACATGGGACGGTAAAATGTCTCCGTGCGGCATGATGACAGAGCCGAGCGTGCCTCTCGATGATTTCGGCGAAGCATGGCGTGAGATAATGCGGTGCAGCAGGGAGATATTCCTGCCGCCCCAATGTTCAGGCTGTGATAAGCGGATGCTTTGCGATGTTTGCGCCGCCGTCACTAAGGCCGAGTCAGGCGAATTCAACGGCTTGCCCGATTACGCCTGCCGCAAGGCCGCCGAATATCGGCGCTTGCTTCTCGGCAGACAGACCGAAACATAATTCCCCGAGGGTTATTCCAAAAGGGTTAATATATAATTTTTCAATATCATGGAGGATACGAAAATGTTCAGAAAGAAACTTTTGACTGCTCTGAGCCTTGTCCTTGTGCTCTGCACGCTTGTGAGCATAGGCGCTCTCGGGCTTCAGGCTCTTGCTGCCGAGACTCTCGGCTCCATCAGCGGCGGTCATTCGCAGACTCACACTGCGGGCGACTCTCTGGCAGCCATTCAGCAGCAGAATGCCGAGTGGGCTGTCCGTCAGTTCCTCGATCAGTGTGCCACGCCGCTTGACGGCTCAAACGGCAACCCCGATCTTTGTATACCCGGCCTCAGCTCAACGGATAACATGATCCCGCAGGGCCTGACCTACTACAAGGCAAAGAATTGGGTGCTGATCGCGTCATATAAAAACGGCGGCGGCTCACCGAGCGTTATTTATGCGCTTAGCCTCGAGACCGGCAGGTTTGTCGCTCAGTTCAATCTTTATAATAATGATAAATCCGCCTGTACGGCTCACGTCGGCGGCATTGCGGCTTCCAACTTCAACCTCTACATAGCCGATAAGAATAACTCCATCAGCTATGTTCCGCTGTCGGAGCTGAATGTTGCCGAGGGTACCCTCAAGGATATCTATATTCAGGGTACTGTTGACCTTGCCGAGCTGAGCAGCGCCAACACCTCATTCTGCTCCTTTGATAACGGTATTCTTTGGACCGGTAACTTCTATCACACTGCGGACGGTTATAATACCCCTGCAAACTCCGTTTACAACAGCATGATATTCGGCTACGCTCTTCAGGGTGCTAACTCACAGACCGAGTGGAACGCTTTCGCGACCGGCTCGATCACGGGCGACGCTTCCGCCTCCTCAAATGCCGACTGTGCGGGTTACCCCACCCATACGCTGGCTGTTCCCAACACCATCACCAAGATCCAGTGCGCCCTCGTCTCAAAGGGCAGGGTATATATGGGCACCTCCTACGGCAGAAGGAATGCCTGCGACCTCTATATCGCCGACATCGACCTGACCAAGGACGGCAACACCACCGTTACAATAGCGGGTCATCAGACCGACGCTTATCTGCTCTCGGATTACAGGACCTTCAACAACCACCTCTACATGAACGAGGGTATGTTCATGCTGAATAATGAGGTCTATATCCTTACCGAGTCAGCGGCGTATAAGTATTACGGCGAATCCGCAACCAATAAATGCACCTACCCGACCGACGTTATCTGGAAGCTTGACCCCTACGCTCTCATGGGCGAGGTCGCTCCCGACGATGAAGGCGTTACCTCCTATTATTCAAAGGTTTATAATTGGGATGAGATAGGCGTTGAGGACGAGTATATAATCGTCTTTAAGTCAAGCGCCGTCGAGAACGGCAATAACGTGCTTTACACTCTTGACGCCAACGGCGGCTACGCCGGCAACCCGCTCCCGAAATACACCGTCAGAGCGAATGCGGGTCAGGGCGCTACCGGCGACTCGATGGGTATGGTAGGTAAAAAGATAACCAATTATACTTTCACCAACGGCGATAAGAAGCTCGTTCTCAATAACCCTGATGACGACGATGTTGAGTCGATGCGTTGGTCTATAGAGAAGACCGGCGACGGCAACGCCGTGCGTATTACCTCTAAGGACAGCTACTTTGCAAACGCTCCGTTCCTTTACTACGGCTCTCGTCTGGTCTATATGACCCTTGGCGGCAACGAGCAGTTTGCAAATGTTTATCTTGCCCCCACGGGCAGCAGCGACGGCTCCTTCCAGCTCTATTATAACGGCTCAAACAAATATTATATGTTCTGCAACGATGGCACCATCTCCGACGGCCTCGATTCCTACAGCAGATACTACGCCGAGAACAATGTCAAAGAGCGTGATGCTGATAAGAGCACCACAAGGAACGAGGATCACACCGGCACCGTCTATTACGGTCAGACCGAGCAGGCGGGCACCTTCCATATGGACGGTACTTACAGCCGCTCCTGCGACTATCACTCAGGTAACAAGATAGGCTACCATCCCAATAATGAGAGCAGCAGCAATAAGGTGCTTGGTAGGAATGTCGGCGACTCCTATACCTATTTCTATATATATAGGCGTATAATCCAGACCGAGGGCTCGCAGGGCAAGAGCAACCTCTTCACCGGCAAGAAGGCATATGCGGCTGCCGACGGCACCTATACCATCGACCTTCAGGCCTATGCAACAGGCTCAACACAGTCTGCTATCAGCGATAAGGGCGTGCCCCTTGACGTCGTGCTTGTCGTTGACCGTTCCTCCTCGATGGGCGATGAAAAGGATTGCGCCAACTATGATAAGGCATACAGACTTTCATACGATAATTATCAACCCGGCAATCGTGAGACCTATTATAAGTTGGGTGATACATATTATCTGATCCAGCGTGGGTCGTATCAGACGTACACCTTCACAAAAAAGACTGGCGATTTGAACTATGATGCCACTTCAAGCAGCAGTAATGCATGGTATCTGCACTCTGATGGCAATTACTATCAGTTGCAACATTCTACTGTTCATGAAGCCACTTTAAACAGAAATAAGAGATGGATCCTTTATTTCAGAGATTCAAATAACGATGTATGGCTTCTTTATTCAGGTGATGACTGCTGTACTTCGGGCAGAACAACGCATCCGGCTCACTATGCAGGAGCGTCAACGCCTTCTGACAGTGATGTCAGGAATTCCAGTAATCCTCTCTACAACTGCTATAGAACCGGTTGGAGCAAGTCAATATATACCGGTGACTATTATAATAGGAATACTATCACTCACTACTACCTCTATTTTGAGGCAAACGGTAAGACCTATTACCTTGACGGCTTGAATGCTGTTGACGACAGACCCTCACAGTACACCAGCTCGACCGAGTATATCTACACCGGCGCTTACTATGATAAGACCAATGTTCAGCGCCGTACCGCAACCGCCAAGGCAGCAAGAGAATTTATCGCCGACCTCAGAGTTGACTCCGGCAAGTACGATATCGACCACAGGATAGCTTTCGTTGAGTTCGGTAACGACGCCTCAAACGCAAAGCCCGACCTCACTGGCACCGACTGGGCATATACCGGCGTTTGGAATAAGACCGATTCCTCTGGCTCGGGTCAGTTTATCCTTAAAAATAACCTTGATGCCGATGCAGAAAAAACTTTCTATAAAAATGCATTCAACTCTGCAAACGACGCCACTGCCGACTACGCTATCTCAGAGATGGCAGGCAACAACTCGTATGTCTGCGCCGCACCTAACCACGGCTTTGAAATGGCTTATGAGATACTGAATAACTCCTCGGCAAAGGCTGAGTATGCGGCGGGCACCCGTAAAGCTATCGTTGTCTTTATTACAGACGGCGTTCCCGGCAACCCATCTTCGACAAAGTCAGCTGCCACAAAGCTCAATATCTCCAAAACTTACGCAAACGCAGCTATTGAGCAGGCGGCAAGGATAAAGGCGCTCGGCTCTGCCGATATCTACAGCATCTATATAGGCACCGAGACCATGACCGACTTTAATGTCGATGATTACATGGACGGCGTTTCCTCCAACTATCCCAATTCCACCGGTTACCCCGGATATAAGGACGGCGCGACCCTCGGCACTAAGAAGGAGGGCGGCAACTACTACTCAAAGATCACCAGCGGCGGCGACCTATCAAGGCTGCTTCAGCAGATCTCCTATGAGGCTATAGCTTCGGGCACTGCGGTCAAGCTTAACAGCACCGCCGTGCTCAAGGATGTTCTCTCCGACAGCTTTGCATTCCCGTCGGATCTCTCGCAGCTCAAGGTAACTCTGCAGACTCAGGAGCTCTCCTACAATGCGGCAAACAAGCTCGTTGAGGGTGCGATAGTCAATAACCCTGCAGGCGTCACCTATGAGATTGTCGGCAACGAGATAAATGTCACCGGCTTCGACTACACCACCAACTATGTTGCCCCCGATCACCCCGGTAAGCGCCTTATTGTCAAGCTCGAAGGCGTGCTGCCCGTTAAGGATATCGTTGGCTACAATATAGACACCAACGATAACCAGCGCTCGGGTATCTATGAGCATCCCGACGCCTCCGTCCCGATGGAGAATCTGACCAAGGATGAGGTCACGCGCCTGCTGCCCGCCCCCGAGACGAGCGTGCCGGAGCATAACTACATCTTTGACTTCGGCTCGGTAATGCCCATTACCGATAACTCAGGCGAGCTGCTTGCGGTCTCAAACTCTCCGGCGAAGCTTTCCGCCACGGCATACCCGCTTGAGACTTCCAACACGGCGGGAGCCTCCGCTAAGATCGACACCGCCGCAAACGGTCTTGACCTCACCATGGGCATGACGAACTCCTATATCTATGCTTTCATCAAGACCGGTCACGACTCCTATGAGTGGACGAGAGTTAATCTGATCCCCGCGTCCAATGTCTATTTTGAGGAGACCTCGCTCACTCCCGTAACAGGCACAGGCACCGCTTGGGCTTCGACCGCCGCCGCTTCCACGGCTGCTCAGTCTCCCTCAGGCAACTATGACCTCTACGGCTTCGACGCTTCCTATAACTTCAACGACGGCAAGCTCTTCTCGGGCAACGCAGCCCTCAAGACTACCGTCAACTCCGGCAGCAAGACCTCCGATAAGGTCAAGTTCACCTTCACCGGCGAGAGCTTCGACCTCATCTCCGCCTGCGGCCCGCAGACCGGCATTCTTGCAGTCAAGGTCACGAATTCCGCAACCGGAGCGACTAAATATTATGTGGTCGACACATACTATACCGACGCCAACTACCTCGTTGACGGCCTTGCCCGTCAGGTGCCCGTAATGACCTTCAGCGGCGACTGCGGCACTTATAACGTAGAGGTTTCCGGCGTATATCTCAACAGCGCAGGCGCAGTCAAGAACAGCGGCGCCAAGGCTGCTCCCTCGGCTCTCTCGGCGGTCGATCGCTCCGTGCTCAACGCTCTTGCTGAGCTTGGCTACGACGATGTCAGCGCCTCCGAGGTCGAGAAGATCTGGATGGACGACAGCTCCGTTCTCAATGATAAGGTGCCCGTCGCTTACTCCGCCCCCGCAAAGGCTCCCGCAGCTAATGCTGATGGGACCTCCGCCGATGTTTCGCTCGACGTTTATATCGACGCAGTCCGTATCTACAAGCCCTACGGCAATAACGACCCCGCCTCCTACATCGCAGGCGAAAAGAACGCGAGATACGTCAATGTACTCGGCAACCTCAAGTCAGGCGGAATGACCGGCTCCAACGACGGCAAGATAGCCTATGTTGAGGGCGGCAGCTATGACAGCCTTGAATTCGCCGATTACAACAATTATCAGTTCGGCGGCCCGCACAACGAGGTCTATCTCAACAAGGTGACCGACGGCGCTGTTACCGGCCTCAGCTTCACTCTCGGCAACTTCGACAAGACGAAGTCGCAGGTAATGCTTTCTCTGCGCTATGTCCAGAAGAACGGCGCTGCGAACGGCAGCGAGTGCAAGATCAACAATGCGATAATCAGGATCAACTCCGCCACCGAGATGTATTACGATATCACCGAGTATGTCAATGACGACGGCACCGTTACAATTCAGAATCTCGGCGACAACCTCCTTGCGGTCGGCTATATCAAGCTTGCGGATGCCAAGGTCTCCGTTGATGATTCCGCACTTGCAAAAGCGCAGAGAGCGATGGCTCAGCCCGGTGTTGAGACCGATGTCCTTGCGAGATTTATTCCCGTCGCAGAGAACGACGCTGAGGAACCCGACAATGTCGAGCGCCCGCTCGGAGCAGAGCTCATCACCGTGAACGGCGCAAACAACGACAACGACGGCATCGTCTTTGATTTCCTTGACACGGTTCTCGGCTCGATATCTGCAATGTTAAAGAAGATAATTTCTTTCTTTGCAAATATCTTCGGCTTTTTTCGCTAATTGATGAGTCGTATTCTTGGAGGTAAAAATTGAAATGAAAAAGTCTTATATTAAACCCGATTTCAGCCTTGCTCCTATCGCGCTCGCTGCCGGCCCCGGCAGCGCCTGCGCGGCGGATCTGGAGACTGTCGCATCAGTTTTCGGCATTGATGCCGAAGCTCTGAAGAGCCCCACCGCATTTGCGGCGAGCGAGGGCTGCGCGACGCCCTTTGACATCGAGTATTTCTGCAAATTCTCGTCCGTCAGCTTCGCAGGCTCCACCTCGGTATTCGGCTCATAAGAGGTGCAGGGATGGAAAGCTACAAAGTGAAGCCCGGCTATGTCCTGCGCGAGATCGCGGAGGAGTATCTGGCCGTGCCCGTCGGCACGGGAGGGGAGATAGTTATCCTCAACCCCGTCAGCAAGCTCCTGTGGGAGCGTATGCAGGCGCCGCAGACTCTTGACGAGTTGACCGCCGCCGTGACCGACGAGTACGAGATCGACCCCGCCGAGGCTCGTAACGATATCCTTGCATTCCTCACAAATCTCAAAAACAGCAATCTGCTTGCTGAATAAAAAAGAGATCCCTCTCTGTGGAAACACAGGGAGGGATTTTTCGTTTATCATAAAAGTTAGTATTTAATCGAATATCTGTTTTCGCAAGCAAGTGCAAATTTAACATCAAGATTGCTGCCTGCTACCTTAACGCCGAGGTTAAGCACATCGGTATTTGTAAAAATTATTTTTGTTATGTTGCCAGTCGCTTTGTCGACAGTACATTGAATTTTGCCGTTAATCCCGTTTATCTTTACGGATTCAAATTTTGTGCCCGGAATACTGATATCCTCGAATGTCGAGGCGGAAACGGTGTTGAAAACTCCTGCATATCCTGTGCCCTTTTTGGGGCTGGTGATTTTGTCATTGTAAAGGGTTATGGTGATATCATAGGTCTTGCCGTTATCCTTGATAGAGGCGTTTTTTACCATGTCGGGCGTCAGATGAGAGGTGTAATTCTCACCGCTGACGGGGAAATAAGCCGTTATTTCCTCTTTTGTGGTAAAGTATGCAGGTTCATCTGAGCCCTTGACGAACTTTTCTATTGCCCACTTGCCGAGGCTCTCGATTGCCGACGGAAGCTGAAGATATTCGGGCAGGCTCTTCATTTTTGAATAATTGCGGGTTATGGATTTTGCATTTGACTTGATTTTGTTTGCCGCCGTGTTGTAAATATCAACTATTTCGGCGGTGGTTTTGGCTGTGGGTTCGGCAGCGACGGCATTTTCACTGACAGCTTCGGTTGCATCAGAAGCTGTCTGGGTGTTCTGCGAACGCGCAAGCGAATTATCGACGATCGCGGCAGTTGTGTTTTCACTTTTATCGGGCGCAAATGCATCCTCCGATGCTGAGGAGGGGACGGCAGAATCAGCCGCTTTGATGATTGCGTCGCTTATCTTGCCTGCAGAGCTGTTAAGAGTTGCGGCAATTATAATTACGCAGACAAATGCTGCGACCGATGATATCCAAGTCCTTTTGACTTGCGGTGACATCGGCGTTTTTTCTTTTTTGGTTCTTTCTTTTTTCATGTTAAGCCTCCTGAATTTCAAATTTATGGTTTCCTGCCGCTACAGCTTCTGCCGTGCCGTTTGGCAGGATAATCTCCGCGGTGCAGTTTGACGGCACTGAAATCTCAAATACGGTTTTGCCGTTCTCTCTTTTCCAGCCGCTTTTTACTACACCGTAAACGCTTTTATAGGTCGCATCTGCGAATGTGAAATGACCGCCGACGAGAGGCTTTATAAGGAATCTGTTGCCGCTTCTGATGTTGATACCGCACATTCCTCTGAACAGCCATTCGCATACGGCGCCTTTTGAATAGTGATTCAGCGAGGCGATACCTCCCTGTGCAGCGGTGCCCTCCCATGATTCCCAAATCGTCGTTGCACCCGATTCAGCCATAAAGAGCCATCCCGGCATCCGTTCATTTTCAAGCAATCGATAAGCGTATTCAACATTGATATCCGACAACACATCAAGTATAAGCGGCGTAGACAGGAAACCGGTTCCAAGCCGCCAGCCGTAGTTGTCAAGCGCTTTCACAAGCCGCCTTTCGGCGTATTCCTTTAGATTGCCGTCGATCAGCTTCATATAAAGCGGTCGGACGAGCTTTGCCTGCCTGTCAGTGTTAAGGGAATAGCCCTCATGAGTGATTAGCTCCCTGTATGCCTCGGCACATCCGTCAGAATATTTCTTAAACAGCCGCACTTTTTTTTCATCGTTCATATACTCTGCTATTTCGCACATAAGGCCGAGAACATATGATGTATACGCCGTTGACTCCTCGGGATTCGGCAGCACCGTGTTTTTCCAATCATTCGGGAAAACATCCTTCGGCTCTGCCCATTCACCGTAGGATTGACCGAAATTTACAAGATACTTTTTGTTTTTTAGATTTACACGGCGCCTCAGCGGTGTCCATTTGCCGCAGCGGGAGATCATAAAGTCTGCATACTTTACCATTCCGTCATAGAATTCACGGATAAGGCAGTCGTCATTGTAGATCTTCCAGAAACGGTACGGGATCAGAACGCCCGCATCAGCCCAGCCTACAGAGCCGTTCATCCACGACATATAGAAATCAACGCCGCCGTATGGTGCGATTTGCGGCAGCTTGCCGCTCGGCTTCTGCCAATCGTAAACATCACGCATATATTTTTCGGCGAATGTCGGATAGTCGAAAAGGTATGCGGCAGTCTCAAAAAAAATCTGTGCGTCACCCGTCCAGCCGTGACGCTCCCTCGTCGGGCAGTCGGTCGGCAGGTCGACGCTGTTGCTTTTGGTTGACCACTTTGTTGCCTTAACAAATTTGTTGAGCAGCTCGTTTGAGCTGTCAAAAAAGCCGACCTCCTCCATGTCGGAGTACACTGCAATTGCCGTGAAATCCTCGGCGTTAACCTCAATATCCGTGTCTATTTCCATGTATTTAAAGCCGAAAGTTGCAAAGCTTGTTTTATATTCGTTTATGCCGTCTTTACAGGTGTACTCAACCTTTTGGAGGGGCGTGGTTATCTTTTTGCTTGTGCATTGAATGTTCTTTAATGTCAGCTCTCCGCTTTCATCAAGCATTTCGCCGAATCTGAGCGTCAGCTTCTGCCCAGCCGCTGCGCTTATTTTGAACGAAACATAGCCTGCCATATTTTGACTGAAATCGATAATTCGCCTGCCGGACGGAGCGACGGTCATTTTGCCTTTAAAGGTCTCCTTTTCCGCTATAGGCACATTGTTTGAAGCGGTCGGTATAACAGCGTGAGAGGTGACTTTTGCTCTGCCCGCATAGCTCGGTGCTCGCCTTGCATCAATGATTTCGCCGTCCTTGTTGTCCGCAAAACGTATCGGCCCGTCGTTTGACCAAAGCCAGCTTTCATCTGTAACGATGACATCGGTTTTACCGCTTTCATATGTTATTTCAAGTTGAGCCAGGATTTTTGTTTCACAACCGAATTGGTTCTTAAGCCCCCAGGCGCCGGTCGAGCCCCGATACCAGCCGTCGGCAAGGTCGATGGTCAGCATATTACTTTCTTTTACAAGCTCTGTAACGTCATAGGTCTGGTACTGTACTCGTTTCCCGTAATCGGTTATGCCGGGAGCAAGCGGCGTTGAGATTTTTTTACCGTTCAGGAATGCGGAGTATATCCCGCAGGCGGTTGCGTATAGCCGCGCCGTTCTGATATTGCCGTCGGTACGGAAATCTTTTCTAAAGCAATCGACAGGGAAACGCTTATCGGGTCCCTTGAAGCTCTCTATCAGGTAATTAATTCCCGATGCCAAAAAGGAGCTTTCGATTCTCTTTTTTCTCGCATAACCCTCCTTATCGACCTCATAATTGCCGGTTATCCACTTCGCCGACCAGCTCCTGATGCCGTATTCAAAAAATGCTTCCTCGCTCCATTCGCTCTCGGCGTCATTCTCATCCCACAGCTTGATTTTGAAATTGACTCTTTTACCTTTCTCAAATTTTACAGGCAAGCGGCATCTCATTTCATTTGATTTGACCTTGCCGCTGTCCCAACCATCGGCGACGATCCTGTAGGCGGTCTGTGTCGTGCCGCCTTCGCAATTCCACATTACCCGCGGCTCGTCAATGTCTGTTCCGAGTGGATTTTTGAGATATTCGGTCTTGATATTAATTGCTTTCATCTGCTTATCCCTCCTTTTTCCTCTCTTTGATTTCTGCCTGTTTATTCCCGATATCCTTCTCAACATTTAAGAAGAGAAGCAGCGCAAAAAGCACAATGCCTGTAAAGGTTTCAAGCCCGACAAAGAAGAAGGTCATCGTATTTTTGGCCATTGCGGTCTGCTCGGCGGCGACGGTAACACCGTTGATAAGTGAAGGGGCAACATAGCCGCTTTTAGCGAGCATCATGTTGAAAAGCCCTGTGACGATTCCGACGCTTGAGACGGCGATAATGTTGTAAACCGACATTGCGATGCCGTCGCAGCGAAATTCGTTTTTCCATTCAAGGTGATCGAGCACATCGGCAAACAGCGCCATAAATACATATGAGCAGGGGAGGCCGCCGATGTTTTTGATAAATTGGCCTACAAGAACAATTGCCATATTTGTCGGGAATATCCAGCATATTGCGCTGCCGAGCGCATAGAGAATGAAGCCGGCGGCGGTAAGGTTTCTTTTGCCGAATTTCTTTGCAAGCGGCCAGACCGCAAAAATACCTATTCCCATCGGAATACCGCCGATAACGGAAATCAGCATCTGCGTTTTGCCGTCGTTGTAGGAGCCTAAAACATAGTTGCAGTAGTAAACAAGGCTCAGATTCTTGAACTGAGTACCGATAGTGTAAATTAGGAAGTATGCGAGAATAATTATCATGTATTTATCTGTAAAGATTGCCTTGAGCAGTTTTTTATAAGGTGTTTTTTCGCCCTCGACATTTCCCTCATCCTCAAGAGTGACCCTCTCCTTTGTATAATAGTATTCAAGAAGAGTGAGAGGCAGCGCGAGAGCCGAGAGAAAGCCCATGACAAATATCCATTTGGTCTTGTCAACACCGAGAGCAGGCATTATAACCATCGGGAATACAAGAGCCACAAGTATTCCGCTCATCATAATTGTCGATATCTGATTGAATACCGAGAGCGAGCCTCTCTGCTCGGTGTTTCTTGTGGAGAGAGGCACCATCAGATTGTGGCTCATATTAAAGATTGTATAAGCGAACGAATAGAAAAGATTGTATGAGAGGGCGACCCAGATTATCTGCAAGGTCTGATTGCCAGAGGGCACGACAAAGAGCAGTATACCCGTAATTGTCAGCAGCGGCGCCGAGAGCAGGAGCCACGGCCTCGCTTTGCCTTGTTTTGTGTGAGTTCGGTCGATTATGTAGCCCATAATGACGTTGGTTATTGCATCGATAATCTTTGATATTATCGGAAAAATGGCAAGAAACGCTCCGCCCCACACGGAAGTCAGCTTCAGTACATCAGTGTAGTAGACGTTTAGATATGTGCCGAGAACGGCGTTGAGCAGCAGCGCGCCTGCAGGACCGACGAGATAGCCGAGCCACTTTTCTTTTCCAGTGACCTCGGGTGAAGTCAGTCGGGAATTGAAGGCTCTTTTTTCAACAAATTTGTTTACCATGTAATTACCTCCGCTGATTCTCTTGACTTTTGAAAGCCTTTATATTACACTATCATTATAGCTACATCGTGTCGGATTAACAATCATCAGTTTGATTAATAATTGATATAAAACCGACATAATCGTCAATAGTGAGGGGATTATATAATGAATACTAAAAATAATCAGCGCACGCGCTTGTCGAAGCTGCTTTTTAAGAACGCTCTTATGGATCTGCTGAAGGAGCGGGGGAGCGTTGAAAAGATCTCCGTGCGTGAGCTTTGCGGCAGAGCTGAGCTGAACAGGTCAACTTTTTACGCACACTACAGTGAGCCGAAAGATGTCCTGAATGAAATTGAATCGGAGCTGCTTGAAGCGACCGAGGAGCATCTTGAGCAGATAGGCAGAGAGAATGATATCGGAGCGCATAAATACATCCTGTCGTTTTTGAGATTTATAAAGGAAAATGATAAGCAATTTCGTACACTGCTGATTGACTTGACGGATCCGGAATTCCGCTCGAAATTCATGCAGCATTCGATAGTACAGTTCATCACAAACCTGCAAATTGATCTGCCGCAAGAGCTTGAGCAGTATATTTTTTCATATATCCTCAACGGCAGCACCGGCATAATAATTCAATGGATACGCTCGGATTATGCGACGGATGAGAAGCTGATAGTGAATCTGCTCTTTTCAATCAATCAAAGCTCACTCGTGAATCTTGATAGATGGAAATAAATTATAGAATCTGTTCCTGTTGTTAAAAAGAAAAATCGCCGCGAACGATAACGTCCGCGACGATCATGGCACTGGACCGAATGATTAATACAAGGTGCAAGCAGAATGGAACGGGTGCATTTGCAATCATTCCTTGAGGGAAGCTATAACCTTTCCTACAGTGCCGATCCTCTTTTTATACTCCGTTCCCTCCGTGTCTGAGGCATAAGCGTATACCTTCGTGTTTTGGTCCTCTCTGGATAATCCTTTGATTATCTCGTCTCTGCTGAACTTGACATCATACATTTCAGAGGGCTCAAGTGTTTCTCTACTATCGAATGGCCTATCAATAGGATACATTTTACTGAATTTCCGGCCTTTTTTTATTGCAAAGCCAAGGTATGTAAGGCTAATTGTCCTATTGCCGACGTTCGTTGCTGTAGAAGACAATCCCATTAAACTGGTCTCCGTTCCTCGAAGCGGGATTCTGCTGACCCCAAGAAGAATAGATGAGCCAAGGAGCAGTTTCTTTTTGTACGGCAATCTTGCAGTGCGAATAGACACTACTATGGCAGTAACACTGAGGATCAGGCCGATGAGAGACAAAATAGCAGTTAGAAATCCGTTGTTATCATTACACCACTGAATGACGCTCATCAAATCAGCCCTCCGTTTTGTAAAGACGGGCTATTCTCCAATATATGCGAACTCATTATCTTGCTTCCAGCATACATCAGGTACTTCACACCGCTGGCCACAGCCATTTCTTCTGCTGCGGCTTGTTTTGCTTTTACGACCACGTCATCAATCTTATTGTCACCTTTGACTTCAATCAGCTGATAGGAGCCATCGGCCATCTTTGCGAGGAAGTCGGGATAATACTGACGGATTCTACCGGATTCAGGATCGTAATAATGGACTGACAAGTCGCCCTGATTGGAGGTAAACATTCCTGTAAAGTATACCTCCTGCACTTTGCCGCTGGTGATGTACTGCATGAAGCATTCTTTCTCCGGTGCAGAGTCAAAACAGTACGTATCCGCGTGAAAGCTCTTTTTGATCTGCTCCGGTGTAAATCCGGGATACTGATGGGTCAATACGAGATCGTCCTTTGCGGAGAATTCATAGTACCCGGCGTCTTTCGGCTCACGCAGAAGCACCAACTCCTGATCCTCCGTCCGCAGCTCTGAGGTCACATCAAAAAGAGCGTGGAACACAGCCGGAATAATGTAGTCGTACAAAACTGCGTTATACCGATTCACAGAATCGAGGATCACGTCAACTCCATCAACAGACTCCCGTATTATCCGCGCAGCGAGAATACACGATATATTCAGATATCGCGCAACTTCTCCTGCCAGCGAGAACTCGCTGTATTTCATGTTGTTTTGGAGGTAATCGACATTTTTCTCCTTAACTGACGTATCGCGTGCGAGGCTATCGCCCATGTAAACAGTACTCTGGTATTTGGAGAGATCCGCATCGACCAGTTTGAAATCAACGTGTTTGTCGTATTTCTTTTCATGAAGTATGTACTCATGCCAAATGCGCTTTAGAGTGATAGTCCTCGGAGGAGGCAGCACACGGACCTTGTACTTGTGGCGATCATCACTGGAGGGAGCCTTGATATCCTTGATTTCCATGTTGAAGTTTTTATGGAGCTCATCGTTCAGAGTATCAAAATTCTCCTTCGATAGGAATACCGTGGACATCAACCTCTCATCCGTGATTGCGCGAAGACAACGCATGGTCGCCTGTAGCACAAAAATCTTCGATTTCGGGCTACGGAACAGCGCCACGCCGAATAGGGATCGGCAGTTCCATCCTTCTTTACCCTTTTCTACGAGGATGATGAACTGCTTATCATTTCCTTCCGAGCCGGGTACATCCAGATTGTTGAAGTGCCGGATATCCTCATCCTTTGTGTACTTGGGGTCTCCCACGTTCAGGAGAATGCTCGTAGCCGGGATGCCAAGTTCGGCAAGAATCGTCTCAAGAACAGGACGAACTTCTGTTGCCGCTTCCTCTACACTGGCGGCATAGATTGCCAGCTTTGGCTTTAAGCCTTCGTATTCCTTGCCACCATACCGCTCCCAGAAAGTAGTAACGACGGCGCGGAGGAATTCTTCACTCTTGACATTCTCATAACCGAGCGGGTCGGCGTCTTTCAGGAATCCGTTCCAGATGGATTCCCGTAGGCCGTAAGCATAGACCACCTCCGGCAGGAGCTGGTTTTTCACATACGGCGTACCCGTGTAGTTATAGCAAGCTACAATAGACGTGCTTTCTGCGAGGAGATTGATTGTGTCACGGAGGCTGGTCTTGTTTGCTCCGCTGGAGCGAATCTGTTTTTCCAGATTAGCGCCGAAAAGGTGGTGCGCTTCATCCACGTAGACACCGAGCTGAGGCAGGCGGCAGAGCTTTTTGAAACGCTGGTTATCCATCAGGGTGGTGTCGTCCCACGCATCGTCTTCATCACCTTCGCCATTGCCGTAAACAGCGGAAAGCAGAGAGCTGGAACTGCTGAACAAAGTCTGTGCTGCGGTCTCCTCCTTGCGCTTTTTCTTTACGATGATCTTCTGCGTGTTGGAGATGATGATGTTGAAATCAGAATCATCGATAGTGTGCAGGACCGTACCCGTCTCGTCCAAGAAATGGAATTTGATATTTGCGTCCAGCACACGCGCATACTCAGGTGGCACGACTTTTGTTTTATCAAAAGTCATGATCTCCCGCAAGGACTGCAGGACGGTTTTGTCCGGGGCAAATACCAGTGCATTATGGCAGAAGCGCTTGTCCTTCGGATACTTCTTGGCCAGCAGGAATTCGTAGAAAATACAGGTGCCCATGAGAATGGTTTTTCCCAGCCCCATTGTAAGAGCGTAGATATAGTTGGGGTAATTCTCACGGTATTTTTTCATCTGCTTGAAAAGGGTATCCGTTAACTGCTCAGCCGGTACATCGAACAGGCGAATCTGACCGTTCTTCGAGACCGAGTAATAGGAAGCATCAGAGAAGTTGTTCCGCTTATTTCTCCAGTCATCAAACATCTGGTAGACCTGCGGATTGCCCATGAATTCTTTGATAAAGACATACATCTCCAAGGCCTCAAACTGTGGCTTCCGGAGAAAGGCATGCGGATTTTCCTCGCTGTCGTTATAAGCGAGGAACTTTCTTGTTAGATCGTTGTATCTGGAGCGGATTTTCCCTCGGTTTGTGGAATAGTAATACCGCAACTGTTCATGGAAGGAAAAAGCCGAATCATAATTGGTAGCCATTATCGGACCTCCACTTCCAGCGACTCAGAGAGCAGATCGGTGATCTTCACCTTGATGGTGCCGCAGTCTCCCGGAATATCATAGACGCCGACGACCAGCTCGTCTTTACCGGGGACGTCGGTCACTGCAGGCTGCATCACGACACCGTCGTAGTTCCAGTCGATCATGATGGAATCCACGAGTTGCCTCCAGTCCTCTACGTACTCCTTTTGGAGGGAGAGCTTCTGCATCAGGTTCATGGGGTAGAACGCCCGTATGACCAGCTTGCCGCCTTCGCGGACGATCTCTGCCTCTGCATCCCGCTTGAGCTGCAGATCGGCCTTGTCGCGGAGGATATCTACGATCTGGATATCGACCTTATAGTCCTCCAGTTCCTGCTCCAGCGCACCCTTTAGGTCCGGCTCGTGACCCATGCAGACGATGGTGATCCGCTCCACAGGCTGGCCGGGATTCTCCTCCTTGCGCTTTTCGTAAGTCTTATACGGCAGGTTGGCAATCAGTTCTTTGAGGTCGGCATTGGTGGCGATCCGGTTGACGGGCATGATCTTCACCATCCGGCCATCCAGTTCGCCGTCCCAGACGTCGCTGGCCGGGAAGGGCTGGATCTCCAGTGCGGAGATCAAAAGTTCACGCGCCTCCACGGGATTACGGAAGAAGTCATAGTTGTTGACGTTATACACTTCAAAGCCTGCATACTTGTTTTCCTGCCCCTCCAACTCAGCGGCAACGGAAAGGAGCCTCTTTGTGGTTGTCTGGATTGCGCCGAGATTGATATCCGCGCCGATGAAACGGCGACCGAGCTTCATGGCAACGGCCTGTGTAGTGCCGCTTCCCATAAACGGATCAAAAACAAAATCTCCTACATTTGAGGAAGCCTTGATAATACGCTCTAAAACAGATTCAGGTTTTTGAGTTGGATATCCTACTTTTTCCAAACCGTTTCCTTGAATTCTTGGAAGGTCTGTCCACCAGTCTTCAGGAACTTTGCCGCCTTTGCTTAGACGATTTTTATGCTTTGACTCTGCATCGTTTTCTCCATAGAGGCCAGAACTCCCAGCTCCACGGTTTGTTCGGGCTATGGTTTCTTCTGAATATGGGATCAACACTTCCTGCCAATTAAATACCGCGCCTGCGGATTTGTGATAGCAAAGAATTGTGTCATGCTTTGATGTGAATTTTGATTTAGTTTGAGATGCTCCAGTATAGCACCATATTATCTCATTTTGAAAATTGTCGTGCCCGAACACTTCATCCAGAATAATTCTTAAATAATGACTTCTATGGTAATCGCAATGAACATAAATACTACCGTTATCCGACAGCAACTCGCGCATGAGAATAAACCTCTCATACATGAACTGCAAATACTCGTCATTTGACCATATGTCACCATACTGCTTTTCTTCAAAAGATGTTCTGTCAGATAAAGTTTCACCAACCCCACGTATTTCAACTTTTCGTTTATAATCTGCCTTACTATCAAATGGTGGGTCGATATATATTAATGTGATTCTTCCCCGGTACTCCTTGAGCATATGGCTCATGACCTGCAGGTTGTCACCCCAAAAAATCTTGTTGATCCAGCCATCCCGCTCCTGCCCATATGTCTCTCGGAGTTGAGCGGGGTAATACTGCGTGGAGCGATAGGGGCGCTTTCCCGTCCAACGGAGTTCCGGGAAGCCCTTTATTGTGGGGCGCTGCATAAATTCAAACGTAATCTGTTCGTCCATGGTTTTCTCTCCTATAGTTTACTTTCCGCAGTAGAAACGGAAGTCGCATTCAGCACATGTTTTGGGTGACTTAGCGGTATGATTAAACTCTTTCCGCAGAATCTTATGTACCGTATCGTCAAATTCCTGAATCGTAGCATCAATCGCAGCCTTTTGATACGGGAAGCTGATGGTCGGCACTCCGGATTCCTCTCCCGTATAGTACAGATGCATCTTGCTGACCTTATGGCCAGTGCGCTCCTCCACCAGATGGGCATACACCTGAAGCTGCCGCTGATACTGTTCGATACGCTCGTGATCCTTGAAAAGATCGGGCTTCTTCTCTGATTTGAAATCTACCAGTTCAACGGTATCGCCCTCTCCTTTGATCAGGTCGATTTTGCCTTCAATGATGTAATCGGGCTTTACCAAGCTGACATCCACTTCGGCCTCACGAATGGTATCCCATGCTCCGGCCTGACGCTCGGCATAGCGAAGAACCTGCTTGAGAGCAGCGTTTCGCTGAGGCTCTGCAAGATAGGACCGCTCTGATTTGGAAAGAGACGTGTAGTTTGCGTCAAACCAGCGGGTGATGTTGTCATCTGTGATTGTGCCTTCCTCGTGCCTGAGCGCAGCCTTATGGATATCTTCTATCGTCTGGTGCACCAGCATACCAAAAAGCAAAGCACTCACTCGCACAGGCGTAAACTGCAGCTCTTTATACAGCTTGTACTGCACCGCGCAGGTCTCATATACGCTGATATGAGAGGTAAAAGAGAAAGTATCTTTCAGATTGACGTCCTTCACCGTACTGAACGTGAACTCGTTGATATCGAACTCGTCGCTCTCCATGTCAGCCAGCTCGGAATATACCTCGCGGAAGTACATACTTGGCGTGCGTTTATCCTCGTTGCAGGTAAGCACCAATAGATTCTGTGCGCGGGAGAAGGCCGTATAGTACAAGCGCCAGAAATCAAAGAACTTTATATCTCCATATGGCTCGAAAGCCGGACGCTTGAAGTATTTGTTTTCGACCTCCTCCATCAGGTCTGAGGTGTTTTTCCGGGGGATATTGCCGAGTGAGTCAACAACGACGATAGGAAATTCCATACCCTTCGACTGATGGATTGTCAGGAAGGATACACAGCCGCTCGGCGCATATTCGGAGTCATCTTCGTATTCGGAAATACCGCCATCATAAAGCAGACGAAGGTATAAATTGAAAAGGGTCTCTGTGTTCACATCCACGCGGCGCTTTCCCTGATAAAGAGCTGGGTCCAGAACGCTGATGCGATGCAGGTATTCAAATTTGTTGATCACCTGCGTAAACATGGCGATATTCCGCGCTGGCCGGAGGTCCACAAGGCCTACATCCATTTCTGTGGAAAGGATGTCTGAGAACGGTGAGAACTCAAACATCTGATAGATCAGACCGGAATAGCCATAATCTGTGGCTTCCCGTAGGCCGAAGTGGAGCTTGCCGCGTCTGCGAACCCAGTTGCGGATGTCTGCGGCCTCCGGCGTGGAGAGATACTTGTTGGCCTCCTCGATGCAGCCGCGATAATAGCGGTAGTGCTCCGGCT
>OIZV01000464.1_pt1 | contig 20068 bp, 18 predicted proteins | sample 1588681 | NCBI WGS metagenome assembly OIZV01 (sample SAMN03283281) | human gut metagenome | biome: human-associated habitat; material: feces | host: Homo sapiens | place: Peru | collected 2012 | reverse complement strand
CTCCCTTATTACCATAAAAAATTTCATCTGCTTCTTTCATTGTAGAAACATCAGGAACATTTTTAAGATAATTTCTCATTTTTATAAAATCTTGTCCATAACTTCCTTTTCTATACAATTGAACAAATTCATCTCTGGTCATCGCTACGATGCTATTTTTCCATTTGTTAAATAACATTGCATAAAATCTATCAGCATCTTCACGATAATATTGCCCTTTATTATGTTCCTTTTGAACGGTTTTTGTTAATTGCCCATAATAACCTCCAAAACCTTTTGAAAGATTTGCATAAGCATTTATTAACTTTTCAATTACTCTAGGATCATCAATAGGGTTATGAATCTGATTATATATTTCCATTAACTCCATATTTTACCTCCGACATTAAACATTTTCTATTTCTTCAACATTTTTTTCATTGCCAAGTTTATCTTGAACTTTCTTTGTTTCTTCATCTATAATATTTTTAAAATTCAAAATATCACTTATCTTATCAAACTCAACAACATTTTGGTCATATGTTCCTACAATTTTGAAATAATTATTATAGGTTAATTCCCAATGAGTAAATCTTTCGGGATTTTCCTCTGTAAAATAATTGTTTTTTAATTCTCTTAAATCGTTTTTTTCTATTTCTTTAATTATTTCATCAGGATTTTCTATTTGCTCATCATAATTATCAGTATTTTGTTCTTTATCATTTTCTAAACTTAAATATGTATGAGAAATAGTCTTTTTCCATTCCAATTTTTCTTTTTCAAAATTGTAATTACAAGTTAATTCAACACTTGTAGTTATAGGCATACCAACATCTATTTCACCAGAACTCCAATGATGATGTTCTAATTTTAATTGATTTAATTCAAATTCAGGTCTAGTTCTATCAATTTGAATGTTATCAATTGCACCACTAAAATCATCATATTCATTATTCATACAATTACCTCCTACTACTATTTATAATTAAGTATAACATATTTTTGTTTTATTTGTATATAAAAAAGCAAAAAAATATACGGTTCTACTTTCAAGTAGTATACAATAACTTCTAATATATCTATTGGTATATTTCCTTTTTAATTTTCTATATTACTTAAATATCTTAGACTTAAATCACATTTTTCAGCTAGTTCTTCTTGAGTATGGCTATTTTTAAATCTATAATATTTGACATTACCGTTTAATGTTTTACGAATATTTTTTATTCTCAACTAACACCACCTTTTCTAGTTTCTTTACTAATAAAACATAAACCTGCTAATGAATAATTCCAATCTTCAGGTAATGACAACATAAAAGATAATAAACCTTTTGCTTTATATGATAAATCTTTATCTTTTAAATGATAGTTTGACATAACTGTATAATTACTATTTTTTTCTATTTTAAAAATTGGCATTTTCTATCTACCTCCATTTCAACAAAATAAAAGAACTGACATACATAAATCAGTTCATTTCATTACATAAAATGGCGTCCCCGAGAAGATTTGAACTTCCGACCTATTGCTTAGGAGGCAATTGCTCTATCCAGCTGAGCTACGGGGACACACATACAAACAAATTATATATTAAAAACATAAAAAAAGCAACTTGCGTTGCTTAAAAGTTTTTATTTTGTAAAAATCTTGGAATATCTATTTCTGTTGGTTCAAAACTAGATGAACCATTATCATCATCTTCTTCATAACTTACTTCTGGAGTTCTACGAGTAGTACTCATTTGATCATACATTACTTTTTGGTTTGCTTTTTTATCAAAACCTGTAGCGATTATTGTAACAATAACTTCATCATTTAAGTTTTCATTAATAACTGAACCAAAGATAATATTTATATCAGTATTTGATGCTGCTCTTACAACTTCTGCTGCTTGTTCTGCTTCAAATAAAGTAAGATTAGAACCGCCAGTAATATTTACAATTGCATCTGTTGCTCCATGAATTGATGTTTCAAGAAGTGGAGATGATACTGCTTGTTTAGCAGCGTCCATTGCTCTATCTTCTCCCATACCAATTCCTATTCCTATAATTGCACTACCTGATTTTTCCATAACTGCACGAACATCGGCAAAGTCAAGGTTTACAAGTCCTACTACTGCGATTAAATCTGAAATTGATTGTACTCCACGAAGTAATACATTATCAACTTCTTTAAAGGCATCTAACATTGATGTTGATTTATCAATGATTTCTCTTAACCTATCATTTGGTATAACAATAATTGTGTCAACATGTTTTTTGAGTTCTTCAATACCACCAATAGCATTATCCATTCTTCTTTTTCCTTCAAATGAGAATGGACGTGTAACTATTGCTACTGTTAAAGCTCCTAAATTTTGAGCTATTTCTGCAACAACTGGAGCAGCTCCAGTACCAGTTCCTCCACCCATACCACATGTTATAAATACCATGTCGGCACCTTTTAATACTTCTTCTATTTCTTTTTTTTCTTTTACTGCAAATTCTCTTGCATATTCAGGTTTAGCACCAGCTCCAAGCCCAGGTCCTAACTGAATTTTCTTTTCTGCTTTTGAAACAGCAAGAGCTTGTCCATCTGTATTTATTGCAATAAACTCAACTCCACGAACTCCTGCATCTATCATACGGTTTATGGCATTACCTCCGCCTCCACCAACGCCAACTACTTTTATTTTGGCTAATTGATCCATCATAGCTAAATCAAACATATCATCATCTCCTAATCAAAAATCTTATCAAATACTTTGCCAAGCACACCAGTTGCCCCTATTTTCTTTCTTGTAGACATAATTTCTTCTATTTTTTCATCACCATACATAGTGTATTTTTTTTCTCTTAAATCTAATTTTTCTACAAAATATTTAATTACGCCATAGCTACATGCGTATTTATTATTTCTTATTCCTATTATTCCTAAATTCATAACAGTAGCATTTCTTACAAAAAGTTCTTCTACAATTGTATTAAAACCTTGCATCGTAGTAATACCACCTGTAATTATTATATAACCAATTTCTCTTTTTGTTAAGTTATTTATTTCATTTTTAATACTTTTTAACATTTCAACAGCTTTTTTTTCTAAATTTTCTGCCAATCTATATTGATTAATAATAACTTCTTGATTAATTCTATTAACACATTTATAGTTTTCATCTACATCAGCATATTTCCTATTAACAACAGCAAATTCTTCTTTTATTTTTCTGCTATCTGCATCTTTTGTTTTATAGTTAAATGCTATTTCATCATCTAAAACATTACCTCCAAAAGGTAAAATACTTTCTTTTATCATAACTCCCTTATTTAAAATAGCAACATTTGTTTTTTCTTCTCCAATATCAACCATTGCCACAACTTTACTATCTAATTCAGGTGTTTTAATTGCATAATAATTTCCAATTGATGAAAAACATATATCTATTACTTCAATACCTAAATTTTCTAAAATATTTACAACAGAATAAACATTTTTTTTAGGTACACTACTAATAACTACTCTTGAACTTATTTCTTTAGCTTTAAGTCCTAATGCATCTTTAACTTTTGTTTTATTATCTAATTTGTATTCAATTGGATTTGTTGTAACTATTTCTGTTTCATTAGTTATTTTAGATTTTATTGCATTTCCTATTGAATTAAAAATTGCTTTCCCATCAACTGTTCCATCTTCTGTTGTTACTTTAGATTTTCCTGTTACAATATCAAAAGATATATTTTGTGATGGAATAACCGCGATTACTTTATCTATTTTAGTTCCTAATTTATTTTCTGCTAATCTCACACACTTTTTTATAGAATTAGTTATTCCCACTAAATTTACAATTAAACCTTGTCTTACTCCACTTGTTTTAACTGAAGTAGAACATAAAATATTATACTTACCATTATAAAGTTCAGCAGTAACTAATTTAACTTCATCAGTTCCTATATCAATACTGTTAAATATTTTCCTCATAATAATACCTCTTATCAATTCTTAACTAAATTATACAATAATATAATATAAAAAACAAGAAAAAAATATAGACACTTAAATTTAAGTATCTATGTTTTTTTTTACTTATCCTTTACAATTAAAGTATCATCAAGTGATTTATATTTTACTTTAAATTTCTTTGGTTCTTCCTTTTTATCATTAAGAACTAATTTTTTTTCTTTAACAACTTCTTCATTAACAGGATTAACCTCTTTTTTATTTGATTTTACTTTTTTTATTGTCATAATCACTCCAAGTATAAGTAATACTCCTATTAATGGAATAATTAATATTAAATAGTTAAAATCTTTGCTTTTTATTATATTTAAATTATATATTCTAGTAGAACCATCTTCAGCTGTTACAATAATTTTAACAACACTATTATTTTTTAAATTATTATTTCCTTCAATTTTAACAAAGGCTTTTTCATCTTCTAAATCATATTTTAAATCTAAAGTTTCTTCATTTGTTAAAGTAATATCATAATTTAACTTATCTTTAACAAACGCTATTGAATGATTTTTTATTGAAAGATTAGCTAAATAATTATTATTTGATAAAACAATTCCTTCTTCTAATCTATTAACTATAATTTTATATATTCTTTCTGATTTATTCTCTGCTAAAACCTTAATTAAATAAATGTTTTCTCCTACTTTTAATTCTTTATTTCCTACCACTTCCACATTTGATGTTTTTTCATCTGCTATTGCAGATATTAGAAATTCTTTTGTATTATAATCAACATTTACTTTATATTCAAAAATATTTTTATCAAAATTTATTGTACCTTTGCTTAAACTAATACTTCTTAAATAGTTATTTGCAGCTTTATCATTTCGATTAACTTTAATTGTATATGTTTTTATATTCCCTTTTTCAGCTTGAGTTTGAATTAAAATAATATTTTCTCCAAGTTTCAAATCTATTGTTCTTGGACCATATCCTGAAACAAATTCTGCTTTTTTATCTTCTAAAGTTGGTGTTACAGTTAATGATTCAACATTATTTGGCACTTCAAGTGTATAATTTAAAACATCTTTAGAAAACTTAGGAGATAATTCTCCAAAAGAAACAACTATATTTGATAAATTATCATTTGTGCTTCTGTTATCTTGTCTTGTAACTTTTAAAGTATATGTTTTTTTTTCATTATTTTCTGCTATGACAACAATATTTATTGATTGTTCACCATAATTAAGTGAAACTTTTCTTGGACCAAAATTTTGCTCATATTTAGCATTAGTATCATCTAATTCTGCTTTAATATCTATTGAATCTTTATTGGTTTTAAGTACATATTCTTCTACATTTTTATCAAATTTAATATTTTCTCCAATTACATTTAAACTTTTTAATTTATTATTATCTGAAATAACATGAATTTCTTTTATTGAAACTGTTTGTCCTAAATCACCACCACTTAATTTTATTTGTTTATTACCATATGAAGTAGTAGTTTTAAACTTTAAAGTAGCAATTTCTGTTTTATTTGTAATACCTTCATTTCCTGTAGATGTTTGCATTTTCATATCAATTCTGTTACTTGTTGATGAATTAATCCATGATGATTGAATTCCTATTAGTGTTATATCATTTGGATATGTAATATCAGCTTTAAAGCTAGATATTAAACTTCCTTCAGGATTTACAAATAATTTACATATAACATCACTATTTATATGAAAATTTGTATTTGATCCACAGTCTAAATCTGCTGTTAATGCTTTAATATTTAATGGTAAAAGTAAAATTAACCCCATAATAATTGTAATTTTTTTTAATTTCATAAAAACCTCATTTTTTCTATCTATATTATACATATATAATATCATTTTAGTATAAAAAGTTCAATATTTTTTAAAAATTTAAAAAATATGTAAAAATAAGTTGACTTTCATAGTCTTTTCGATTATTATAGTAAGCACCAATTGAACTTATAGGCATAAATGTTATAAGTTAAATTGGCTGCTAGTATCACACTAGCCAACCCCTTTTTATTCTTTTTATTGAAGTCAGCCTTTCAGGGGGTCTGACTTCTTTTTTGTTAAAAAAATGTAAATCTTTGTCTAAAATATATAATTTCTTTTTAAAATAATATATAATATATATATAATAAGAAAGGAGTTTTATGTATGAAAAAGAAAAATATTAAATTTGTTCAATATGGATGTGGAAAAATGGCTGTTTATACAATGAAATATGCTATTGAAAAAGGTTATACCTTAGTGGGAGCAGTTGATGTTAATCCAGATTTAATTGGTAAAGATGTTTCTGTTGTTCTAGGAGGAGAAAACTTAAATGTTACTATTGTTAGTCCTCTTGAAGCAGAACAAATGATGAAAAAAACAAAACCTGATATTTGTATTATTACAACAATGAGTTTAATGAAAGATGTTGAAGAAAGTTTAGAGTTATGTGCTAAACTTGGAATTAATGCTATTACAACATGTGAAGAGGCTTTTTATCCATTCAATTCAAGTCCTACAATTACTAAAAAAATTGATGATCTTGCTAAGAAGAATCATTGTACGATAACAGGAAGTGGTTATCAAGATGCTTTTTGGGGAAATCTTATTTATACTATCGCTGGAGCAACTGATAAAATAACTAAAATTAAAGGAAGTTCTTCTTATAATGTTGAAGATTATGGTATAGCACTTGCTAAAGCACATGGCGCAGGTCTTACTTTAAAAGAGTTTGAAAAAGATGTTGCAAGTAGTGATAATATTGATGAAGATGCTAGAAAGAAATTGATTAAACAAGGAGATTTCTTACCATCTTATATGTGGAATACTACTGGATGGTTATGTGATAAATTAGGTTTAACTGTTGTTAGTCAAAATCAAAAGTGTGTTCCTATTACATATAAAAAGAATTTAGTTTCAAAAACACTTAATATGACTATAAAAAAAGGATATGCAACTGGTATGAGTGCTGTTGTTACTACACAAACTAAAGAAGGTATAACTCTTGAAATTGAATGTATTGGCAAAGTATATTCAAAAACAGATGTAGACCAAAATATTTGGACTGTATATGGGGAACCTACTACAAATATGGTTATAACAAAACCTGACACAGTAAAACTTACTTGTGCTACTATTGTTAATAGAATTCTTGATGTAATCGATGCAGAAGATGGATTTGTTCCTACTTCTCGTATGGGTGAATTAAAATATAGAAAATAAGTTATTGACAAAAAAGTTAATAACTTTTTATAATATTACTAGGAGGTAAATATGAAATTAAAAGGAACAAAAACTGAAAAAAACTTAATGGAGGCTTTTAAAGGAGAAAGTCAAGCTAGAAATAAATATGATTATTATGCATCACAGGCAAGAAAAGATGGTTACGAACAAATCGCTGAAATCTTTGAAGAAACTGCTAAAAATGAAAAAGAACATGCTAAATTATGGTTTAAATATTTACATGAAGGTTCTATTCCTGATACTAAAACTAATTTAAAAGATGCTGCAAGTGGTGAAAACTATGAATGGACAACAATGTATGAAGAGTTTGCTAAAACTGCTAAAGAAGAAGGATTTGAAGAATTAGCCTATCTTTTTGATGCCGTAGGTAAAATTGAAAAAGAACATGAAGAAAGATATTTAAGATTACTTAAAAACATTGAAGATGACCGCATATTTAAAAAAGATGGTGAAAAAATGTGGATTTGTAGAAATTGTGGACATGTTTATTTTGGTAATGAAGCACTAGATATTTGTCCTGTATGTAAGCATCCACAAAGTTTTATGGAAGTAAGAAAAGATAATTATATGTAATATTTTTTCAAAGAAATAAGTAAAATTATTTCTTTTTTTATTTGACTTATGTTATACTAAATACATACTTAAGGAGTAGTTGTATGTCTAATGAAATTAAAAAAGAAGAAAAATTCGCCGAGGGTTTTTGTTTTTATAAATTAGTTTTAATCTTTATAATCGGTTGTATTTTTGGTGTTATATATGAAGAACTTATTTTAAATATTTTTAGATTTTTAATAAACGGTAGTTTTCATATTGAAACAAGAAGAGGTCTTTTATATGGACCGTTTAGTCCTGTATATGGCTTTGGTGCTGTTATTATGGCTTTATTTGCTAAAACAGAAAAACCTGTTTTTAAAACTTTTTTATATACATCTTTAGCAGGTGGTATTGTTGAATATTTAGTAAGTTTTTTACAAGAAACATTTACTAATTCAGTTTCATGGGATTATACAGGAAAACTACTAAACATAAACGGAAGAACTACCGTTATATTTATGATAGTATGGGGGCTTCTTGGGGTTATATTTGTTTATATTATTTATCCATTTTTATCAAATTCAATTGAAAAAATACCAAAAGATATCGGAAATAAAGTTATGCCATTTATAGTTATATTAATGTGTTTAAATATGTTTATATCATTTTCTGCCGTTATTAGACAAAACTTTAGAAGAAATGATGTTAAACCATTTACTCACTATGGAAAGTTTTTAGATAAACATTATAACGATGAAAGAATGAAAAAAACATATAACAATATGATTTTTAAATAAGGAAGTGAAAATTAAGCATGCATACAATATATATAATAAGTATTATTCTTATTTCAATTGGAATTACATTATTTTTATTATCTTTTATATTTGAATATACAAGAAAACAAAATTTAAAAAAAAGAGCAATAGATGAATATGCTATAATTATACCTGCTAGAAATGAATCAAAAGTAATAAAAAACTTATTAGATAGTATTAAATTACAAAATCCTAATATGAATAATGTATATGTAATCGTAGAAGATAAAAAAGATGAAACTGTTAAAATCGTAAAAGAATATGGTGGAAATATATATGTAAGAAAAAATATAGAAAATAGAAGAAGAAAAGGTTATGCTTTAGATGAATGTTTAAAAGATATATTAAAGAAAAAGCATTATGATTTATATTTTATTATGGATGCTGATAATATATTAGGTAAAAATTTTATAAGTGAGATGCTTAAAACTTATAAAAAAGGATATGATATAGCAACAAGTTATAGAAACATTAAAAATTCTTCTAATATAATAAGTTCTTGTTCTGGTCTTACTTTTTCTTTTATGAATACTTTATTTAATGAATATAATAATCATATGCATAAATCAATGATAATCTCAGGAACTGGTTTTTATATAAGTGGAGAATTAGTAGAAAAATTAAATGGTTATCCTTTTCATTCTTTAACTGAAGATTATGAATTAACTTTATATGCTGAAGCTAATAATATATCAAGTTATTATAATAAAAATGCTATATTTTATGATGAACAACCTACAAAAATGAAAGACTCTATTAAACAAAGAACTAGATGGGTTAAAGGTTTTTTGGAAGCAAGAAAAATAAGATTAAAAGATATAAAAGATGATTATTCAAAACTTATGGGAATAATTCCATATTTATTTGTAATAGTTGGTATTGCTATATTATTTATTACTAATTTTAGTTTATCAATTCATTACTTAATAAAAAGTAATAACTTATTTTTTACAACATTTAAAAATTGTATTAATATTTTATTAATAGCATATTTACTTCTTGCAGGATTAACTTTTTATGTAATATTAAAAGAAAATAATAAACTTAATATGAGCTTAAAATATAAAATATTATCTTGTTTATATAATCCTATATTTTTATCAACATATATTTATTGTTTTATAAAAGCATTGGTTAAAAAAGATTTAGCTTGGGAAGAAATTAAACATGAAAAAACACAGATTGATTAATTCTGTGTTTTTATATTTTAAAGTTTTCTACTTCTTCAATATCTTTACCATATTCTTTTATGTATTTTTCATGTTTTTTTAAAATATTTTTACAATATAATTTAAGTTTTTTAGTATCACTTGTTTCATCAAGATATTTTAAAGCATCTAAGATAAGATTATATCTATCTATCTTATTTTGAACTCTCATATCAAATGGAGTTGTTATTGTACCTTCTTCAATATAACCTTTTACATGAAGATTTTTATTTGTTCTTTTATAAGTTAATTCATGTATTAAATTAGGATAACCATGGAAAGCAAAAATAATTGGCTTATCTTTTGTAAATATTGAATCATATTCTTTATTTGTTAAACCATGAGGATGCATTTTAGAAGTTTGTAATTTCATTAAATCAATAACATTTACTACCCTTATTTTTATATTTTTTAAATATTTCCTCATTATTTTAGTAGCACATATTACTTCTAGGGTTGGGGTGTCACCACAACAAGCCATAACTATATCAGGATCTTTTGTTTTACATGAAATAAAATCTAATTCTTTTATTCCTTTTTCACATAAAAGATTTGCTTCTTCATAACTTAAATATTGTGGTCTTAAATGTTTTGATGCAATAATTACATTTATATAATTTTTTGATTTTATACAGTGATTAAAACAAGATAACAAAGTATTTGTATCAATTGGTAAATACATTCTAACTGTATCAGCTTTCTTTGTAGCTAAATGATTTAAAAATCCTGGATCTTGATGAGTATAACCATTATGATCTTGTTGCCAAATATGACTTGTTAAAACATAGTTTAATGATGCAATAGGTCTTCTCCAAGCAAGCTCACTAGTAACTTTAAGCCATTTTGCATGTTGGCTAGCCATAGAGTCAACAATTCTAACAAAAGCTTCATAACTATGGAAGAAACCATGTCTACCAGTTAATAAATATCCCTCAAGTAATCCTTCGCAAACATGCTCTGAAAGGTAAGAATCAATAACTCTACCATCATCATTTAAAAACTCATCATAATCATATTTAGTACCCATAAACTGTCTATTAGTTACATCAAACATATAATTTAGCCTATTAGATAAAGCTTCATCAGGACCAAATACACGGAAGTTTCTGCTTTCTTCATTTAATCTAATCAATTCTTTTACATAGCGCCCAAGCTCTTTCATATCTTGAGCAACAGTAATTCCTCTTTCGACATTAATGCCAAAATCTTTAAAGTCGGGTGTTCTAAGTTCTCTTAACAAAACACCACCATTTGCATTAGGATTCGCACTCATTCTATGATCTCCAACAGGCGCAAGTTCCTTAAGTTCAGGAATTAATCTGCCATTTTCATCAAATAATTCCCATGGTCTATAACTTTTAAGCCACTCTTCAAGAATATTTAAATTTTCCGGATTATTTCTCGAAATAGGAATAGGTACTTGATGTGCTCTAAAAGTTCCTTCAATAAATGAACCCTTAACTTCTTTTGGACCAGTCCATCCTTTCTTTGTTTTCAAAATAATCATTGGCCATATAGGACGGCTATCATTAATTAAAGCATTGCTTTTAATTTTTTTAATTCTATCAATAACAATATCCAAAGTATTAGCCATTCTCTCATGTATATCATCACTATCTTCAACAATAAAAGGCTCATAACCACATCCCTTAAAGAAGTTTAATAGTTCTCCGTTAGAAATTCTAGCAAAAATAGTAGGATTTGCAATTTTATACCCATTTAAATGTAAAATCGGTAAAACAACACCATCGGTTTTAGGATTAATAAATTTATTAAGATGCCAACTAGTAGCAAGAGGTCCTGTTTCTGCTTCACCATCACCAACTACACAAGCGGCAATTAAATCAGGATTATCAAGTACTGCACCATAAGCATGCGCCAAGCTATAACCTAATTCGCCACCCTCGTTAATAGAACCAGGTGTTTCTGGTGCTACGTGGGAAGAAATACCGCCAGGGAAAGAAAATTGTTTAAAAAGCTTTTTTAATCCTTCCTCATCTTGACTAATATTAGGGTAAACTTCACTATAAGTTCCCTCCAAATAGCTCTGCGCGACCATAGCATTACCACCATGTCCAGGACCAGATAAATAAATCATATTTAAATCATATTTTTTAATAATTCTATTTAAATGAGTATAAATAAAATTTTGACCAGGAACAGTACCCCAGTGGCCAACAATATTTCTTTTTATATCTTCAATTTTAAGAGGTCTCTTAAGTAGAGGATTATCAAGTAAATATAATTGACATGCAGAAAGGTAATTTGCTGCTCTAAAATATTTATCAATTTTAATTAATTCTTCATTTGTTATCATAATACACTCCTTACTTTTTAATTATATAATATTTAATAAGAAAGTACAATATTATTTTCCTTTATTTTATAATATAAATTTGCTATAATATATATGTAATTTATATATAAAATGGTTAAAGCAGAATTATACATAGTAGGGATAATTATTAACCAGTGAAACAATTGCTGTACCTTTAGTAATCATTTAAATTAATATATTTTCTTCATTTGTTATTTTGGTAAGTATTGCTTTAATATATCAATATTACATAAATAATCAAACATGTTAGAAAAAATTAACAAATGCATTTTACACTTAGAATATTTTATGAATATCCCGAAAAGCTTTACATTTGTGAAACTTTTTTTTAATAACAAGCGACTATATAATAGGAGAATACATATGAAGGAAGAATTATTTAACAAATTATACAAAGAAACATTCGATGATATTTCTAAATATGTCATCTGCGCTACTCCAAACATAAACGATGTAAATGATATTTTGCAAATTATTTACATGGAAGTATTCAAAATAATAAACAAAGATAATTATGATTTATTAAGTAAAGCATACATTAAAGGAATCGCCCAAAACAAAATAAATGACTATTATAGATATAACTATAAACAAAAATTTATTTCATTATTTACAAGTAAAGAGAATATTGAAGAATATAAAGATGATGTAGATATAGAAGAAATAACAATTAAAAAATATGATCAAGAAAAAGTCTGGAAATATCTAAAAAAGAATCAAACAGTTGTTAAAATATTTTATTTATATTATAACTATGGATTAACAATTTCTGAAATCGCACATGCTTTAAATTTAAATGAATCAAATGTAAAAAATTATCTATATAGAACATTAAAAAAATTAAAAAAGTATATGAAGGAAGGCTAAAAATGAACATTGAAAACATATTGAAAACAAAAATAAATAGAGATAAAATATATCAAAATATAGTTAATAATTCTGGAAAAAGTGATATACTTAAAGTAGTAATTCCCTTAAGTATAGTACTTATTGGAGGAGCAATTTTCTATAAATTAAGAAAGGAAAAATTAAAATGATAGAGAAATTAATTTTAAAAACCAGAAATTTATTTAGAAGTATAAATAATAAAATAAGAAATAAATGGAAAAAAGGTTATAAATTACCTAAAAAAGTAAAATATTTTGAAGGAAGTTTATATGATGCTATATTTGAATCAGCATTAAAATATCCAATGAATACAGCAATTGAATATGAAAATAACCAAATAACTTATAAACAATTGATAAAAAGAATTAATAAATGTGCCAAAGCATTAAAGGCATTAGGTGTTGAAAAAGGCGATAAAGTAACAATTTGTATGCCAAATACTCCTGAAGAGGTAACAATGTTTTATGCAATCAATGAAATAGGTGCAGTAGCGAATATGATTCATCCTTTGTCAAGTGAAAAAGAAATAGAATATTACTTAAATAAAAGTAATACAAAGGTAATGTTATGTATTGATATAACTTATAAAAAGGTTCAAAACATAATTGACAACACAAATGTTCAAAAAGTAATTATAACTTCAGCAACAAAATCAATGGAAAGAATGACAGCATTTTTATACTGGGTTATAAAAGGTAGAAAATTAAAAGTATCAGAAAATGAAAAATTTATTTTATGGGATCACTTCTTAAAAAAATCATTATCTTATGCAGAAGATCCTTATGAAAGTATGGATAGCAATGATCCAGCAGTTATTTTATATAGTGGTGGTACAACTGGTAAACCTAAAGGTGTTGTAATAAGTAACTATTCATTTAATACACAAGCCTTACAAAGTAGGTATGTCGCACCAGAAGCTTTAGTTCCTGAAAATTCATTTTTGACATTTCTACCAAACTTTCATGCCTTCGGTATCGGAATATGCACACATACACCATTATTTAATGGTATGAAAGCAATATTAATACCTCAATTTGACTCAAAAAAATTTAAAACCTATTTAAGAAGATACCATTTTAATATCTTGTGTGGTGTTCCAACATTATATGATTATATAACTAAAATGGAATTTAACAAAAATGAATTAAAATGTTTAAAATTAGTTGTATGTGGTGGGGATTCAATGAGTCTTCCTCTAAAACAAAAAGTAAATGGCTTTTTACAAAAATATGGTTGTGAAACAGATATAAAAATCGGTTATGGTTTAACAGAATCAAGTGGTGTAGTTGCACTTTCTCCATCAGGTATATATGATGAAGCAGATGTAATAGGTTATCCTTTCCCAGATACAGAATTTAAAATTATAGATATAAATACTAAAGAAGAAGTAAAAAAAGGAATGCCTGGGGAAATATGTATCTCAGGTCCAAATGTAATGCTTGAATATTTAGATGAAGAAGAGGAAACAAAGAATACTTTAGAAGTAATAAATGGTAAGACTTATCTTCATACTGGTGATATTGGTTATATTGATTCAAAAGGTTTAGTTCATTATAAAGCTAGATTAAAAAGAATGATTATTACAAGTGGATATAATGTTTATCCAGCAAATGTTGAAGATATCATCATGAATCATGAAGCAGTTACATCATGTGCTGTAATAGGTGTACCAGATCCTACTAAGGGTGAAATTGTAAAAGCATTTGTAACATTAAAAGAAGGTAAAAATGCAATGCTTGCAAAAGTAAGTATTCAAAAATATCTAAAAAAACATCTAGCAAAATATGAGCAACCAAGAGAAATAGAGGTTTTAGATGAATTACCTAAAACTAAATTAGGAAAAATTGCTTATAAAGAATTAGAAGAATACAATAAAAGAGCTTAGGCTCTTTTTTATATAATAGGAAAGTCATACAAAGAATTATACAAAAAGTGTAAGATATTCAAACTATATTTCAATATATTTATAAATTCAAAAAAGCATATTGCTATTCACTAAAAGACATGATATCATTGGTACTAACGGTGGTGATGTTGATGTATAAGGCATATAAATTTAGAATTTATCCAACTGATGAACAAAAGATTTTTATAAATAAAACATTTGGTTGCAGTAGATATGTGTATAATTATTATTTAAATAAAATTAAAAATGATGGTTATACAAGTTCCTATGATAATATAAAAGATTATACAAATGTATTAAAATATAATTCACCTTTCTTACAAGAAATAGATAGTATCGTAATAAGAAAATCTTTATTTAACTTAGAAGATGCCTTTAAAAAACTATTTAATAAAACAGGAGAATACCCTAAATTTAAAAGTAAATATAATAGAAACAACTATAATACATCATTAATAACCGGAATTTATAAAAATAAAAAATATTGTAATATAGAATTAGATTTAGAAAAAAAACAAGTAAAATTACCAAAATTAAAATGGGTAAAAATAAAAGGTTATAGAAATATAAAAAATATTAATGGTGCAATTAAAAGTGCTACAATATCAAAAGAACCATCAGGAAAATACTATGTATCAATTTTATTTGAAATGAATGAAACAATAGAAAAAGTAAATCCAAAAAATATTGTAGGAATAGATTTAGGAATAAAAAAACTATTAACATTATCAGACGGAATAACATATGATAACAATAAATATATATTAAAATATGAAAAAAGAATAAAAAGAAAACAAAGAGAATTAGCAAGAAAAATAAAAGGAAGTAAAAACTATTATAAATGTAAAAAAGAACTAGCAATATTATATAATAAACTTGCTAATTCAAGAAAATGCTATATTCATAAAATAACAAAAGAAATAACCGATGAATATGATATTATTACTTGCGAAAAATTACAAACTAAAGAAATGATAATTAATGGTAAAAAGAATAAACTATCTAGCAAAATACAAGATGCCACATTTAGTGAAATACTAAGACAACTCTCATATAAATCCAAATATAAAGGAAAAGACTTTTATCAAATAAATACATATTATCCATCTAGTCAAATATGCTCTAGATGTACAAATCAAGATAAAGAATATAAAGATTTAAATAAGAGAGAATATAAATGTATAAAATGTGGACAAGAAATAGATAGAGATTTAAATGCAAGTATAAATATTATGTTTCAAGGATTAGAGTTATATATGAAAAGTTTAGTTACATGTTAAAGTATAAAAAAGAACGAACAAGATTTCTTTAGTTTTAAAGAAAAAATACGGTAGCGACTATCGAAATTTAAGTCTGTGGAGAAGATTTGTTAAAGTCTCTGTGAAGCAGAAATCACATCACCGTGAGGTGATGTAAGCAAATTTATTTGCTTTTTGTTCTTTAAAGCATACAGGAAAACATACAAGAAAACATACAAGTAAAGTTGACTGAAAAATTTAAAAATGATTATCTAAGTTTTGTCAAATTACAAAATTTATGATATTATAATCACGACAAAAAGAACTGAGTTTCCTCAATTTTTAAAAATTTTGGTAAATTAGTCTATTTGTTTTTGTATAGGCAATCGGAAGAACATAACTTGTATATAATTTTGCATAATTTGGTTTCGCATGCAATTATACACTTGTAATGGTGTTTACCTTCGGATTGTTTTTTTCTAAAAAACAAATAAATGGGATTAGTTTTATCAGAATGAGCACTTATTTGAATTAATGTTGTAACAACATTAAATAAAATAGTTCTGCCAAATTTACAACCGGTTTTAGAAATTGGCCCATGATATGCAGAAACACCAGATTGTGATGTTACTGAATCTATACCAATAAATGATATAAATTGGTATTTATTATCAAATCTTGTTATATCTCCAACTTCAGCTAAAAATAAAGCAGTAGAAAATTCACCAAAACCAGGAATAGAATTAATAATTTTAAATAGTTTCTTATCTTTCATTTCATTAATTAATTGATTTTTAATTTTATTAATTTCAGATTTATGATATTGAATCATTTCTATTACTTGAACTAAATTTTGAACTTGTAAAGAATCAAAGGAAACAAAACATAATGAATTAGAAGCAAGTTCTTTCATTTTTAAAACTTTATTTTTAAATCTAAAAGCTTGAGTGGTTCCATTTTTTTCTTTTAAATAATTCATTAAATAATCAATTCTTCTATTAGCAAATAAAACAGGATGAGGAAAATCATGTATAAAATTTAAAGCCAAATCATCATATAAGTCATTAAAAATAAGGTTAAATTCAGGAAAAACAATTTCAATTAATTGTTTGTATCTATTCTTTAATCTAGTTTGTCCTTCAATTAAAGACCAATATTGACGAGCGAGTGAATTATAAATAAAATATTCATCATTTTTATAATAAAAAATATCAATAGTTCCTAAATAACATCTAGCAATTTTAAAACAATCTAATTTATCAGTTTTAGATTTATTTAAAGTATCTTTAAATTGTTTAACAAGTTTAGGATTAATAACTATAGTTTTTACACCTTTAGATCTGAAATAATTTTCAACTGGTAAATGATAAATAGATGTAGATTCCATGATAACAATTAAATTGTCATATTTTTTGATGGTTTTATATAAAGAATCAAACTCATCTTTTTTATGTTCAATCAACGTGGCACCAATAATAGTATTCCTTAATTCATCAATAAAACAGTAAACACTTTTACCTTTAGCAATATCAAAACTTAAAATATGTTTCATAAAAATTTCTCCTTTCTTAAATATTTCGGTTAAACCATATTCGACCACTTATATTCCTACACGCTTTATCATCCGAACTCTTTCGTTCCATTATCTTCAACCGAATTAATAAATAATCATATGGCAGACATTCATAAAATCGCACTCGAAGTGCCTGTTATAATCCGTCTTTACCGATTGCTATTTATAATAGCAAAAAACATAAAGAAATCAAATTTTTGAATTCAAATTCTTTATGTTCAATATTATACGTGTTATAATTGACTTGGAGGATTATGATTTATGTTTTTAGTGAGTGATATTAGAAATGATGAATTGAATGGGTTGAATGAGAAAAATGATTTTTTATTTAATTTGAAGAGTGCTATTTTAAATTATAATAAATTTGTATTGGTTTCTAGTAATCCTGATGAATATGAAAAAAATGATAAATATTTAGAATTTGATAGAAAATTGTTTGAATTATCTGGTATAAAATTTAGTGAATATATTGTTTTAGATAATAGAAATATAAGCGATATAAATGAAATTTTTAATAATTGCTCCCTTGTTTTATTGAGTGGTGGTGATACTTATATTCAAAATATGTTTTTTAATTCAATTGATTTAAAAAAATATCTTAAAGATATGGTAATAATTGGTTTAAGTGCTGGTGCGATTAATATGGCAGAAAGTGTTTATAATAGTCCTGAATCAGAAGATGATTTAAAATATGATTCTGTATTAAAGGGACTTGGTTTAACAAATATAAATGTAGAGCCTCATTTTGATATAGAAAATGAAAATAGAATTCAAATGAATAGTATATTAAATGAATCATATAAAAGAACAATTTATGGTATTCCTGATGGATCATATATATTTGGTAATAAAGTATTTGGTGTTTGCTATAGAATTAAAGATGGAATAATTGATTTAATAAATAATGATGATAGTTTTAAAAATATATAGAAAGTTGTGAATTTATGAAGTATTTAGGATCAAAAAGGTTAGAATTTGATGAGCTAATTTTGCGTAGTACTTTGGAAAGTGACTTAAAAGTACTTTGGGAAATATTATGTAATAGAGATGTATCGAAGTATTATTTGGTTGGAAAATTTAATTTGAACTGGGAAGATGAGAAAAAGTGGCAATATAAAAAACTTGAGCATGCAAATGATAATGATGTATTTATATGGTCAATAATACTTAAAGGTGAAAATAAATGCATAGGACAAGTTTGCTCTCAAAAGATATCCGGAAAACCTGATGATATAAGAGATGTTGGATGGTTTATTGATTCTAATTATCAACATAAAGGATATGGAAGTAAAGCTGCTAAATTAATGCTTGATTATATGTTTAATGAAGTTGGAATTTTAAAAATAGAAACTTGTGTTGAGAAAAATAATGTTTCATCTTATAAAATAATGGAAAAATTAGGGTTTAAAAAAACAAATATAATTAGAAAGGTTAAATATACATTTGCTTCTGAAGAAGTAGAGTGCTTGTGTTATGAAATATCACACGATGAATATTTAAATGGGTTTAAAAATTGAAAATAATTGAATATGAAAATAAGTATTTAGAAGACGTTAAAGATTTATTGGTTGAATTGGAGGAATACATATTAAGTATTGATGAAGATGAACTTGATCAATTACATGATGATTACAGGGATAATATGGCTGTTTTGGATTTACAAGAAGTAAATGAAAAAAATGGCAAATGTTATTTAGCTATTGAAAATAATAGGGTAATTGGTTTAATAATGGGATATGTTAGAGTTTATGACAAATATGATTATTTGGATTATAAATGTCCTAAAAGTGGTGAAATATCTGAATTGATTGTTTCAAAAAGTGTTAGAAGTAAGGGTGTTGGTAGTAAATTAATGGAAACTATGGAAAAATATTTTAAGAGTATTGGCTGTGAATATGTGTTACTAGATGTGTTTGCATATAATGAAAATGCTATTAAATTTTATAAAAAACAAGGGTTTCATTCGAGAATGATTAGAGATATTAAAAAAATATAGGAGATGTTATGATAGAAAATTTAAAATGTGTAAATGAAAATGTTAGTTTGGATGATTATTTAAAATTATATAAATATGTAAGAGATAATATGGAACATCCAGAATGGTTAGGAACTTTTACTAGAGATGAGATAATTGAAATATTAAATGTTGGTGGAAAGATATGGCTTTATTATGATAATTCTAATCTTGTTTGTTCAATGTTTTATATTCCGTCTAGTAAAAAGTCTTTGGTTAAACATAATGTAAATTATAATGAAGAATTAGTTGGATCTCTTGGACCAATAATGGTTAGTCCTGATTATGTTGGTCATGGATATCAAATTAAAATGATGAATATTTTGGATGAATATTGTAGGAGTATAAATAAAAAATATATATTTACAAAGGTATGTTCT
>OIZV01000463.1_pt1 | contig 20111 bp, 23 predicted proteins | sample 1588681 | NCBI WGS metagenome assembly OIZV01 (sample SAMN03283281) | human gut metagenome | biome: human-associated habitat; material: feces | host: Homo sapiens | place: Peru | collected 2012 | reverse complement strand
CGGTGAGCAGACTGTGCTGAAGCCCGGTATGACCTTCACCGTGGAGCCCAGTATTGTGGTGGTCAAGCGGTGCTGCGTCCGGGTGGAGGACGTGGTTCTGCGGACGGAAACCGGCTATGAGTGCCTGAACAAGATCACAAAGGATATTGTGGTCGTGGAAGCGTAACGGGGGGAAACACCATGGGGGAAACATTATTGGAGGTCAAGGAGCTGCGAACCAGCTTCTTCACCGAGCGGGGCGTGGCTCCTGCGGTGGACGGCATCAGCTTTACCGTACAAAAGGGTCGGGTGCTGGGCATCGTGGGCGAGTCCGGTTCCGGTAAGAGCGTCACCTCCCTGTCCGTCATGCGGCTTTTGCAGGAGCCTGCGGGCAAAATCATGGGAGGTCAGATCCTTTTCAAGGGACAGGACTTAACCAAGCTCACCGACAAGCAGATGCAAAAAATCCGGGGCAGTCAGATTTCCATGGTCTTCCAGGAGCCCATGACCGCCCTGAACCCGGTGTATACCGTAGGCGATCAGATCGCGGAAGTGTATATGGTTCAGCAGAAGCTGAAAAAGAAGGAGGAGAACAAGAAATGATTTTTAATACTTCTGTTATCAATCACGAAGATTATGAATCTCTTTTTAATCTGTTAAATCCTGATTATAATGAGGAACATAATTTTGAAGTGAAAGATTATATTTATTCCGTTAATGATGGAGTTGTTAAGACTTTCCAAGGCGACCATTTTTGTGAATATTCTTATACGAAGGATGAGGAAGGTAATATTTCTGTTGAAGAAATTGCTCCTGAAATCTTTTGTGCCAGCGTTAAAGAATACAATGAAATGAAGGAAGACTATGAGAAAGTTCAAAATGATTATGCTGTGCTTCAAGATAGCTTTGAAAACAACAAAACCGTTATGGAAGATAAAACTACCGAGTTTGAGGCCAAGATTGGCGAGCTGACTACTAAAATTGATGAACTAACTAACGCCCTACAAAATGCGGATGAAAAAATCAATACTTATGAAGCGCAGTTTGCTGAAATTGAAAACGCAAAGAAGAACGATTTGGTTTCTTCTTATGAAAGTGTTTTGGCTGAAGAAGACATTACCCCTATTAAAGAGAATGTTTCTAATTTCTCTTATGATGAGTTAGAGTCTAAACTTGCGGTTGCTTTTAGTCGCAAGGCTATTCAAGGAAAAGAAAAAGAACGTATTCCTGTGGTAGACCACTCTAATGAACCTGCTTCTCAATTCGCGAAGCTAATTGAAAAATATCGTAAATAATTTGGAGGGAAAAAGATTATGGCTATGATGCGTTATAAAGTAGACAAATACGCTTCTCTGGAAATGAATTACGCCGAATATCTTGCCACTGGCAATATTGTTTCTCAAATTCCTCTCGGCGAAGAGTTTACTGCTGAAGCTCCTTGTGAAAATGGTATGTGGGTTTGCGCGGATCGCGCCCGAAAAGCCATTGCTTCTATTACTGGTGCTGAAGATATGATTGGTATCGTTTACACTGCCGAAAAGGAATATAATCCTTGGGAAATTGGTCTGAAGAACTTCCGTAAGGTTGCTGGTGATTATCCCCGCGTTGGTGTGCTTTCTAAGGGCGATACTTTTACTTCTAACTGCTTCCAGTATGATTCTGGCGAATTCGCCGACCAAACTGCCGTGGATGAAGCTCTAAAGGCTCTGGCTACTACTCCCCTATATCTGGCTCCTGTGGTTGGTTCTGCTGTCCCCAAGCTGACTGCTACTAAACCCGCTACTGGTGCTTATGCCACTGTTGTTAAGTTCTATACCGTTCCTAATGGGGAACCCGGTATTAAATATAATATGAATCGCGTGTAAGGAGGTGCGAACTGATGAATACTCTTGAAATGCTTATGAAAGGTGCTCTTGGCAAGAAAGTTCCCGCCGAGTTCGCGACTGAAAATTATGACTATGAATCTGCTCTACGCGACGAACTGCGTAAAATCGCTGGCACTCGTCGTCAATTTGAGCGTAATAAATATGATGTGTTTGACCTGCTATCTGAAGCCATGGACGAAGTTCTGCCACAAAAGGTGATTTCTATCGTGGGCATGTTCGCAGAAACTCGTCAAGTTCCTCAAGGCACTCGTCTTGAGTTCACCATTACTCGTGGTAAGCAACGTGGTCGTCAATTCGTAACCCGTGCGACTGAATCTGGTTATTATGAGACCTTCCGTCTGGACCGCGACCGTATTGATTTAACTCCTAAAGCGATTGGTGCTGCTGGCATTATGGACTTTGAGCGTTATCTGGATGGTGCGGAGAATATTGCTGATATTTACGAAGTCATTACTGACGGTATCGTGGATGAAATTTTCCGCATGATTCAGGAATGTCTATTGGCTTCTTGGAATGCTACTGGTCGTCCTGCCGCGAACAAGGTTGTTGCTACCAATTTTGATGCTGTTGCGATGGTGAAGCTTTGTAATACCGTGGCCGCTTACGGCGCTCCCGTAATTTATTGCTCTCCTCAATTCGCTGCTGAAATGGTAAATGCTATTGTTTACAATACTGAAACCAAGATTTCTGATACCGACATGCAAGAAGTGCGTGATCGTGGTTATATTGGTAAGTTCCGTGGCAATCCTGTTGTGGTTCTACCCCAGTCTTTTGATGATGAAACCAATTCCAAGCTAACCATGAACCCCTCTTTTGCTTACGTTATCCCTTCTGGTAAAGAAAAGCTTATGAAGGTTGGTATGGAAGGAGAATCTTTCTTCAAGGAATATGACAACCGCGACAATAGCACCGTGCTACAAGCTTATAAGAAGGTTGGCGTTGCTATGGTTGGCACTCCCAATTATTGGGGTATTTATTACAATTCTGGCATTGACGCGCAGGGTTGGGAAGATTACAACGCCAAACTGATTGGTTAATATAGATGGGGCGGGCAAACGCCCGTCCCACTTTTTTCTTTTATGAGGTAAAGGAGGAAATAAAATGAGTCAAGTTCAAGTAAAAAATGTAAGTTCTGCTACTGTTGTTATTGCCGCGCCAGATGTGAACCTTCGTCGTGAATTGATTCCCGGACGTGTGATTCCTTTGTCTAAAGCTGATTTTGAAGAATTGTCTTTTGACCCCGGCATGCAAAATCTTTTGCGAGCTGGCTATCTTCAGGTAAAGGGAATGGATGAAGAAGCAAAACAAATTGTTGCTGATGCGGTTCAACAAGCAGATGACACAAGTGTTCTTACAGTAGACGAAATTCGCAAGATTTATGAAGATAAAAATGTAACCAAGTTCGCAAAGGTTATTTCTAAAGCTTCTCCCGCTACTCGTGATACTATGGTGAAGTTGGCCGTGGAAATGGATATTACCTCTCCCGGTTTTACCGCTTTGCTTAAGAAGTATTGCGATGTTGATGTAATTCAAGCAATAGCTTATAAGCATCAAGCTGAAAGCAAAGAGGCTTAAAGTATGGCGACCCCGCTTATGAAAGTTTACGATGCTTTTTTAGCTCGTATAACGGCTGATGAATGGACTTTGGAAGAAGAGTTCGCAATGGTAGAGCGGGACTGGCGACAACTTCTTGATATTGCCATTTTTCGGTTCAAATTTCCAAGAGTAAGTTTGGAATACGCACCCGGATGTAAGTGCGGATGTGATTGCGATTTGGCATTTGTAGAAGATTTAAATCAGGATGAAATTCAATTGCTTGCTCTTTTTATGAAACATGAATGGGTAAAAAGATGTGTAGCAAGTTGGGAAAATATTAGGCAACTATACGCAGATAAAGATTTCAGTCAAGCAAACCATTTAGACAAACTAATTAAGCTTGAATCTTCAATAGCCGACGAAGTTCATGCCGCGGAAGGCATTTATGACCGTGTATGGCATAAACGACCTTCTAAAAGATTTTCTCAATTGGCAGGAAAAAATCATGGATAGTTTTAAAGAAGGCTATAAAAATAAAACAAAAAGTCGGCTTTATGGTTTGTTGTGTGAAAGAGAGAAGAATGGAGAATGGGAAAAGTTTTTAGATACAATAGTGATTGAATTATTGGGATTGCCAGAAGATGAAAAAACAATTAATTATTACGCTCTTCTTGGAAAACTTCAAGCACTTCGTTATCTATCTTATGAATATTTTAGAAAAACAATTTTTGAATGTATGAATCTCGTTGGAGGAATCATTCAATGAATTATACAGATATTTACTTTTCTCGTGTTTCTCATCGCGGGAAAAGCGTTGCGGAAGTGGCAACTAATTCCGGTATTCGCTCTTTTGAAAAATGGCTTGCGGAATCGCCTAATGTTCCTGCAAATGATTTAAAAATAGAAAATAAATGCTATTTTCGTGGAATCATTCTTTCTAAAAAAGATGATGAAAATAAAAAAATAAAAGAATTACATGTATCATTAAATATTCCAGCACAAGTTGGCGATATTGTAGTTTGGGATGATGAGCACTGGATTATTTATCAAAAAGAAAGAAAAGTGCGAGAAACTCATCAAACCTTCTATATGGTGCGTTGTAATTATTATATAAAATGGGTTGATAATTTAGGGCACTTACAAGGTAGCTGGTGCTATTTTGTAAGTTCTATGGATAGTAAGATTAAGGAAAACTTTAGAACTTGGTTATTTCAGGTTCCTCGGCCAGAAATGGTCGTGTAAAAAGCTACTGAACTGCTGGGAAGTTTGGTGTTCTTTACTACAGTGAGAAATCTTTTTAGGTTTGTGCGCGAAGGTTGCGAAAGCAGAAAGAAAAAGAACAATATTATATGAAGTAATTCTACGTAATAATTAAGAACAATCAGCATCTAAACTTGAAAAAGGAAGTTCAACGACTATTCCGAGAGGAAGTAGGTGAAAGCCGAAGTGGTAGCCCCCAGAAATGGGTGAAGATATAGTCTAAATTGTTGTGGAATAACCTTATTACGCCTAAAGGTTTGGGCGGTTGGCTTGTAAAAGTCAATTCAAACACTGCTGAACTGCTGGAAGTTTCAAATGTTTATTTACTAAAAAGTAAGTTCTTTTAGGATTAAGCTTGAAAGTAGAAAAAAATAAATTGATATGAATAATCAGCATCCAAGCTTGAAAAAGAAGGTTCAGAGACTATCCCTGACGGGAGTAGGGTTTTGCCCGAAGTAGCAGTCCCCGTTCATCAGAGCGGGTGAAGATATAGTCCTTATAGAGGATTTTTATGAGAAGAAGAGGAATTATTTATTGTGCTTATAACAAAGTAAATCAAAAAAGGTATATTGGACAAACAATACAAAGATTATGTGAAAGAAGAGGAGCTCATTATTCTAAAATTAGTGCTCCATATTTTCATCATGCTCTTATGAAATATGAAAGAACTGATTGGGATTGGAAAATCATAGATTATGGAGACAATCAAGAAGAACTTAATAATAAAGAAGTTTTTTGGATTAGATTCTTTGATACAACCAATTCTCAAAAAGGATATAATATCAGAGAGGGCGGACAAGACGGAGTTCAAACAAAAGAACAGATTTTATATGCAAGAACACGTTTTATTGAAAAGAATGGAAAAAATAGAGAGCATTTAATAAGAAAAAATATTCACTCTATTCTTTGTGTTGAAACAGGAAAGGTTTATCCGACTTGTAAGAAGGCAGGAGAGAGTATTGGAACTTCTGGTTCGCATATTAATGAAGTTTTGAATAAGAAACAAGATACTTATGGAGGATACCATTGGGAATATTCTAATGATTTATCTTGTTTTGAAAATGCTTTCCGATGTAAAGAATTACAAACGGTTTATCTAAACTTTACGCAAGCACTTAAAGAAGATGGTTTTAATAATAACAAACTTTCCGCAAGACTAAAAGAAAAATCTCCTTACGTTTATGCTGGATATACTTTTGAATGGATAAATCCTCAATTTCATAAAAAATCATAAGCAACCGAATAAGTATGCCGAATTCTTACTACCCAAACAACCTATAGACCGTCTTACAAAATTTATTATAGAAGAAGAAGGTTGGTATCTCGTAGAACTTGATAAATCAAGCGTTCCGGGCGTTATGTATTTGTCCGCAACGGAAGATAAAATCAATTTCATTAACGATGATTTGAAAAATGAAATTGGTGACGCAGATAAACTCGCAAAATATGATTTCATTTTTCCGGAAAAGGAAGAAAGCTTTAAAGTCGGCGAACAAATTAATCTTACTTTTGCTATTACAAAAGACGGTATTCCTATTTCAGTTCCTTGTATTGTTTCTTTCAAAGATAGAAAAATGGTAAAGAAACAATCAGATGATACATATATTGCTATTGCGGAAGGGGAAGCAATCGCAGATATTTGCTTAAAAGACTACCCGCAATATAGCACTACAAGAAAAGTTATTATTTCTAATTTCGCAAATGTTTCTGGTTTTATTAATGGCCCAACATTCATTCGGTTGGACAGACAAGCATCTTATACTTTTATTCTTACGGGGGCAGATTTAGAGGGAGAAGTTTCTTATGAAATGGACGGCGAATTAGCATCTATCATTTCAACTGAATCAGCAACTTGTATAGTGAAAGCGAATAAAAAAAATAAATTGGGAAAAGTTCTTTTGCGGGCAAAATATAAAGATATTGAAGCTACAAAAGAAATAGATATAGTTCCCTTGTGGTAGGTGAAAAATTATGGCGGCGACTCAAAGACGATTTGCTGTAATGGGTGAAAACACTTTTAGGATTGTAAATAAAATTACACAAAATCAAAGAGTTTGTAGACTTTTAAAATATAATTGTAGAGATCCTTTTTCTAAAGACTTGCCAGATGTAGATGGAATTGAATTGTTAAACAAGCAGATTCTTATTGTTCCGAAAATTTATGATGGAAGCGTAGAAAAGATGTCTTATTTAGTCACTGTTTTTGATGATTTTGCTGTGATCGCGAGTAACCCAGATTTTAAAGTTTCTACCATAAGATTTGATATTGCTTGTCCTTACGATGAATGGTATTTAAATGATTCTACTTTGCGGCCATACCTTTTAATGCAGGAAATTGATACTATGTTTAACCAAGCAAAATTAGCGGGTATTGGAAATCTACAATATCATAGAGCTGATGCTCTTACGTTGTCCCCGCAAATTGCCGGTTATTCAATGAAATATAAAATTTATGAGTTTAACTGATGATTTTATTTTAAAATGTCAAGCGGGAGTTCCTGTATTATTAGATGATATTTGTGCTGTTTATCCTGCGACATTGCGAGAAATCGCGGGAGTGGGATATACAAAGTTTTTAATGCTTATTCAAACGATTCTTATTACGAAGCCTGTATTAGATAAAGGAAATGAAGAATTAGAAAAAATATTGGATTCTATGAATGAGTTTCAATATTTTTTAACTATGGTTTCTATGGATAAAGAGTTTAATGAATTAGCAAAAGAAGCTTTTTCTTTCTTTACAAAAGAGAAGGTTTCCTTTTCATTGGACCCGGCGCAAATTGTAATAGGTCCATTAGTAGAAAAACACTTTTTAGATGAGAGCCACTTTTTTTCTTTGCGCGAAATCCTCAAAAAGATGTATTTTCTTGATGATGGAGAGGAAGAAATTGTTATTCATGAAGATGACAATCCTCGTGTAAAGGATATAAAAAGAAAGATGATAAAAAATCGGGAACTCGTGGCAAAAGCCAAAAAGAAGGGTGGGAAATCAAGCGATTTAGCTTTCTCTGATTTAGTGGGAAGCGTGGCACTTAAAGTTCCTGGCTTAAACTTAAATAATATATTTGATTTAACGTATTATGCTTTTCAAGACCAACTCAAAAGAATGGGGTGGCAAGAAGAGTATGATACTAATACTCGCGCCGCGCTGGCAGGTGCGAAGATAAATAAAAACCAATTAAAATATTGGATACGTCCGATTCGGGGCACTGGATCGGAATCGTAGGAGGTATAACGTTATGGCTCTAAATAAATTTGAAAGATTCGGTGTAAAAGAAGTTGCTAACGTTCAATTTGAAGCGTTAAGCACCGGTGGCGTTGACGGCGTTAACGTTGGCGACATCGTGCTCTACCTTGACTCCTTGAAAGTATCCACAATCGAGCAGACTGCTGAAAACGTTGAAGCTCGGGGTGGAAAAAACCCCTTTGCCACCCTAAAAGTTCTTTAACATCTGGGAAGTCCTAAAACCAATGAACTTTGGATGGAGGAAAAAATGGATAATCAGATACTAAACGCTCGGCCAAAAAATGGCTATGGTTTTGTGTATTGTTATACTTCCCCAAGTGGGAAGAAATACATAGGACAAACAAAAACAACTTTAAAAGAAAGAGCAAGTTCAAAAAATTATAAAGGCTATAAAGGATGTTCTGCTTTTTATAATGCACTACAGAAATATGGTATTCAAAACTTTGAAGTGGAAATCTTATGTGAAGTGCCGATTGAAGTTTTAACTGAAACAGAAACCCAATATATTTTATATTATGATACAACGAATAAAGAAAAAGGTTATAACATAATGACTGATTATATCAGTTTTGTGAGTTCTTTGCGGGCCGTTCCTGTTTTTTGTTATGATAAAGAAACTGGTGAGTATGTTGCAGAATATCCAAGTTTAGCGGACGCAGAAAGATATTATAATGTATATCATGGTGCGGTTCGTAAAGCTTTAAATCATCCTAAAAGGACTTGTGCGAATCTTTTTTGGAGAACTCAAAAGTTTGATAAAGTAGAAGTTCTTGAGTCTAAAAAGATAAATAAAGAAGTTTATATTTATGATTCTAAAACGGGTGATTTTTTGATAGAGTTTCCTTCTATTCATGAAGCATCACGTAATGGATATGGAGATAGGAGACGGATTCAACGACATCTCGCGGGATTGAAAGGAACAGACCCAAAATGGATGAAATATTGTAAATATATTTATCGCTCTTTTAAAGTTGATAATGTTTATAGCGGAAGCTCAACGACTATAGAAGTAGTTTCAAGTGAAACGAAAAGGGAACAGCAAGAGAAATCTTGTTAAGATATAGTCTGACCTTATATGAGAATATAAGCCGTAAATACGCACACAAATTAACGACTTGTGTGGAACATAGTGTGGGGTCAATTTCTTGGGCGGCTCCACTAAAATCTCTCTAATTGCTGGAAAGTCCTAAAACTTTATTAACTAAACAAATGAAAATAATTTGACAATTTCAAAAAATTGTAGTAAAATAATAAAGATTGGATAATCAGCAGCCAATCAAAATAACAAAAAGGAGAACAGGACTATGATTTGGAAATCTATAGACACTGGTTCTGAATATGAAGTTTCTGACACTGGTCTTATAAGAAAAGTTCATGTTATGGCACAGTCAAAAGATCGTGATGGCTATTTTAGAGTTTCTATTACTGATTCTAAAAATAAAGGAAAAAGTCGTCCGGTTCATAGACTAATTCTCCATGCTTTTGACCCTCGCCAAAATGAAGATGAACTTGAAGTGCATCATATTGACGGTAATCCAGAAAATAATAATTTAAAAAACCTTATGTGGGTTACGCATGAAGAAAATATAAGTTTTATTTCCAAAGAAAAGCTTTTTCTTAATCAGTTTATAGCAAGAAAAGTAGCTCAATATGATAAACAAGGTAATTTACTTGCTGTTTATGATTCAATGAATCAAGCACAAAAGAAAACTGGGTGTAACGGTCATCATATTGGAGAAGTTTGTTCTGGGAAAAGAAAAACGCATGGAGGCTTTATTTGGCGTTATTTTGAAGGTTCAACGACTAAAAGTAGTGAGAAACCTCACGAAACGGGAGACATCTTTGATGAAGATATAGTCTAATCTTATACGAAAGTATAAGCTGTGTAAACGCGTATAGATTAGTGAACTATACGGAATATTATGAACCCAAGTCTCGTAATGTGGGATCGATGATTGCCATTAGTCCCATTGGCCTTTAAGGTCATAGTAAATCCTGTGAATTGCTGGGAAAACCTTAGATATAATTTCTACAGCATAGCAAAAACAAGTGCGAAAAGATAAAAAAAATTGTATTAAGGAAAATCAGCATCCAAGTATCTATTTGATAAAGGTTCAACGACTATGCGGGAAGAAAATCCTTCTTCTCCAGCGCAGGACACTCAAATGAGTGATGATATAGTCTGAACTTTGATGAGAATCAAAGAAATTGCGAAAAGGCGCAATAGAACATAATTGTATGGCAAGGAAATCAATGTTACTCTGGAAGATGCTCTAATTTCTCCTGAATCTCTTCGCCTAATGCTAGGCGGTCAGTTGAATGAAGCGTCTACCGAAAAGAAAGTTACTGTTCGTCGCACTGCCGAGGTAGAGATTGCTATTGAAAATACTCTACCCGCCAAGTTTGAAGACGACTATAACACTGAAGTTACTGTTGCTCCTACCGAATATAAGTTCCTAAATCTGACCACTGGTATTCGCGGTCAAGCGAAAGCTGACGAAGCTACTCTAACCGCTGCTGTGGGCGACCGCATCCGTATTTTCTGGGATGAGGAACGCGATGGAACTACTGGTAAGGAAGCCGTGCAAATTGTCATTTCTCCTAATACATTTCCGGGCACATCGAGTCGCAAGCTTATGTGTGCCTGAACGGAAAATAAAATATAGTTCAAATATCTCGTGAATTGCTGGAAGGTCTTAATTTTTATTTCTCTAAAGCGTGACTTAAGGTGAGCGAAAGAAAAAAAGAAATAAAAAAGAAAATCAGCATCCAAATCGCGTAAGCGAAAGGTTCAACGACTACATACCTCTAAAATCCCAGAGGTTAGTGCGAGACGCATTTATGCGAAGATATAGTCTGAACTTGTATGTGAATACAAGAAGTTTGGGAAACGATAACATAAAATGATAAGGTTGTTGGCGACACTTTCATTCGTAGTGAAGCCACTGGTAAGGATTCTCCTTTCCAATTTGTTATTAACAAGGCAAAGGTTAATAGTGAAGTCACTCTGACCATGCAAGCGGATGGAGATCCCTCTACATTTTCAATGACTCTACGCGTTCTGCGTAGTGGTAAAGAAATGATGCAACTCATTAAGTATGAATAATACTTTGGGGCCCGCAAGGGCCCCTTTTTCTTTTTATCAGAAAATAGAAAAAAAATAAAGAAACAATCCTACCTATTGTTTAGTCAAGGAGGTGAAGTGTTTTGGTGGAAGAATATTTCGGTGCAAAGGAGTTATATCAAGTAGCTTTAAAGGCGAATGCTCCTATGAATTTTGGTTTTCGTAAAATAGAGGTTGGCGAACCGGTTCTTTATTTTGAGAAAGTTAACATTGCGTTACTTTCCGAAGAAAGCAATCCACGAATGGCACGTGGCGGTTGGGGCAATATGCCACGCGTAATTTGGGAGGACCGTTCAGAGGTTAATTTCACACTTTCAGAGGGTGTAATGTCTGCCGTTGGCATGGGAATTCTCACCAGTGCCCGTTTACTTGAAGGAGGAACAAAAGACGTTCTTTATATTCAGAAAAAAGAGGGGCCATTTGAATTAGATGAAAATAATTCATATCGCTTATCATATATTCCTTCTTTGGACAAAAAGATTTTTGTTTTTTCTTATGATCGTAATTGTATTCAAGAAAAAAAGGAGTTTGAGATACAAGGAAATAAACTAATTGTTAAAAATGGAAATCCTTTGGAACAGTATGTTATAGATTACTATTTTGAATACGGAGAAGAAGCTCTTGTATACTTAATAGAAAAAGAGAGATTTAATGGAACATTCTCGTTAGAAGCGAAGTTTTATACAAAAGACGAGAATGATGGCTTGAATAGCACTAATTTGCTAACAATGCCGAAAGTAAGAGTGATGAGTAATATAAACTTACGCTTGGGTGAAAGGGCTGAACCAACTACTTCTGTTTTTAATATAATTGCTTTGCCGGAAAAAGGACGAATGAGCAAAACTTTGATTATGGATATTGTTCGCCTTGGGAAAGATATTGATGCAGATATATGAGCTACTTTTGCGTAAGCGGAAGTAGCTCTTTTTTTATTTAGAGAAAAAAGGAGGGCTTTATTTATGGCGACGATGAAATCAGCTACTGTAAAAATACCAGTAGCGTTAGAATTGTCATTAAAGGATATTAGCTCACAAATTACCTCAATGAGGAAAATGTTGGGATCAATTGCACCAAATACGAATTTATTTGGTAACTTGACTAAACAAATTGATGTTTTAGAAAAAAAATACAAGGAGTTAAACATCGCTGCTAACAATTCATTTTCTACCCCTACTCAAATCAATAATTTTGAGAATAAATTATTAGGGTTAGAGGGAGGAATGAAGAACTTTATTGATACTATTAAGCAAGTAAATTTTGAAGATTTTAATCTTACGGGAGACCAGGTTAAGGGCCTTACCGAACTTCAAAATAAAATTAAAAATCTTGACGCGAGTATTGATGAACTTAATAAGAGCACTATAAAAGATCTTTTTGGAGGAGAATTAGGAAAAACTGTTCGGTCTTTAGGAGTTTCTGAAAAGAACGACCCACAAAAAGTTTATCAAACAATTATAAATGCTTATAAAGAAAGTAATGAGAAATTACAAGCTTTAAATAATGAAAAAAATGAGTTAATACAAGAACAAAATAATCTTAACCAGCAAATTCAAGATGGAGGTTTGCAAGAGCGTCAAACACAAAGCATAAATGCTCTTGACGACCTTTCTAAACTTCATCAACGGGTTTCTTATTATTATAGTTCTAAAAAGTATCAACCCGGTGGACAAGAAAAAGTAGCTCAAAAAACGAGAGAGTATGTTGAGCAAGGTCTTTTAACTGAAGAAGAAGCTAAACAAATTACCGATGCTACGGGACAACAGTTAGAGCAGATTCTTTACAATTTAATTCAACAAAAAGAACAAATGATAACTCAACTGAAAAACGAAGCACAAGGAAAGATTAATAATAAACAGAGCGAAATTGATACTGAAAAACAAAGAAATAATCTTTTAGAACAAGCAAGAAACAGAGTATCTGAATCTTCTGCCCAAGCTAATTCACAATGGAATCAAATGGAAGATGCTAGCAGAGCTTTAGATAATTATGTTAATAAGCTTGTTGAAACAAAACTGCGGACAATGGGCGTAGCACAAGCAACAGAACAAATGGACGAAAGTTTTGGTGATGCTCGTTCCGGTGTCCAAAATATGAGAGGAGAACTAGACCAGTTATCTCGTTCGGCTCAAGCACTTGATAATATTAAATCCGCTGTAACTCAATGGTTTGGCTTTAATGAAGTTATCAATTTCACTAAACGTCAAATTGGTGAAGCAATACAAGTAATAAGAGACCTTGATAGTGCGATGACTGAAATTGCTGTAGTAACCGATATGACCCAATCTGATCTTTGGGCACAAATGGATACATATAAGTCATTAGCACAGCAATACGGCACAACCATTAAGGGTGTGTATGAAGTATCGCAACTTTACTATCAACAGGGTGGACCAAATATTTGATTTTTTCCTGAAATTGTAGTATAATCTCCTTAAGGGGAGGTTGATATAAAATGGAAGAAAAGAAAATCTTTGTAGACGGAATAGAAACTAATTATACAGTAAGAAAAGATGGGACTGTTTGGAATCTAAAAACGAATAGGCAAGTAAAAGGAACTTTAGAAAGAAATGAATATCATAGCGTTCAGATTACTGTAAATGGAAAAAGAAAGTCTATTATGACGCACAGGCTTGTAGCAGAAGCTTTTTGTAAAAATCCTAATCATTATAATATTGTTCATCATAAAGATGGTGACAAACATAATGATAGTGCCAATAATTTAGAATGGGTTAGTGCAAAAGAGAACACAAAAAGGGAAAAAAGAAAAACTATTTATAAATGAGCGGAAAAAAGTTGAATTAAATGAAAATTGGCGTTGTTTATTCTGGATTGGAGATAATTTTTATATTAGTAAATTCGGAGAAGTCCGGAATAGTAAAACGAACCGATTATTAAAAGGCACGGTTAGAAATGGATATTTAAGAGTTAATCTTTTAAATAAGCTTTATTCAGTTCATTGTTTAGTTTTTGAAGCATTTTATGGTTACCGTCCAAAATACATAGATCATATAGATGGGAATCGTTCAAATAATATTTTAAGCAATCTTCGGGAAATAACACAGTCCGAAAATATGAAAAACGCTATGCTAAAAGGACACGCTTGTCAAGTCCCAATTCTTCAATCTGATAAAGAAGGAAACCTTATAAAAGAATATCCATCTATTCAAGCCGCTGCGAACGAAATGAATGTAGCAAGAGAATTAATCTTGAGTTCAATTTTTCGTAATGGTACTTGTAAAGGATTCCGTTGGAAAAAGAAAATATAATTTGTTTGCTCTGTATATCCTCTAATTGCTGGGAACTCCATAAACAAGTCATAAAAGACTTGTTTTTATTATGGAAAATCAGCAGCCAAGCTGTGAGAACAGAAGGTTCAACGACTATCCATTCATCAAGGTGGAGTAGCGTGCAAATGATCGGCACGCGAAATGGGGATAGATACGAAAAGTATTTAAGATATAGTCTGGTCTTAAAAGTAATTTTAAGCAGGGGAGGAACCCGCGCAAGACGTAGTGAATCTTGCGGAACATAAACGTTACAAACTGCCGAGGTTATGGAGCTGACCGAACAAACCTTGATTATGGCAAAAATTTCTGGTCTGGATTATGCAACTGCAACTGACTATATGACAGTGGCTTAAATGCAGGGCCACAATAAACTATCTAAAATGCGAGAACACCCATTATAAGATTTTTGTAATTTGAAAAAATAAGCAAAACATTAGGGCAATTCGCCACGAAGCTTTCCGGGAGAAAGAACGCTCAACGACTATCCTTTATGGAGTAAGGACAAGCGTCCTGAAAAAGATAGCACTTTTAGTGATGATATAGTCTAATCTTATATGAAAATATAAGCTGAAAACAGCGTATAAAGTAGCGTTTTATACGGAATATAAATGGTGCGTGGCTTCAAGATGGAAATGTCTGAAGCCCAGACAGTTGTAGATGTATATTCTAATATTGCGGCCAAAACCGCATCAGATGTTACCGAACTGGCCGTCGCAATGAGTAAAACTGCTTCCAGCATGGAAGCTGTGGGTGCAAGTTTTGAAAGCACCACAGCTATGATTGCGACAATGATAAACATACTTGTCCCTCACGTTGCGTAAGCGCGTGTTGAACTCCGAATATGCGGGAAACCATCATAAACAATAGCTACTAAAGAAAATAGTGATATTTTTCTGGCAAAGAGTAATTTCAATGGTATAGTAAAAAGGTTATTGTTGATGCAATCCGCAGAGATAGTGAAGTTTTAAAATTGACTTTCTTTACTTTTTTTGGTATAATTCAAAAAAAAGGAGGGAAAATAATGTATAAAGATTTTTTCAAAACAATTGATACAGAGGAAAAAGCTTATTGGCTGGGTTTTATTGCTTCTGATGGGAATATTAGAAAAGATTTATTAGAGTGTTCTATTACAGTGCAAGAATCTGATTCAAATCATTTGAAAAAATTTTCAAAGTGTTTTGAAGATTATTACACGGTAAAACATTATAATTATAGTTATTCCTATCCAATTGCGAAAATTAGCATTTATTCTAAACAGTGTTGTTTGGATTTAGAGAAATATGGCATTATACCGAATAAAAGCTTGAGTTTAAAAGTAAATAAAGAACTTATTCCTAATAACTTATTAAAAGATTTTATTAGAGGTTACTTTGATGGAAATGGCTCTATTTATCGTTCAACACTAAATCGAAATAGCGGTTATAATTATGAAGAATGGGGATGTAATTTTGTAGGGTCTTATGAAATGATACTTCTCATAAAAGATTTTTTTAAAAGCAATAATCCAATTATAAAAAGAAAAGCCGTTTTTTCTATAGATTGGGGAGGGACCCTTTCTACTTATGAAGTTTTGAAAAAATTGTATGAAAATAGCACTATTTTTCTTGATAGAAAGAAAGAAAAGTTTTTAGAACTCCAAAGCTCCCAGAGACTAAATAAACTTGTTAGTAGGCGAGATTATTTCGCCGAAGAAAAAAATACTTCTATATTAGTTGGTTTTGTAATGGGTGGAGCTTCAATTAGATTTTTAACCGCGACAAAGCAAAGTAAAGAAAAAGAAAAATTAAAAAAAATTGCAGAAATCTTTAAAAAGTATAATTATGAATATGAATTAGTTGAAGATTCATGTGTAAAAGATGGATATATTTTACGAGTTAGGCTTAGTCCTGATGTCGCAAAAAATTATCGGCATTCTTTTTATCCAAATGGAAACAAAACGGTAACAAGACATTTACTTAATGAATTAAATGATGATGGATTATTTATTTGGTTTTTATTAAAATCAAAAAATAAAGATCATGGTTTGCAGTTGGAAACTTCTCGTTTAACAGATGATGAAATAAATATAATTTATAATTATTTTACTAATAATCATAAGGTAGATGTGTCTTTTCACCGGAGAAAAGGAAAAAAAATTATTTATTTTCCAAAGAAAACAAAAGAGTATTTTTTTAGAAAGTTTATGTTCCAAGGAGCGCCCGTATAGTTATGCGGGCGATTGTATAGCCCAAATCATTTTATATGATTGAAGTGTTACAAGAGAAGCGCCCGAAAACATCGGTAGTGCTTTAAAATCAATCGTTTCTCGTTATGGCGAACTCAAATCTGACCCCACTACTCTCGTAGATTCTGAAGGGGAAGAATTGAGTTTAAACAAAGTAGATACAGCATTAAAGAGTGTTGGTATTACATTGCAAGATACAAACGGACAATTCCGTGCGTTTGATGATGTAATTATGGAACTATCCGAGAGATGGGATACTCTTTCTAAAAACCAACAACGATATGAACTGAAAAATGTATCGTAAACCCATTGAATTGCTGGGACGTTCAAGTATTATTTTAACTAAAACATAACTTGTAAAAGTAAATGAAATGTAAAAAATAAAATAATAGAACAATCAGCATCTAATCTTCCTTTTGGGAAGAAAGTTCAACGACTAACGAAAACAGAAAGAAGTGAGTAGTGTAGGAATATTTTTTCGAAGTGGTGGGCGTTGAAAAACGATGATATAGTCTATTCTTTAATGAAAATTAAAGGGAATGTAAAGATTGCTACAGTGATGGCTTTTAACTTGTTATCGGTCATCTAAAACCCCTTGAATTGCTGGAAAACCGCATAATCTATATTTACTTAAAGTTTGGCAGAACTCTAATTTTATGATAAAATAAAAAAGTGATAATAATATAGATGCGACAATCAGCAGCTAAAATTTGAGGAGATTTGTATGATAAAAAAGAATGAATTATATGAAATAACAATCGTTAGAACTAACATAAATCATTATAAACAATTTTTTCCGAATATCAATTATTTTGATAAAATATTTGTAAGTGGAGAACAACTTTCTTCACAATCACATCAAAAATTAAATATATTTGTGACTATTGTGGGAAAGAGTTTGAAAGAACTAAAGGAAGTCAGAATAGAAATGGAGTTTTTTTAAACAAAGATGCTTGTAAAGATTGTAGAAGTAAAAAGACAAAAGAATCTTGTTTAATTAAATATGGGGTTTCTAGCCCAATGAAAGTTCCTGAAATTCATCAAAAAAGTGTGAAAAATCATAAAAATAACTTTAAAGATGAAAAAAAGTTCTTTTACTTTTATAAATGGGATTCCTGCTTCAAAAGCTCAAATTAAATTACAAGAAGTTTTTCCTTCTTTTTCATTAAACGTTGAAGAAGATGGTTATTATTATGATTTATTTGATTCTAAAAAGAAAATTGTTATTGAATATAATGGAAGAGGTCATGATTTAGTTGTAAGAATAGGAAAAACAACAGAAGAAGTATTCAAGCAAAGAGAAGAGAAGAGAAAAGATAAAATATTAGAAAAGTATTCTTTACTTGTTATTGAAGATAAGTATGACCGGCTTTTAAAGAAAAAGCATTTTTCAGAAACAATTCCTAAAATTTGTCAGTTTTTGGAATCTGGAAAAAGTTATGATACAATTCTCGTTGAATAAAGTTCAGAGACTATCGAAAGTATAATTAAAGAGAAAAACTTTAATGAATAAACGAGTAGAGTAGGGTAAAACCCGAAGCGGGGGGCTTTTTTTATTTGGTAAAAGAATAAAAGAAGAAGATATAGTCCAAACAGAAAAATGTTAGGGTAACCGTCAACAGAGTCGATTTCTTGCCCTTGTCGGCAACTACGACCTCTTAAAACAAACAACCGAAGACGCATACAATAGTGAAGACCAAGCTTTACTACAAATGCTTAAAACGATGGATTCCTTGGAAACAAAAATCAACCAATTCCAAGTGGCATGGCAGAACTTCTATGCTTCTACTGGAATTGAAACTTTAATGAAATGGTTGGTAGATTTAGGAACCAGTATTCTAAACTGGGCGAATAATCTACCAAAAGCGTTTGGGAAGATTCCTACTCAATTGCTTGCAATGATTATAAACTTTGTAAGTATTGTTAAGCCACTTCTTATTAAACTAATTGCTGATATAGCAAATCAAATAGAACAAGCTCGCAAAAAGCAATCCAGAGATGGCATTCAGTCTGCACGAGAGCAAGGGGAACAGGAAGCTAAAGCGTATCAAGAAGGACAACAGAAAGTTAATAGTAGTTCCAAGCGTGAGAAAGTGGGGGCAGGCTTAAATTACGCAAGTGCTGGAATTTATGCAGCCGGGGCTGTTGCCGCAAATACGCTTGGAAGCACTACTGGAGGGCAAATTTTATCTTCCGGTTTAAATATGGCCGGAGGAGGGGCACAAGCGGCAGCTGGTTTTTTAAGTGGTAACCCTCTTATGATAATTACAGGAATTCTTTCTTTTTTCTCTGGTCTCCAATCTATATTTGATGCAGAAATCAATGCGGCAGAACAAGCGTTAGAAGAAGCCAATAAAGATTATGAAGAAGCACATAATGAAGAAGTTCAAAAGAGAAGCGAATATAAAGATTTAAAATCTAATTTAGATAACTTAGACGAATTAGAAAAAAAACGTTTTGATAGCGACGAAGCTATGCAAGCTTACCAAGATGCGGTGAATACTATAGCAGAAAGTGCTCCACAACTTGTTACTGGTTTTGATGAAATGGGAAATGCTACAATTGATGTAATTGACAAAGAAGAAGCTTTGGCTTCAGCAAGACAAGTGAGTGCTGTAGCAACCTTAAAAGCAGCCGAAGCGGAAATGAGAAAAAATAAAGCTGCAATTAATAAAAAAATTGTAGAATTAGATAGCAGGTCTTGGGGTAAAGTAGAAGGACTCCTTACTGAGAGTACTGATACTGCGGACAAATTTAGAACAAGGATAGCAAATAATCTTGGTATTGATCCAGAAAAAGTTTTAGAAATGGGTGAAATTCTTACCGGAGTAAATAACAATGGTAATAGAAATTATTTTTCAGAGGAATGGCAAGATGCTTTTGCTCAACTTTACGCAGGTGGAGCTTTTGCTGCCACCACAGAAGATGAAGGTGTAACAGTAGAAGTTTCTGAATTTGCGAAAGATGTATTTAATGATTTACAAGAATTAAATAATTTAACTTATCAACAAAAAGCTTTAGATAAACAAATTATTACTGGTTCTCTTAATAATATTGCCGCAGGAAGAAATTATAGCTTTACAGAAGAATCGTCTGGCTTATTACGTTTAATATCTCAACAAATTTATGAAGCTTACGGTGGACAGGGCACTGCGAGCGAATATATGCTGGCGAATAGTGATTTTGTAAATAGAATATTAACTGATTATGAAGTTTTTTGGAATAAATTAACAGAAGAGCAGCAAAAACAGTTAAATGAATTATTGCAATCTCCAGAAACTTATAGTTTTGATACAATTGCGGAATTAATAGGAATTGATAAAGATAGTCAGATTTATAAATATTTAAAAGAAATTTTTGAATCAAGCTCGCAACAGATTGCAGAAAGATTAAAGAATTATTTAACAGATAATGAATTAACAGGGTTGTTTGATGAAATAATAAATGAAGATACTTTAACACAAAATCAAGCTCTTATTATAAAAACCGCAGCAGGAACTTTTCAAACTATAAGTAATAAAGGATTAACTAATCTTGCAAATGGTTATAAAAACATTTTTACGTCTCA
>OIZV01000462.1_pt1 | contig 20167 bp, 23 predicted proteins | sample 1588681 | NCBI WGS metagenome assembly OIZV01 (sample SAMN03283281) | human gut metagenome | biome: human-associated habitat; material: feces | host: Homo sapiens | place: Peru | collected 2012 | reverse complement strand
CTACTGGATGTAATACAAGCGACGAGAACGCAGGAGCGTACCAAAACAAGCCTTTAGGGCTTGTGTGCTCTTGTCAACTGATGGTACCACACTAAAACAAAGAGCGGCGCTCGTGCCGCTCAATTCCGTATAATTTTATATAATATAGCTATCCGCACACATATTTTTTCAGGTAATGGGGCATTTCTCCCCCATCTTCGCTGACGCCTATGAATATGTCTATACCGCTCTTATCCGCAAAATCCTGTATCTGTGCGAACATTGCTTCCAGTTCATTCAGCGGGTGCTTTACCAGCTTCCTGAAGCCATCCACGTATATCCTCTGAAGATCGAAATCCTGAGCCGCTATGCCCGCAAGGAAGCCGTAGAACATCTTGGGGCTGTTTATGTTGTAGTGTCCCGCGTCTATAAAGCGTATTGCATGCTTGAGCTCGAAAAGATACTGGCCCTCCGCGTCAATAAATACCACGCTGCCCTGAGTTTCATCTACCGAGTCATTTGCCATTTGGATAATGTGCTTTGAATTGCCCGTCCCCTTTTCGCCAAAGATGACACGAACCACTGATACTTCCTCCTCGTCTGTTTTATATGTAGATTATAACCTCAAAGGGGTCCGGGAATCAACTTCGCCGGCCCCTTTTTGCAAAACATTTGCAATTATGCTTTTTTCAGCGCTTCTGCCATGTCGGTATGCTCCCAGGGAAGGTCTATATCCGTCCTGCCGAAGTGGCCGTAGGCTGCGGTCTTTCCGTAAATGGGCCTCCTCAGCTCCAGTCGCTCTATTATGGCCTCCGGCCTGAAGTCGAAGCACCTGAGAAGCTTTTGCTGTATCTCGTCGTCGGGTATTATCCCGGTGCCCTTTGTGTCGACGTAAACGGATACCGGCTCCGCTACTCCTATGGCGTAGGCTATCTGTATTTCGCAGCGCTTTGCCAGCCCCGCCGCCACTATATTCTTAGCGGCGTAGCGTGCGGCATAGGCCGCGCTCCTGTCCACCTTGGTGGGGTCCTTGCCCGAGAACGCGCCGCCGCCGTGTGGTATGTAGCCGCCGTAGGTGTCGACAATTATCTTCCGTCCGGTAAGGCCGCTGTCTCCCTTTGGGCCGCCTATGACAAAGCGGCCGGTGGGGTTCACGAATATCTTTGTTTCGGGTATAAGATACTTCTCGGGTATGACCTTCAGTATTACCTTTTCCGTTATATCCTTGCGGAGCTGCTCCATGGGTATATCCGGATCGTGCTGAGCAGAGATGACTACCGCGTCTACGGATACCGGTCTGCCGTCCTCATAATTTACCGTGACCTGGCTCTTGCCGTCCGGCCTGAGATAGCTCAGCTCGCCGCTCTTGCGTGCTTCTGTAAGGCGCATGGTAAGCTTATGGGAAAGGGCTATAGGCAAGGGCATAAGCTCCTCGGTCTCGTCGCAGGCGAAGCCGAACATCATGCCCTGATCCCCCGCGCCGGTGGAAAACAGCCTGTCGTTATCCCCATCCTTGGCCTCGAGAGACTTGTCCACTCCCATGGCTATATCGGGCGACTGTGCGTCCAGCTTTACTATGAGCTCAAGCTCGTTGCAGTCAAAGCCGTATTCCGGCTTGTTGTAGCCTATACTGTCTATTGTGCGGCGTATTATGTCCTTAACGTCCACGCTGCCTTTTGAGGTTATCTCCCCCATTACCATTACGGTGCCGGTGGTGGCGGCGCACTCACATGCCACGCGTGAATAGGGATCCTGTGCGAGATAGGCGTCCAGCACTGCATCGGATATGCTGTCGCATACCTTATCGGGGTGTCCCTCTGTAACCGATTCAGATGTAAAAAGTCGCTTCATTGGTTCAAAATTCCTCCGAATAAAAAATTAAAACCTCATACGCAGATGAGGTTCACTTTTCGTTAGCTCATCTTCCGGCATATCGCCGACGGAATTGGCACCTTGCCGCATTGGCAGGTTGCCGGGTTTCACAGGGCCGTTCCCTCAACCACTCTTGATAAGGCATATTCGGTTTTCGCGGTATATATTAGCACAAACTATTGCGTTGCGTCAATAGCCTCTTTTGGGTTATAATGCTTTGTATATCGTTATTTGAAAGGTATTTTTATTATGAAGCGTGTTCTCGGCTGCATAAGACGTGCCGATGAAAGATACCGAATGATACACCCCGGCGATAAGATATGCGTCGGCGTATCCGGCGGCAAGGACAGCCTGCTGCTGCTTTACGGCCTGAAGCTGTATCAGAAGTTCTGTCACACCCCCTTTGAGCTCATAGGCGTTATGCTGGATCTCGGCATATCGGATCAGGATTATCAGCCCGTCGCGGACTTTGCCGAATCCATAGGCGTGCCCTTTGAGATACTCAAAACGGACATAGGCGACGTCGTATTTAACATACGCCAAGAGTCCCACCCCTGCGCCCTGTGCGCCAAGTTCCGCCGCGGCGCGCTTAACGACTACGCACATGCCCACGGCTGCAACCTCGTGGCCCTGGGCCACAACCGGGATGACGTAATAGAAACCTTTTTTATGAGCCTGCTCTACGAGAGCCGCCTCAATACCTTTGGCCCTGTGACATATCTGGACAGGCAGCAGGTATCCGTAATACGCCCGCTCATATTCCTGCCGGAAAAGTATGCCCTTTCCGTAGCAAAGCGGCTGGATATGCCAATCCGCAAGCCCAACTGCCCCGTGGCAGGGCATACCAAGCGGGAGGAAATGAAGGATATAATACGTTACTTTACAAAGCTCATGCCGGATGCGGACGAGCGCATAATGAACGCCATAGCGGATACCCACAAATACGGCATGTGGGACAGGCTCAAGCTGCCCCCATGGAACGACGAGCCTATAGGAATAGAGCTCTTTAAGGATGGGAAGGGCCATGAAGATACCCTTTAGCGGAATAATTATAATATGGTGCTCCGTAATGTCCTTCGCTTGCTTCATGGCGATGGGCATAGATAAGCTCAAGGCCCGCGCCAAAAAGTGGCGCATACCCGAGCGGACGCTTTTTCTTCTTGCAGCCATGGGCGGCGCGCTGGGCGGTATTTTCGGTATGCTGGCCTTCCGCCACAAGACAAAGCATAAATCCTTTGTAATAGGCATGCCGCTGCTGCTGTTGCTCAATATCGTCTGTATTGCCGGCGTAATCTGCCTTGCCATGTGCGGCTGAATACTGCGTTATTTTTGCCCGTTCGTCTTATTCCGCCATATTATCCATTCTGCCGCCGGCCGTATGTTTTCTTCGGATACAAAGTCGCAGCCCTTTTGCATCAATTCAAGAATGGCCGCATACTTTGCGCTTCCCTCCATGCTCTCCATTGCGCCCCTGAGCATGAGCCTGTGTACAGGGCTGAGCTTGTCCTTGTCAAATGCCCCCCGCGCGTAAAATATCCTTATCCGGCTGTCCACAATGCCGGTATTTCTCCTCAGCTCAAATACGGTATCCGCTCTTTTTTCCTCAAGGCCCACGGCGCACACCCCCGCTATCCGAAACCTCGCCGCTGCGCAGGCATATCCCTTTATGCGTCCATCCATAACGCAGCCCAGATAAAAAGCCTCGCCGTCAGAAGCGCCGGCATTATGCAGCGGCGACGCGGGTATCCCCATATCTTTAGACAAAAGCTCCGCATATCGCTGAGTGCTTCCGTAATTGCTCCAGTATATTATAGACTTTATCATAAAATAACGCCCCTCTCCGGTTTATACTGCCCGGGAAGGGGGGTTTTTATTTTAAAGCTCTTTGATCGAGTGGTTTTTGTAAACGTTAAATCTGTATTTTAATCCGCCATGCTCCCTTTCCTCGCCCTGCTCTACCAAACGCCAATTAGGCATGCTCCGTATATCCGGAAAGAAGCAGTCGGCATTGCCGCACGCTTCCACTTCCGTTACATATGCCCTTTCGCAGTAATCCAGCAGCATCGCATAGATACTTTCCCCTCCTATGACGAAGGCTTTGTCACTCCCTATCGCCCTCTTCAGCTCATCAATACTGCTCACAGCGTCGGCCCCATCAGGCACGCGGTCCCTATTACGGGTAAGCACTATGTTGCGGCGGTTCTCCAGCGGACTGCCCCCTGGCAGTGATTCCAGCGTTTTACGACCCATTATTACGGTCTTGTTTACGGTCATACGCCTGAAATACGCCATATCCTCCGGGATACGGAAAAGCAGCCCGCCGTCCTTTCCTATTCCGTTATTTTTGTCAATGCAGACTATAATATCCATACGCTACACCGCCACCGGTATCTTACCTATACTGCCGTGAGACTCATACCCTTCAAGGGAGAAGCTGTCCACGGTGAACTTGTAAAAGTCGTCTATGCTCTTATCAATAATGAACCTCGGCGCGTCCAGGGGCTCACGGGAGATGAGCTCCTCCACCAGCGGCACATGCCTGTCGTAAATATGTGCGTCTGCTATCACGTGCATAAGCATTCCAGCCTCGAGGCCGCTTACCTGAGCCATCATGTAAACCAATACCGCATACTGGCATACGTTCCAGTTGTTGGCTACCAGCATATCCTGGGAGCGCTGATTCAATATGGCGTTCAACCGATTGCCAGATACATTGAAGGTCATACTGTAAGCGCAGGGATACAGCCGCATTTCGGAAAGATCTGCGTGATTGTATATGTTGGATATTATCCTGCGGGAGCCGGGATTGTGCTTCAGGTCGTAAAGTATCCTGTCCACCTGATCCATATCCCCTTCGGGATAGTGGTGCTTTACCCCCAGCTGGTAGCCATAGGCCTTGCCTATGCTGCCGTTTTCGTCCGCCCAGGCATCCCAGATGTGGCTGTGCAGGTCGTGTATGTTATTTGACTTCTTCTGCCATATCCATAGAAGCTCGTCTATTGCGTTCCTGAAGCCTGTCTTGCGCAGGGTCATAACAGGGAACTCCTGTGACAGATCATAGCGGTTCACCACGCCGAAGAGCTTTACGGTATGTGCGGGGGAGCCGTCCTCCCACCTTGGGCGCACAGGCCTGTCGGTATCCCATACGCCGTTTGATATTATATCCCTGCAATTCTCTATGAATACCCTGTCTGCGATGCTCATGGGGCAAGCTCCTTTATTTTTTAGTTTTATTATCCCCCAAATGCCGGCGCATTTCAAGACGTTCTTCCTTTGCCGCACCTACCGGGCGGTTTAAGGGCGAAAAAAGAGCACCGTTTGTGCAACATTGTCCAGCACAGTACCCATATCGGTACCAATTGCCGTTTTTCATATTGATTGAGCACGTAAATTGCACTAAGCTTAACTCATAAAACGTTTGTTCGATGCGTTTTGCTGCCTTCGCTCTCGCTCCGCGAAGGACTAATGAATCAAATCAGGAGGTTTCAATATGTCAGTAAACAAGGTATTCGACGTTGATCTCGATATCAAGAGGCCCTCCTCACACAGGGATTTTACCGTGGTGAACGGCGACAACGGCAACAGGATCAACGTTACCCTAATGGATGGAGACAGCCCCGTAGACCTTACGGGCTGCAGGATAATCGCCGCATTTTCCCGTGCGGACGGCTCTACCTCGCTTCAGGACAGCGGAGTCCAGAACGGCGGCATCACGATTTCGCCCGACGATGCTTCCAAGGTCGCCATAGACCTTTTTCCCGCCTCGTTCTCTCCCGGTGTTGTGGAATGCGAGCTTCAGGTATACTCCGACGCTTCCCTTTCTACCCTCGTCACCACCGCCCGCTTCAACTTTGTCTGCCGTGAAGCCATAGTAAACAGCAGCACCGTGCAGGCGTCTGCCGAATACCCTCTGCTTAAAGCTATGCAGGACGGTCTCACCTCCCTCAAGGCATCGCTGGACGAGCTTATGGAGAGCGCCAAAGCTGCTGAGGAGGGCAGACAAACGGCAGAAAACAGCCGAGAGGCGCTGTATGACAAGCTTTCCAAGCTCAGGGCAACCGCTACCATGCTGCAAAGCGGCGCCGATCCTACCGCCAGAGTAACCGAATCGGACGGAGCCAAGGTGATAGAGCTGGGCATACCCGCAGGGCCTCAGGGACCTAAGGGTGAGGCCGGCGAGGCCGGCCCGAAGGGCGATGCAGGCGAACGCGGCCCGCAGGGTCCTAAGGGAGACCCCGGTCAGGACGGTGCGCCAGGCAAGGACGGCGCTGACGGTAAAGACGGCGCTCAGGGGCCAAAGGGTGACACCGGTTCAGGCTTTGCCGTGCTGGGCTATTTTGCCACTCAGGCGGCTCTCGAGGCCGCCATAACGCTGCCCTATGCCGGCGACGCATACGGCATAGGCTCGGCACAGCCTTACGATATATATATCTGGGACGGCATAAACAGCGTCTGGGTAAATAATGGGCCGCTGCAAGGCGCAAAGGGCGATACAGGCCCTCAAGGGCCTCAGGGCGAAACTGGTCCACAGGGATCTCAGGGCGAAGCCGGTCCTCAGGGATCTCAGGGCGAAACCGGCCCTCAGGGGCCTCAGGGCGAAACCGGCCCTCAAGGGCCTCAGGGCGAAACCGGCCCACAGGGACCTCAGGGCGAAACCGGCCCTGCAGGCCCTGCCGGTCCCGTTTCTGTATTCCAGCGTTCCGTGCTTTCCGCTCCCACCTCAGTGGCGCTAAGCGACGAGTGCGAATATTACCTGACAGACGTAGGCGACATCTCCTTCACCTACCCGTCAGATACGTATTTCGAGTGCTGGATAGGCCTGAGCCTTTCATCTGCGGAAAGCCATACCGTCACATTCCCCGACGGCACTTCATATATCGGCGGCACACCCGAATGGGAGGTTTCGGCGCAATACGAGATATCCGTAAAGGATAAGGTCGTTATAATAAAAAAGGTCGGCGAATAAAAAGCGTGGAGGCGGAAAACCGTCTCCACTATTTATAATTATCATCTCATCAGCCGCAGCATATCCTCCGGCGGCGGCGACACTATATGCAGCTTATCCCCTGTCAGCGGGTGCGTCAGCCACAGCTCGCAGGAATGCAGTGCCGGCCGCGCTATCAGCTCCCTGTCCTCCCTGCCGTAAAGCCAGTCTCCCGCCAGCGGATAACCTATGGCGGACATGTGCAGCCTAAGCTGATGTGTGCGGCCGGTATGCGGTATGAGCCGCAGCAGCGTAAAACCATTGTTGCATTGCAGCGTTCTGTACTCAGTAAGCGCAGGCGATCCCAAAGGTTGGATAGCACGCTTGTATCTTGAGCCCTGCTCAAAGCCTATGGGCAGCTCTATCCTGCCGCTCTCCGGCTCAACACGTCCTACGGATATTCCCACGTATTCCCGCCTGAATTCCTCTGTGTGCATTATGCGCTTGAGCCTGTGGTGCATGTAGCCGTTCTTGGCTATCGTCATTATTCCCGTCGTGCCCCTGTCCAGCCTGCTTACCGGGTGAAAGTTCTCTCCTTCTTTTAATCGTGCGGAAAATGCATTTTCCAGCGTAAGCTCCCGGGGATCCCGGGTAGAGCTGTGTACCGCAACACCGGCGGGCTTATCAATTATTATTATATCCTCGTCCTCATAAAGCACCACGAGCGGCATATCCATGGGCGTTGGCCGCACCGCCTCCCCATCGCATATCTCGGCGCAAAGCATGTCGCCAGCCGATAAAGTAGCCGTAGTATAGGCCTTTTTGCCGTTTAAGGTTATGCCCTCCGGCCTGCGTTTAAGACGCGATATGTGGCCGTCGGACATGAAGAAGCAGCGCTTGAGCCCGCTTTCCACGCTGAGGCCCGCAAGTTCATCTGTAATTTTCTCACACAGCTTCCGCACGATACTTCTCTTTTCAATTGTTTTATTTGAGTTTACATCGGACTATTATAGTCTATGAAGTCCATTTAGACAATCGCCTGGCGGTAGTAAAATTTCAATCGGACTTTTTTTGAAAAAGGGGTTGCTTTTTATGTCCTGATGCCTTATAATAACATTCGTTCCGTTCCTCCTTAGCTCAGTCGGTAGAGCATGCGGCTGTTAACCGCAGTGTCGTTGGTTCGAGTCCAACAGGGGGAGCCAGAAAAGCCCGAAAGCACAGCGCTTTCGGGCTTTCAATTTTACAGCCGCATAGTCTTTGAACCTGCTTTAATTTAATATTCCGCCATTGCAAGCGGAAAAAAGCCGTAATTTTAGGCTACTGTTTACCGGAAAAATCAACGATTAAATATGCACTCGGATTGCACTGGCAGAAAAGCCGTTGAAGCTTTATGCAAACGGCTTTTTTCTATACCATAACACTGCGCTTGACAAAAGCGCAAAAAAGGCGTAATGTGCTTTCGGAAAATAATGTTGATTCGCGCGGCGGAACCCGCGCAGGAAAGGATGTCCCCCCCTATGCTGTTGTTCATTTATATTACGAACCGCGTAGCAACCGTCTCTCCCATTCTGCAAAAAATGGCGGAACGCGGGATTCATGGCGCCACGATGGTGGACTGTGAAGGAATGCTGCAAACGCTTGCGGCTGATTCGATTGAACCGCCGCCGTTTTTCGGCTCTCTGCGCAAATTTATCAACCCGGATCATGAGCCCGGGAAAATGCTTTTTGCCGTGCTTCGGGAGGAGCAGATCGGCGTTGCAAAGTCCTGCATACACGATGTGTGCGGCAGCCTCGACAGGCCGAACGCCGGTATCATGTTCACCGTGCCTGTGACAAGCGTAGAAGGAGTCGAATAACCAATATGCAAATCATTCTATGTCTTGCGGCCGCGATGATCTGCGGTCTGCTGTTGACGCGCGTTGTCAAGCCGGTTCACCTGCCGAACGTAACGGGGTATCTCATCGCCGGTCTCATCATCGGCCCATATTGCCTTGGCATTTTTCAAGAGAGCGACGCGGCTGTCACCGATGTGCTTACGGACGTAGCGCTTGGTTTTATTGCTTTTTCTATCGGCGGTGAATTCCGGATCAGCCACGTCAAGCAGATCGGCACAAGCTCCATTACCATTACATTCTTTCAAGCGTGCCTCGCTACGCTGCTCGTCGACGCCGCGCTCCTTGCTTGCGGCTTCCCCGCCCCGCTCTCACTCACACTTGGCGCAATCGCTGCCGCTACCGCTCCGGCCGCAACGCTGATGGTCGTCAGGCAGTATCACGCAAAAGGTGAAGTGACATCGACGCTGCTCCCTGTTGTCGCGATGGATGACGCCGTAGGGCTGATGCTGTTCTCCATCTCCCTTCCCATCTCGCAGGCACTTGCTTCAAACGCAACGCTGACCGTAACGTCCATGCTGCTGCAGCCATTGCTTGAGATCTTGCTTTCGCTTGCAGTCGGCGCCGGCATTGGTCTACTCATCGCCTTGGCCATGCGATTCTTTCACTCTAAGGTGAACAGGATCAGCGTAGCGGTCGCCGCAGTGCTGCTCGGTTCCGCACTTGCTTCTATTTGGAACCTGTCCTCTCTGCTGCTCTGTATGGCCATCGGTGCGGTCCTTGTCAATCTGCGCAAGGACGCGGATGAGCTGCTTGAAATCACGGATGCGTGGACACCGCCGCTGTTTATGCTGTTCTTTGTACTTTCGGGAGCCGAGCTGGATCTTGCAGTTGTTCCTACTGTCGGGCTTTTGGGCGTTGTCTATATGATAACTCGTAGTTTGGGAAAATACTTCGGTTCTTTCCTTGGCGCAACCATTGCCAAGTCTTCGCCGAATATCCGCAAGTATCTTGGCTTAACGCTTCTGCCGCAAGCCGGTGTTGCGATCGGCATGGCGCAAGTCGCCTTGAATGCCCTTCCGGAATACGGCACTCAGATCCAGGCGGTCGTGCTGACGGCGACGCTGATTTATGAACTGATCGGACCGGTCATTACAAAATTAGCGCTGACCGCAGCTGGCGAGATTCAGGATTCAAAGAAATCCAAGGCAAAAACGGAACAAAGCGCCGGTGGTGCGAAGTAGAGTATAAGGCAGCCGAGTATATCGGCTGCCTTTTTACTGCCGAATCACAGCTTGTCAATTCATCATCGGACTGCCATACTGAATAACATAGATACTGATAATTTGGAGGACACTGTGCTTTATCGCAAGATACTTCCACTATGCCTGCTGATTCTGTGTTTGCCAATTCTGGCTGCTCGCGCTGATGGCGAGACCGATGCCGCTGAAGCCGACGCTGCGAATGATGCTGCCGAGGCCGCTTCGCATACGTTTTTGACCGTTGACGGTCTCTCTGACGGGTGTTCGGCTGCGGATTGCGCGGCATTTTTGCGCGGCGAATGCGATGCGGCGCTTGTGCAGACTGTTGCGGCGGCTACAGAATCGGACGCGACGGACCGGATCGCAACCAGTCTTCTCAACCTGTCCATTGGTCGACCGGTCTACGGCAGACTCGCTTTTACGGAATGCAGCGAAGTCCCAATGATGGCAGACGGGTACGTTCTGGAGCTTGGTTCGAACTATAATTTTCACGGAAACGTTACATCGGGCGCGCCGATTACTTCTGTTACAATCACCATTGACCGCGAGGAGCGCAAGGGCAGCCTCTACCCTTTCATCAGCACTGTTACATTTGCGCCGGAAGACAATATCACCCGTTATGATATCAATTCCGTGCCGGAGGGTGCAAAAAAATCTCTGAATGATCTTACAAAGCTCAACAAGCTTCGCGTCGGAGAGCTTTATTTGATTGGAGGGAAAACGAATTGGAAGTGAAAATCAACCGTGAAATACGGGACTATCAGGAAAGCATATTCTTCGGGCTGAACCTGCGTCAGCTCGTTTTTTCTATCCTCGCCATTGGCGTAGCCGTCGGTATCTACTTTGGGCTGAACAATATCCTCGGAAGGCTCTTTCTATTATTCACAATTATTTTAATATGCACAGGCCCGTTGATGGTATAAAATATAATAGATAATTGTCTGCAATATGCTTGTACTGTCGAAAGGATATCCGATGTATCGCTTTATTGCCATCCTTCTCATTTCAGCCCTGCTTCTGACAGGCTGTGCAAAAGCTGAGACGGATTCATACATACAGGTCATAGTGCCTGAGGGCGGCGGCTACGAGGCGGCAGTCACTCCCAAGCCGATGGCTTCTGCGCCCACCGCATCTCTACCTTTGATACCCTCAGAAGCCCCTGAGGCCCCTTTCACACCGCAGCCAACAGCCTTGCCCATCCAGACAGCAAAGCCTGTTCCCTCCCTTACTGCGGCCCCTACGGCAGCGCCTACGGTTATTTTAACAGCGTCTGATGACGACTACAACTCGGGCATACTTGAGCTTGTCAACCAGTACAGGCAGCAGGCGGGGCTGAACACGCTTAAATACTCGAGCAAACTGCAAAAAGCCGCGGATATTCGCGCCCGCGAGATCGTAACCCTTTTCGATCACACCCGGCCAAATGGCGCCAGCTGCTCCACCGCCGTCACCGACGACGGTATAAGCTTCAGCGCATTTGGCGAAAACATATTTATGTGCAGCGGAGTGTCCAATGTTACATCAAAACTGATATTTGACGCCTGGATGGACTCTCCCAGCCACAGGGAAAACATTCTCAGGGAAGGCTTTACGGATATGTGTATAGGCATATATTCCGTTGGCGGCTCCACATACGCCGTTCAGCTGTTCGGCGCCGGCCTTTCCTGATGTATCGATATCATTCAGAAGGATTTTTTACAGGAGGCATTGTTTATGCAAAAAACCACCAAGGCCATCGCCTTTGCCATGGCGCTTACGCTCGTCATGGTCATGCTTCCCGCCTTCGCCGCGGTGTTCCACAGCGACGTGCGGGTAAAGCTCTCCATAGGCAGCGGCAGGTCATTTACATTCACCCCAGTAGGTGAATACACTCTAAAGGAAGCCGATAAGGGCGTGGGAACCGATGAGCTCACCGTCGAGGCGGTGGGCAGCCGGGTATCCATAAAGCTGGGGGACAAGACCTACACCGGCCCCTCCCTTACGCTGCTTTCAAAAAACTACGGCCAGACCACCGACTATATCAGGCTCAAGAACGCGGAATACGGCACCTGCACCTACCTCGGCAACATGACATTTGACGTATACGAGGGCAGCATACGCGCCATAAACACGCTGCCCATCGAGCAGTACCTTTACGGCGTGGTGCCCCATGAAATGAGCAATTCCTTCCCGGTGGAGGCCCTTAAGTCTCAGGCTGTGTGCGCCCGGGGCTATGCCGTCGCCCGCTGCTCAAGGTACGCCGCGAGCCGCTCATACGACCTTGTGGACACCTCAAAGGATCAGGTATACCGGGGCTACGCCAGCAAAAATACCCGCGCCATAGCGGCGGTTGACGCCACTAAGGGGCAGGTGCTGGTATACGACGGCGACATAATCGAGGCCTTCTACTCCGCCTCCAACGGCGGGCAGACCGAGCGCACCGGCAACGTATGGGAAAACGACCTCCCCTACTACACCCATGCCGACGACGTGTATGACCTGCTCAACAAGTCCAGCCTTGAAGAGAAGTCCTTTATTCCCGATGCATACGACGAGACGACAGAAAAGCTCATGGACAGCTCTGTCCTCACGGCTATAAAAAAGGCCGCCTATGCGGCCGCCGGGCAGGAGGTTGAGCTGCTCTCCACCGTAAAGGTTCTGGCCAAGGATCCCAGCGCCGAAAACGACCCGGAGCAGCGCTGCTACACTAACGTCGAGTTAACCCTGATGGTAGCACCCAGGAACAACCCGGAGCAGGCGGGGCAGGTAACCTTTACACTGCCCTTTGAAAAGCTCAGCTTCGGCAGCTATGAGAACACGCTGGGCCAAATAGGCGCGAAGAAGCGCAACCTCCGCATGTACGGCGCGGAGCGCGGCGAATACCATACCGCAGAAAACCAATACTCAGGCTGGTTCCTCACCCAGCGCCGCTACGGCCACGGGGTAGGTCTCTCACAGCGCAGCGCGCAGGAGCGCGCCCGTGCCGGGCAGAAATACGAGGACATACTTGCCTTCTATTATAAAGACACGGCGCTGTACACCGTGGGCACCTACGACACCGCCCCCAGGATAAAGGCCGAGGGCTGCACCTTCCAGTCCTGCGGCATAAGCGGCATAAAGCCCGGCACGACCACAGAAAAGCTGCTGGGCAAGCTGCAGTCCGACGGCGTACTCTCCATAATCGACAAGAAGGGCGCAAAGAAGGAAGGTACGCTGTGTACCGGCGATTCCGTCCGCAATACCTATGACAACGGCCTCGCCATATTCGACCTGCCAATAGTGATATACGGCGATGTGGACGGCAACGGCAAAATAGACAAGGACGACATAGCCGCCCTGCAAAAGCACCTGATAAGGTCCTCCATACTTGGCGGCCCTTACCTCATAGCAGCGGACGTAAACCACGACGAAACGGTGGATATAATGGATATGATACGGCTGATACAGTACGTATCCGACGATGCAAAGATAACTCAGGAGGATTAAAAAATGAAGACTTCCATTACATATAAGCGGGTCCTGTCTCTTGTTGCCATGCTGCTTTTAGTAGCGCTCCCCGCCATGGCGTTCGCCGCTCCCGAGCTTACCGCTACGGCGGACAAGACCTCCGTCACCGCCGGCGACACCGTCGTGGTGACTGTCACCCTTGACGGCAAAAAGCTTTCCGCCGCCGAGGGCGAATTCTCCTACGATCCCTCCCTCCTCACCTTCACCGAGGGAGACGGCGGCGCGTCAGACGGGCGCTTAGCGCTGGTCTCCGCCGAGAAGGACGGCGCTTCCTCCCTTTCCGCCCGCATAACCTTTACAGCTGCCGGCGCGGGAGAGGCCAAAGTGGATTTCAACATAACCAAGGCCCTCAATTACAGCGGCGAGGATCAGGGCGCAGCCACGGCCTCCGTCACGGTATCCATAGCCGCCGCGCCTGAGACGGTCCAGGCCGCCGCGCCTGATTACGCCACCGAGGGCATACCCGCAGAGGGCATAACCGATGATAAGGGCCAGCAGATGTACATCTGGACCAACCTCGAAAACGTGACCATACCATCCAAGTATTCTGAGACAACGGTGGATTACAAGGGACAGACCGTGCCCGCCGTATCCGTTCAGGATTCCGACGCGCCCACCCTCCTCTACCTCTCCAATGCTTCGGGTGAAAATGGAGGCTACTACATATATGACGCCGCTAAGAGCTCTCTGTACAGGTATCAGACGATAAGCTCCACCTCCCGCTCCTACATCATGCTGGAGCCGGACGGCTCCGTGCCGCTGCCCGATGGCTTTACCGAGACCACCATAACCATTGACGACAAGCAGGTAAAGGCATGGGCGGGACAGGACGCACAGGGTACCGTATACCTCATATACGGCCGCAATCCCGACGGCGAGGTGGGCTACTATGTATACAGCGAGGCTGACAAATCCATACAGCGCTATGCCGTAATGCCCGCAAGGCCCGTAAGCCCCCAGCTGCCCGCGGAGGCCGCGCCCACTCCCGGGGTGGAGGAGCCTGCGGAGCAGCCCGAAAACGGCAGTAGCACCGGCATAGACCCCATCATTTTCTACGCGGCCTGCGGCGCTGCCGTACTGCTGCTTATCGCCCTCATAGCGGTGATAGTAAAGCATTCCAACGAGGAAAAGCAGCGCAGGGAGCGCCTTGCCAGGCGGCGTGCCCAGCGGGAAAAAGAACGTTCGGAGGCCAAGGCCAGCGTTGAGGAATAACCGATAATTATAAAGCGTCCTGTATGCTGCATATTGCAGCATACAGGACGCTTGCTTTTTGCGTATGCGTCTATGCCTGAGGCCGTTCTGACGTCCTTATATTATTCCTCTTCCTCTTCCTCGGGCAGGGTGGCATTATGGTATACGTCCTGAACGTCGTCATCGTCGTCGAAGCGTTCCAGCATCTTCTCGATCTTCTCCACAAGTTCTTCGTCCTTAGTGGCGTCCACGGTATTCTGAGGGAACATGCCTATCTCGGCGGAGAGGAAGCTGAGGCCCTTTGCCTCAAGCGCTTCTCTTACCACTGAGAAGTCGGTGGGCGCGGTGTATATCTCATACACGTCGTCCAAAGCGTTGAAATCTTCAGCGCCGGCGTCAAGAGCTTCCATCATGAGCTCGTCCTCATCTATGGAAGCGCTGCGCTCTACCACTATGAGACCCTTCTTGTCGAACATCCAGCTTACGCAGCCGGTGGCGCCCATGCTGCCGCCGCTCTTGTCGAATATATGGCGTATCTCGGAGGCGGTGCGGTTACGGTTGTCGGTAACGACCTCTACGATTATCGCAGTACCGCCGGGGCCGTATCCCTCGTAGGTGATCTCCTCGTAGTTTACGCTGCCCATTTCGCCCGCGGCCTTCTTTATGGAGCGGGAAATGTTGTCGTTAGGCATATTGTTAGCCTTCGCCTTGGCTATGACGTCCCTCAGCTTGGAGTTGTTGTTGGGGTCGCTTCCGCCCTCTTTAACGGCTATGGCGATCTCTCGGCCTATCTTTGTAAAAATCTTGCCGCGCGCGTTATCTGCTTTTTCTTTTTTATTTTTGATATTGGCCCATTTGGAATGTCCTGACATAGTAGGTTTCTCCTCCTAAATAAATCAACGTCTCATTATAGCACCATATACGGGGATTATTCAAGTATTCTGCGCTATCTCATCGTATTTTTGCTTTAACTTTTGCATATCCTCCCATGCCTCCCGCTTCTTGGATTCGTCTCTCAGCAGCGCGGCAGGATGATATGTAGGCAGTATCCACACTCCCTTCTTTTCTTTCCACACTCCCCTGTCTCTCGTTATCCTTACATTCGGATCGTAAATGTACTTCGCCGCAGTAGCGCCAAGACATACGATTATCTTAGGCCGTATAAGGGCGAACTGCACTCTTAAATAGGGCAGGCATGCGTCGGCCTCGCTCTCCTCCGGGGTACGGTTGTTTGGCGGGCGGCACTTGACTACGTTGGCGATGTATACTTCCTCCCGCCTGAGCCCTATTGCGCCTATCATCTTATCTAACAGCTGCCCCGCCCTGCCAACGAAAGGACGGCCGGACAGATCCTCATCCCGCCCAGGCCCCTCGCCTATGAACATTATAGTGGCTTTAGGGTCGCCTTCACCTATCACTATATTGGTGCGCTGCTCGCAAAGTCTGCATTTTTGACAGCCGTTAATTTCGGAATAAAGCTCTTTCCAATAGTACTTTGTCATATCACAGCCCTCTTATTATAAAAGTTATAAAAGTGAGTTTTAACTATCTTAAATGGACCCCGCATTATAATTTAGAAATATTTACATCTTTTGAAGCGAAGTAATGGTTTACAGTTCATTTTACACCACTGAGCAACAATAACACAAATAAAACTGCCCGATTTTTGAAATCCACCTATAATTTCAATTGCAAAGGCAGAGGAAATACTATATAATTAAAAATTATAGGTGGAATGGATATTAGTTTTAATCATCTTAGCACTTTAACCGTAAACAGGCAATACGGGAACAAATAATTCCCCGTTGGCTTTTGCGGATACAATACAACCAGGAGGAACAAACAACAACAATGCCGGCCGATCTGGATCTTTACAGCATATTCTGTACCGTCGCCCGCTGCGGCAGTCTCTCACATGCTGCAAGGGAGCTTTACGTGAGCCAGCCTGCCATCAGCCAGTCCATGCACAGGTTAGAGTACATGCTGGGCTGCACTCTCTTTACCCGCACCAGCCGTGGCATAACCCTGACAAGCGAGGGACGTATGCTTTACAGCTATGCCGATAAGGCAATAAGTCTCATATCAGCGGCCGAGGACAAGCTGAACCGTATGCGCACATTGCAGTCAGGCGGCCTTATGATAGGCGCCAGCGACACTCTGTGCCAGTTTTTCCTGCTGCCCTACCTTGAAAAGTTCCATACAGAGTATCCCGAGGTACAGCTTCAGGTCACAAACCGTACTACCCCTGATACCATCGAACTGCTCAAGGTCGGCAAGGTAGATATAGCCCTCGTCAACCTGCCGGTAGTAGACAGCGCCCTCTGCGTCCGCGATGTTCTCAAGGTACACGACGTATTCGTAGCTTCTGACAGGTTCGCCCACCTCAAGGGCCATAAGGTCACCATGGCCGAGCTGGCCCGTGAGCCTCTGGTACTCCTTGAGCAGGCTTCCAACTCCAGAAAATATCTGGACGACTTTGCCTCCGTCTGTAGTGTGACGCTGCACCCCGAGATAGAGTTGGGCGCTCACAGCCTGCTGGTAAACTTCGCCAAAATAGGCCTTGGCATAGCGTGCGTCACTTATGAATTCGCCAGCGAAGCCATAAACAGCGGAGAGCTGTTCAAGATAGACCTTGCAGAGCCCATGCCTTCAAGAGGCATAGGACTTATCTCTCTGGAGGGCGTACCTCTTTCCGCAGCCGCGGAGAGGTTCATCAATATCGTGATGGAAAACCGGAACGTTCAGGCCTAGCACCAGGTATATTATGGAATCAAGACAGCCGAGCAACAATCATGGAAATACCGGAAAAAAGGGAAAGCACTCGCTGCTTTCCCTTTATGGATATACGCTCTGCCTGCTGCTGTTGGGCGCGGTAGTATTTGGCCTCACATACAGTGCGGGCGGCGCTAACGTATTAAAAGACGAGGAGCTGCGCAAGGCTGAAGAGGAAGCAGCGGCAATAGAAGCCGCCAAACCTACCCCTACTCCCCGTGCAGTCTCCACCGCCACTGCGGGCAGGCTTATTCCCTTCCTCGAAAACAGCCTGTGGGGATACAAGAACACATCGGGCGAGATAGTCATACTCCCCGCCTTTTCCGCCGCAAACGAATTTGACGGCAACGTAGCCTTTGCCGCAAAGGACGGCCTGTACGGCTTGATTGACAGATCAGGCGCGTGGATAGCCGAGCCGACATGGTCGTCGGTATCCGACTTCGCGGAGGGTATGGCAGCGGTTGAAAAGGACGGCAAGTGGGGTTATATTGACGCTTCCGGCAATATAAAGATAGACTATAGCTACAGGGAGGCCGGCCCCTTCGGCTGCGGGCGGGCCGCCGTCCGCACAGCTTCCAGCTTCGGCTACATTGACGTTATGGGCAACATTGCCATATCCGAAAAATGGACCTCCGCCAATGTATTCTCAAATGACCTCGCCTTCGTCTCTCTGTCCTCCAAGAGCTATATAATCGACAAGGTGGGCAAGGCGCTCATAACCCTCAACGCCGGCTCTTCAGGCGAAGGCTATAAAGAAGACTTTGCCCTGATAACCGACAGCGGCGGCTGCTATTATATAAACAAATACGGCAAGAGCGCTTTCAAAAAGACATACTCCGCCGCAAAGCCCTTTTCGGGCGGATATGCGGCTGTGCGCATCGACGGGCAGTGGGGCTTCATAAATACCGGCGGCGCCACGCTCATAGCTCCTCAATACGCTGACGTCCACTCGTTTTCCGGGGGTTACGCGGCGGTTAAGAACAGCGAAGGGCTATGGGGCTATATAGACCCCTACGGCGAGCTGAAAATCGACTACCGTTACTCCGAGGCCGGTGATTTCAAAGACGGTTTTGCGGTATCCATGAAGGATGGAAGCTGGTACATAGTAGACAAGAGCGGCAGCGAAGCGCTGCTGTATTAAAAAAGCGGCGAAAGCCGCTTTTTTTAATGAGCCTGCGATTATGTGCTAAAGCGGAAATGCTCGGTAAGCCTTCTCGACCCTTTCATCATTTTTATATGTTCCAGAACCAGTTTTGCGAGGCTGTTGGAAAGCATTGTCTCAAAACCTCCTTCAACCGTTCCCGGCTTTTGTGCGATATAGAATAATAATGCTCGCGTTGAAACGTATTGATCCTATTGTATATGCTATCCTTTATTTCGTAAGGCACATAAATAGTTGAGCAGCCATCTAAAGCCGGAAAAAGCATAATGTATCGTTCTTCACCCTCGAAAATAAATCGTAAATCTCCAAATCCACAATCGCCTGATTCTATGCTCGTTTCTTTGGTCATAAGATCAATTAGTTCCGCTGCCTGAGATCCGTCTTGAACTTCACATTCAAGCCAGCCTGCTTGGTTTGCGTCCGGGTTATCCGGTTCGTATAATAAGATAGTTATTCTTTGCGCGAAGCTCAAATCCGGCGGTATCTCCTCATGTGATGATATGCAGCCCGAGAGGAACAGCAGCATAAACACAATCACGAAAAATAGCCGTCTTTTCATCATCTTATCCAACCAGCCTTTCTGCTTTCCTCCGCCTTTAGTTCTGGTTCGCCTCGTATGCTTCCTCCGGGGTCCTTCCGCCATATACGCCCAGCAGCCAGTCCTCATCTCCGACCTGCACGTCTATCTCCTCATTGTCGATGTCCTTTATCCTGAGCTTCACCACGGCGGTCATTTCCTCCAGTCTGCCTGTCACCTCGCTCTCGTACGCGGGCCAGTATACCTGCAGGCGTATCTCGTCCTCCGTGCCATAGACGATTGGCGTAAGGGCTTTTTCCACGTATCCGGCTCCACGGCCCACGGTATCCCATTTGCCGTATTCAAATTGCAGCAGGCCCTTTTTGCTCACGGTAAACGCGGCGTAGCGCTGATCTCCTCCGTTCCAGTAGCCGTATATCTTTTCCCACAATCCTCTTACGTCGTCCGCCTGGGCAGGGCTTTGATTTGATTCCCCAGCCTCCGGCGCTTCCTCAGCAGTTTCGGGTTGTACCTTTTCTTCGGGCGCTGCTGTACCAAAGGGCGCAGTAACCGTAACGTCTATTGCCGAATCCTCCTGCCCAGCACAGCCCGCCCAAAGGAGCAGCGCAAAAACAGCCGTTATAATGATGATCCCCGTGCCCTTCTTCATCGTATCCTCCGATCAAAGCTATATATCAACTAAAGCATACCCTATTATGTGCAGCTTTGGAATACCCGCAGGGGTTTTTCAGCAAAATATTTGTTTCGCCCGTGTAAAATACCCTTGCCAAACACCTTTCCTTGTGTTAGAATAGCAATGTTTGATTTTAGCATATATGCTTACTGTCGGTAAGGAGGTGTAAATACATGAGTAAGTTCTGTGAAGTTTGCAACAAGGGTGTTATGTCCGGTAATCGCGTAAGCCATTCCAACAGAAAGACCCCCCATGCCTGGGCCCCCAACATTCAGCGCGTCAGCGTAGTAGTTGATGGTACCGTCACCAAGATGAACGTTTGCACTCGCTGCCTTCGTTCCGGCAAAGTTCAGCGCAGCGTCTGATTTTCAGCCAATGCAAATATAACAGACCGATTCTAGTCGGTCTGTTTTTTATACTGTACCATCAGTTGACAAGGACACACAAGGTTTTAGGAGCCAAACAGCACGGCATAA
>OIZV01000460.1_pt1 | contig 20189 bp, 18 predicted proteins | sample 1588681 | NCBI WGS metagenome assembly OIZV01 (sample SAMN03283281) | human gut metagenome | biome: human-associated habitat; material: feces | host: Homo sapiens | place: Peru | collected 2012 | reverse complement strand
TGCAGTAGTGCTGGTGCTGCTCCTGACGGTGATCCTCGTGGCGGCAATCGTGGCGTCCCCCTTCGGTATCCTCTTTTCCAACGAGAGCCGGGAGGCGGGCGTTGTGCCGATCTCCGCTGCGGTGGCGCAGGTCAATTATGAGTATAACGAGCGGTTGGAGGAATTGCAAACAGCGGACAGCTACGACTCCATCTCCGTGACCGGGCAGTCTGCCGATTGGGTGGAGGTGCTGGCGGTGTTCGCGGTGAAGGTGGCAGGCAGTAACGATGCGGATGCCGCGGATGTGGCCACCATAGACGCCGACCGCATCGCTCGCCTGAAAGCGGTCTTTTGGGACATGACCGCAATCACAACGGAGGTGGAAACGATCAACCATCCCGGCAGCGGTGATCGTGACGGTTGGACGGAAAGAAACCTCTATATCACCATTACCGCAAAAACGGCAGAGGAGATGAAAACCGAGTATCATTTCAACCGTAACCAAATTGCGGCACTGGACGAGCTGCTGGAGCAGCGGGATCTCCTGCGGGAGCTGATCGAGGATGTGTACTCCGTCAGCGGGGATACGGCGGGGTTGATCCGCAGTCTGCCGGAAGATCTGTCGCCGGAGCGCGAGGCGGTGGTACGCACCGCCTGTTCTCTTGTCGGCAAGGTGAATTATTTTTGGGGAGGAAAATCCCTCGTAATCGGCTGGGACGCCCGCTGGGGCGAGCTGCGGCAGGTCACTGCGGCAGGCAGCTCCACCACGGGGGCCTACCGTCCCTACGGGATGGATTGCAGTGGATTCGTCGATTGGGTATTAACGCCGCAAACCGTGATTATTATTGGCCACGGTGGCGGGCGCGCTCCTTGATGATTATTGCACTCATGTGAGGGGGATGCTTAGCCCAGCAAGCTGGCTTTTTTGATAATTTCTATGTGAGTGTCGTCACTTTGGATATAAGAGTACCTGGGGCACTGTGGCACTAAGCAGCGTTTGTTGAGAATAGAGACTCGGGAATGGGAATATCCTTACAGCGAATGTGAATGATACGGCGAATTTGCCACGCGAGAGTGCCTTGGCCCAAAAGGAAACATGGAATTAGTAATTTACGATTGGGCTTCTGGAAAACGCGGCGTCAATTTCGTCGCCATTGCAATCATATACAGTCAGTTTCACATCTAGGCGATAGCTGTAGCCTTCTTCAACATACCAGCTCTTTTTTAAAGTGGTATTTGAGGATGTTGTGACATTCCAAGTCTTTTCGACAGTCCAGCGAGAGCCTTCCTGCTGCCAAAGTGTCAGGTCAATGATCATGGTATAGCTAACATCAGAAGCTACTGCGCGGACGCTGGACTCGGATTTGCCTGTCGATAAGATGTCAAGATCTATGACGAACAAATCGATTGCTGTGTACTGAATTGATCGGTGTTCATTATACGCCGCTGCAGAAATAGAAATACCAATACACAGGATGAAGGCTAAAGCGGTTACTAAATGTGTTTTTTGCCTCATAAGAAACCTCCAAAATAAAAATTCGATATGCTTATTGGTCAAGCGGGATGAGCCCATTGACAAAGCTTAAAGTGGCAGTTTCCGAAACACCGCGAGCCAGCACGCACAAAAAAACACCCGTTTTTTCGTCGGTCCAAAGGACTTTGATTGAATTTCCCTTCGTTACCAGCATTGCCGTGTTACCATTGACAGAGATGCTTTCGATTTGCGCATCTTCCGTGTCAACATTAAGAACAGGGCCAGACTGTGTGAATAAGGTCAGCATGATAAACTCGTTGGAAACATCGGCGTTGGCATAGGTCACTGTTTGATATTTACCGTTGAATGTTGTTTCGACTTCCTCATATCCTTCTGGCAGCCAAGTGAGTTGGTAATTGCCAAAGGTAATGGGAGTTTCCGAGTTTACCTGGGAGGAAGGCGGCGCGTCCGATTCTACGCGATCGGTAAAAGTGAAGATGGTGGCGCGGTCCTTGATTTCAATGGCCGCATTTAGGAAGGCCCGGCGAACGGAGGGAAAGGCCGCGAAGGCGGAGATGCAGAGAAGGGCCAAAATCGCAGCGACCACGGCGAATCGGGTAAATACCTTTTTAGCGGAACGCATCAGCTGTGTTCGCTGAGACCTGGCGTATTCAGCGCGGATGAGCTTCAAGCATTTTTGATCGAATGCTTTCGGGAACTGAATAGAGAGATCCAGCTTCAACCGCTCGTTTTCCACACGAAGTTTTTCTCCTTCGATTTCTGCAAAGTCATTCATTACCAAGGCAAACAGCGCATCTTCATAATTATCCCAAAGGCGTTTTTTGTTGTCATTCATCATTCATAGACAACCTCCTTGGTCAATTCCTTACGGGCACGGCGACGGGCGCGAGAGAGCTTCGCACGGATACTGGCGGCCTGGCAACCAAAGACTTGGGCAAGTTTGGCATCACTCTGGTGCAAGATGTATTTGCCGATCAGCAGCATTCGATCCTCTTCCCGTAGGACAGAAATGCGGGCGAGCAGCTCCTGCTGCCGCTCTTTCAGCAAAAAAATATCCTCCGGGGTCAGGACCTCGGTATCGCCTGAGTCATCCGGCTCCAAATCATCGGCCCAGGGGACGATGCGCTGATTGCGGCGCATCCAGTTAAAGGAAACGCTTTTCACGGTGCACACACCGTACATAGCCAGGGCGTTTGGAGACAAGGTTCGCAGGGTGGTCACATGGCGCACTAGCTGCACCAGCGCGTCGTGCACCAGATCTTCTGCGGTTTCTTTCTGTGCTGTGTAGCGCAGGGCGGTGGCATACAAGAGAGAACGGTATTGCAGATAAAAGTTTTCCATAAAGATCCGCTCGGGTTCGTCCATCGTTTCAATAAACAAAAGCATGCTTTTTCTTCACCCACTTGTTCCAGGCTAATTTTATGAAATCATAAAAACGCCAGTTTTATTCAGGAAACTATTTAATTTTCATTTTAGCAAAATAAAACAAAAATAGCAATAAAAATCTTTCTGTCGATATGCAACACAGCAATTTGCTAATCAGATAAAGAGAAATAGTGAAAAACTTGATTTTACAACTCGCAGAAGTGGACATCAAGGTTAATGGGATGTCTACCGACGAGATCGTCCAAGCGGCCTTCTAGTGGTTGTTTTAAAAAAGAGAGCGTGAGGAATGGCCACTGAATTCGGCGGAAACCCCAGAAAGAGCGCCTGGTCTCGATGCCTCCAAGTCTGGAGACGAGCCTGGCAACGGTCTCCAGCCCGCCATTAAAAAGGTGGAAAATCTGGAGTGTGAAGGATTGGGGACTATGTACCGATGTCGGAAATGAGCTAAATTTATAAAATGTGTAAAAAAAACGCGAAAAGTGCTGCATTTCCTAGCGTAAAATTGTTATATGGTAAAAGAGTAAATACAGAAGAAATTGCTGAAATTGTCTATTAATGAGATATTGACGCAAAAGATGCCTGGCAGGGCGCGGCGGTTTGAGGCCGGGCCGTAAACTTACAAATGGGCCAATGTGAAAGAAGGTGCTATGATGGAGAAAACATATGTAAGCTATGACAAGTATGTGCAGCCAACCGAAGATACCTACAATACAGCCCTGTTAGAACTGACCGACTATTGCAATTTGAATTGCATGTTCTGTTTTAATGCTTCATCTATGGGAAACAAAAAACATATGACAATGGAAGCGTTCAGAATCATTGTTGATAAACTGAAAAAACATGTATATTATGTGCAACTTAGTGGAGGCGAACCACTAGCGAACCCTTGCATTCAAAAGATGATCGACTATTTGATAGAAGTTAACTTACGATTTCATATTAATACTAATGGTACGCTACTGGATGATTTGCTGTTTGACAAACTTCTGACATGTAATTTAGGAACTTTGCAGTTTAGCTTGGACGGAGCATGTCAACAAACAGATGACTATATAAGGGGAAAGGGACATTTTAATACAGTTACATCATTAATGAAACGATTCAGCGAGTATCATTTCAATAGGGGTCTGTCTCGTATGGTGATTACATCAAGCAATTATAGAGAGGTTAAGGACTTTTTCTACTTAAATTTGGAGTACGGATTTATTCCAACATTCTCTTTTTTGATGAGAAGCGGGAGAGCCGATACCAATTGGAACGATATTTGCATTAACAATAATATTGCATACAACATTAGGGAAATAATACGCAATCTATTTGATTCCAATAAAAAATTCTTTTTAAGGTTTCAAGATCCGCATGTTGTCGAACGGTTTCGAGAACTTAATTTGGGTTGTGTTGGAGAATGTCAGTTCAATCTCGATAAGTATAGGTTTTTACCAAGTGTTAGTCCAAATGGGAATGTGCATCCTTGCGAATCGTTGTTCCAGGATGAATTCATAATTGGGAACATTCTATCGGAAGACCCAGACAGCATCTTTTCTGCGAGGAATCCGAAAGTCGTGGAAATATCAAAAATGTGTAAAAAGAGAAAAAGGCTTTTAGACACGGAAATCTGCTGTAATTGTGAAATCAATGAGGTATGCGGAAAAGGCTGCGTTGCTAAATCTATCAGCCACGGTAACATTTATGGTCCCCCAGATGATTGCGATATTAGAAAGAGGGACTACGAAAATATGATGCGTAATTGCAAAAAATCTTTTGTTAGCAAAGCATTATCGCAAGTGTCCGATTAGTAAAGCCTGTTTTTTGACAACCAAGCAAGACTGTTGCAATTAAAGCATTTCAATACGAGAGGAAATGAATATATAGTCGATTTTTCAGCAAATATTTCGTTGCAGGAGTGGTAGTATTGAGATATTATAATCCTTTTGTACAATGGCACATTACTGAAAACTGTAGGAATCATTGTAGGCATTGTTATATGGGAAATTCGAATGGCCAAATGAAAAAACCGCAAGATCTGAGCTTCGAGGAACTGAATAAAATTTTGCAAAATCTCGCTAGATTTGAAAAGAAGTACGGAACGAAAATTGTTAATTATAATATTACAGGTGGCGACCCGTTTGAGCATAAAGATTTCGAAAAACTTCTTTCCACATTACATTCTCAAAGAAAAAAGATAAAGATATTAGGAATCCCGGAAAGAATTGACCCGAAGAATCTATCATTATTAGAGAAGTACGGGGTTGATGAATATCAGGTCAGTTTAGATGGATTGGCGGAAACTCATGATTCCTTACGAGGACAAGGAAGTTTTGATAGAACTATACAAGCTATAAAATACATTAATGAAAACAGCGCAATGACGGTTTCGGTGATGTTTACTATTCATGATGGAAATTACCGCGAATTGTTTCCGCTAATTGAGTTTTTACGAAGAGAAAAATTGCAAATAGTGTTTAGGTTTGATGTGCTTGTATTTGAAGGAAATGCAAAACATGGGTTTCAAATGCTAGACAAGCAAGTAATCAATGAGATACTGAAAGAGTACAGAAGCATAAAAATAGCGTTGCGAAAAGCTGGGGAACCGCTGGTTCTACACGAAAAAATGAAACTATTTAATACCATAGGGAAAAGTGATATCAATTCCAAACTGGCAAAATATACAGATGCTGGTGGATGTGAATGTGGTTTCACGAACATTACCATACTTTCCAATGGGGATGTCTATCCGTGCCGGAGATTACCTATATTAGTAGGAAATATGCTCGAGGATGAATTCTCGGATTTGTTTTTAAATAATATTACGCTGCGCAAGCTCCGGCGCATCTCTTCGTTTGAATACTGCAGAGATTGCGACTATGCAAAGGTCTGCCGTGGTTGCCCGGCATTAGTTTATTCCATAACGGGCGATGCATTTGCAAAATTCCCATATTGCGATCAGAAGAAATATGTACATCCATTGTTGGAGGAGCCAGATATCGAAGGAACGGAGGAAAACGAATTCGCATATATCACAAATACATTAATCAACAATTTTGTGGAAGGGGGCTATTGTCAGAATAGAGATGGAGTATTGCTTGATATTTACGATCATGTTTGTTTGAAGTAATTAACAAAATACGAATTAAAAAGGAGTAATTTATGGCTATGCTTGAATGGAAAAAACCGGAGATTGTCGTTGTTGATCTCAGAGAATATGAAAAGGCGATTTTGGCAAATGCTAACAGCGGCGGCAGTGGCGGCGGTGGCGGCGGAGGCTGCGCATGTTGGTCTGTAGGCTGCAGCAGCTCGTGGCGGTAAGGGGCCGAACAGCTGTGTGGGAAACTAATATCAGGAAGAAACGCGTGGATTGGAGAGAAGCGTAACAATCAGAGCATTTGTCCAACGGGGAAATGGGGGTGAAGATCCCGTTTATGGCAGAAGTCGTACTCAAACACATCCGCAAGGATTATCCCGGCGGCGTGACGGCGGTGGAGGATTTTGATCTGGAGATCGCCCACGGGGAGTTCATCGTTTTGGTGGGGCCCTCGGGCTGCGGGAAGTCCACCGTCCTGCGAATGATCGCGGGGCTGGAGGAAATCACTCAGGGAGAACTGCTCATCGGTGGCCAGCCGGCGGGGGACCTGCATCCAAAGGACCGGGATATCGCCATGGTGTTCCAGAATTACGCCCTCTGGCCCCACATGACCGTTTACCAAAACATGGCCTTCGGCCTGCAGCTCCGCAAATGTCCCCGGCGGGAGATCGACGAAAAGATCCACCGGGTGGCGAAAGCTTTGGGCATCGAGCCCCTTTTGCAGCGCAGGCCGGAGGCCCTCTCCGGTGGGGAGCGCCAACGGGTGGCTTTGGGCCGTGCCATGATGCGGGACCCGGCGGTCTTTCTTCTGGATGAGCCCCTTTCCAACCTGGACGCCAAGCTGCGCACCACCATGCGCCGGGAGATCACCCGGCTTCACCGGCAGCTGAACACGACCTTTGTTTATGTGACCCACGACCAGACCGAGGCCATGACCATGGCCGACCGGATTGTGGTGATGAACGCCGGGCGCATTTTGCAGGTGGACACCCCTCAGGGCCTCTATGACACACCCCGGAACCGGTTTGTAGCCGGGTTCATCGGCACGCCGCCCATGAACTTCCTCCCGGTGGAGGTCGGGCGGACGGAGACGGGCCTGGTTGCCAGGACCGGGGAGACATTCTTCCCTATCCCGGCGGAGAAAAAGGAATGTTTGGAGCCCTATGCGGGGAAACCGCTCATCCTGGGCATCCGCCCGGAGGATATTTCTTATGGTGAAAGCCCCGAAGGGGCGCTTTTCCAGGCGGAGATGGAGGCGGCAGAGCCCATGGGCACGGAGACGCTGGTGTATCTCACTGCCTTTGGGACCCAGCTCACCGCCCGGGTCCCGGCTCCCTGCCCGGCCACGCCGGGTGAACATCTGATGCTGGCGCTCCACATGAATAAGGCGCACTTTTTCCAGCCAGAGGGAGCGGGAAAGTCGGTTGAGATGCCCGAACACATAGTCGAATAATCCCAAGCAGGCAATAGAAATGTTTTTATCGTAGAGAAGGGAGCGTTAGTTATGGGGTTCAATACATTTACACTTTCTGAAAAGATAAACATTGAAAGATTTGAGGAAGGTTCTTTAATTGTTAATGATGAAGAGCAAGTTGTTGTTTGTCTGGGTAAATTTGAAACCTCGATTTTAGACTTGCTTTTGATAAAAGGGCGAGAAAACTCTATCAACTTGTTAAAACAGCAATATCGTGGACAAAGAATAGAGGCTGATATAAACGAGTTTTGCGACAAATTAATCAACCAAAAAATTATTATAGGCCAATGAACACGGCCAAAGTCTACATCGCCATACCACATGTTACGCCGGCTTTGGAGATTGATTGCAGCCGATCAAATGTAACTACATATTTGGAGCATTTGTTTTTTCCATATGCAAAATACAATCCTCGGCGCAATGACTATTTTAAAATAGCCTTTGCCGATTGCTGCGATGGAAAAATTAGAGTCTACCACCGGTATAGCAAAGGGCAGGAGATTAAAGACATTATCAGATATATTGAAGCGTTTATTATTAGAAACGCTTATGCAACAGATGGTTATATAATGCTGCATGGCGGCGCAATAAGCCGTAATGGGAAAGCTGTCGCTATACTGGGGAACAGCTACGCTGGGAAAAGTACCGCAACCGCGTATTTTTGCGCGAAAGGATTTGAATATCTAACAGATGATAGGGTTTTGGTAAACGCAAATACGCTGCAAGTAATGCCTTTTCAACGCAAAATCATGTTGCGATCAAATACCACCAGTCTGCTGAAGGAAATCTATAATATTAGTATCAGCACGAATGAAATCGATTTGGATGGTATTCAGCGAAGCATTTATGAGCCTACCGCAGAGGTGACGCGAACATCTTATCTCGAGAAAATAATTATTCTAAATAGGCGTATGAATGGTGGCATTTGCTCCGACAACTTAAAACAGGGGGAAGCGCTCGAGACATTGATGATGTACGGAATGAATGTAAAGAATTATATGCACATAGACCGGTATCGAAAGATTTCTCGATGCGGTGTGAGCGAAGTCTATTATTCAAATCTTTTTGACTTGGAAAAATATGTTTTGGAGGTACTCACATGAAAAAACGATTTCTTGCACTGATCCTGGGGATGACGGTCCTCGCCGCCGCACTGCTCAGCGGCTGCGGAAACGGCGCCAGCCAGCAGGGGAAACAGCCGGTGGGAGAGGGCGGCGCCCTTTCGGTCTATGTGGTGGAGAGCGACGCGCTCTATGTCCAGGCGGTGAAGGACTTCCAAAAGCAGGCGGGAGCGGACGCGGTGAAGATCACCAATTTCAAGTCCTACCAGGCCATGAGCGACCAGATGAATGTGGAGCTCATGTCCAAGAGCGGCCCCGATGTGGTGCTGTATAACGGGATGCAGGGGGAGGTCGATGCCTGGAAGCTGGCCAACAGCGGGATGTTCCTGCCCTTGGACGGCTTTGTCCAGCAGCTGGACGGCGAGACCTATCCCGCGGCTCTCATGAACGCGGGCAAGCTGGCAGGAAAGCAGTATTTCATCCCCTTCAGCTACAACCTCATCTGCGCCTTCACCACCGAGGCGAAGCTGACCGAACGGGGGTATTCCGTTTCGGATAACATATACGACACGCTCCTGGCGGAATCGGACGCGCTCCTGAGCACCGCTGACCGGTCGCCCACCACGGTGAACATCTTCCGGCCCGACCCGGTCAATTCCTTTTTCGACGCGGCGGGGGTGAAGTGCTTTGACAAGGACAGCGGCGCCCTTTTGGCAGACAAAGAGGAGCTGGAAGCCGTCTGCCGGTTCGTCAAGCTGGTCTATGATAATACCGACAAAACGGTGAAGCTCTCCAACAAATATTCCAACGATTTTGCCGGTGCGGCGGACCATTTCACCTTCTTTACCGAGGACTATGCCTTTCTGAACAATGTCCGCTATTATCAGTCCATGTTCCAGGAATCGGTGGGCAGCCCCATGGCGGTGATGCCCTATCACCAGCGGAACGATCCCCAGTCTCTGTGTGCGTCCATCGTCTGCTTTGGGGGCGTCAATGCCAACTCCAAGATGCCGGACAAGGCCTTTGAACTGCTGAAATACATTCTGGACTATCCTGTGACCAACAATTGGAGCAAGTACGAAGCATCGTCGGTCTATTACGCGCCGGTGAACCTGGCGGTCTATGAAAACGCGGTAGCGGAGCTCGCTTCCACCAAGGGCATGGGCCCCGTGACCATCGAGCCCCTGACGGAGGACAACGCGGCCCTGCTGCGGAACATCCCGGGGCGGATCACCGACGCGGTCATCCCCAATATGACCCTGGGCAGCAGCATCCAGGAGCTGTTTGACCCCTATTTTATGGGAAAAGACAGCTTTGACAACTGCTACAAGGCCCTGATGGACAAACTGCCCCTCTATCTCAGCGAATAAAGGCGGCGCGGCGGGAAGATGAAACGGAATGGGAAAAGCGCGGCCTTTCTCGCGGTCAGCGCGGCGGGCGTGGGGATCTTTTTTGTCTATGCCCTGCTCTATTGCATCGGCATCGCGGTGAAGGATGGGGTCACGGAGCCCCGGCATTGGGCGGAGCTGCTGGGATCCGCTGCCTTTCAGACGGCCTTTGGGAACACCTGTGTCTGGATGCTGGTCTTTGCCCTGAGCGTGATTTTGCTGGCGCTGGGGATCGTCTATTTGTTGGACGATACGCCGGGGACGCTGTATCTCCTGACGGTTTTGTCTGTGGCGGTGGTCATCCCATCGGTGTCGGTCACCAGCGTGTTCAGCGGCTTCCCTCAGGTGGTGGAGGAGCACCCCCGGCTGGTGCTGTTTGTTCTGTATTTGTGGAAATACACGGGGATCTGCGCCCTGATCCTGAAGGCCGCGGCCTCCGGGATCGACCCGCAGCTGGCCGAGGCCGCCGCCATGGAGGGGGCGTCCAAGTTCACCTTTTTCCGCCGGATCTATTTCTTCCAGCTGCTGCCCCATGTGAAATTCCTCTTCGTGTTCAATATCATCGGCTTTTTCCGGCTGTATCGGGAGAGCTATCTCCTGTTTGGAGCCTATCCGCCCCAGCCGGTCTATTTCATTCAAAATTATCTCTACAACAATTTCAGCAATCTGAATTTTCAGAAGATCTCCACGGTCTCTGTGCTCATGATGGCGGCGCTGGCCGCCGTCAATGTGGCCGTGATGAAGCTGGGTGACCGACATGAAGCTGTATAGATCCTCCCGCGCCGCCCGGGCGTTGGCCTGCGGCGCGCTGATCCTGTTCGTGTTTGCGCCCATCGTGTGGATCCTGATACGGTCGCTGGAAAACCCGGTGCCCACCCGGGTCACGGATATCCCGGGCTTTTTGGAGCGTTATCTCTCCTTCGCCCAGTATGAGGCTGTGCTTTTCCACCACCGGGCCTTTTGGGCGGCGTGGTGGAACACGCTGATTCTGGCCGTCCCGGTCCTGCTGCTGTCTGCCGCCGTCGCCGCGCTTGCCGCCTATGGGACGGTCTCCCTGCGGCCCCGGCCGAAAAAATGGGTGATGGGGGTCTATGTCCTCTTTTCCATGCTGCCGCTGCAGATGCTTTTGGTGCCAAATTATATCGTTCTGCATGGGATGGGGCTGATCGGAACACGGCTGGCGGTGATCCTCATCGCCGTTTTCAGCCCCTATTACTTTATCTTTCTGTATCGCTCCGTTTGCCAGATCCGGATGGAAACCGTGGAGGCGGCGAGAATTGAGGGGGCCGGCGAGCTGCGGATCTTTTTATCCATCGTCCTGCCGCAGATCAAGCTGGGGCTCTCCACCTTTTTCCTCATCTGCGGCATCGAGGTATGGAGCATGATCGAGCAGCCCCTGGTGTTTTTACAGGAGGAGCAAAAATATCCCCTGTCGATCCTTTTCCGGGACATGGAGCCGGGGCTGCAGTATGCCGGGGCGGTCATCTATGCGGTGCCCATGATCCTTTTGTATCTGTGCACGGCCAAGGATCTGGCCCGGGGAATCTCGAACTGGATGGGGGAAGGAAAATGAAACACAAGCTGCTGGCGGCGCTGGGGGCGATCCTGATTTTCAGTGGGGCCATGTCCCTGATCTCGGCGAAAAATTACGCAAAGTCCCTCAACCGTGTGACCCTCACGGAGACCCACCCGGGCACGCTGCGGACCCAGACCGAGACCGTGGGCTTTCTCCATTTTGTCTCCTGCGTGACCGTGGAGCTGCCGAATGGATGCGGGGTGGAAAAGGCGCTGGTGGCCCCGGGCGACCCGGTCACGGCGGGCCAAGCTCTGGTGCAGCTGCGGTCAGAGGATCTGCAGCGATGCCGTCTGGAGCTTTTGCTGACCCGGGAGCGGGAAAAGGACCGGCGGGGGCTCTCTTTTCTGGAAAAGGAGCTGGCGGAGCTCGAACTTCAGGTGCTGGACGCCCAGCTGACGCAGGTGGAAGCCGCTCTGGACGCCGGCGGCCTGGTAAAAAGCCCCGCCGCAGGCCAGGTGACAGCCCTGTCCGCCGCCGGCGGGGCGGTGGAGATCGGGATCTACGATCAGGGGCTTTATTGCACCTGGGAGGTTCCAAAACACGAGAACAAAGCCTTCACCGCCGTTTCCGGGGAAATTTCTCAAAAGAAAGAAGCCCTCACGGTGGAAGCAGTAGGCTATGACGCGGCACGAGCCGTGTATCAATACCGTTCCGCGCCCTTTGAGCCGGAAGGAGCTGTCAACACTGCCCTCCCGGTGGAGGTCACGCTGCGCTATGAGAGCCGGGAATACACCGCCGTTCTGCCTCGGAGGTGCATCCGCACCGACAGCGACGGCTCCGCCTTTGTCTATGTGGTGGAGGAGCGGGAGAAAGTGTACGGAACGGAGCTCTATCTCCGCAAAAAGGGCGTCACGGTCCTGGAAGAGGATGCCGACTCCGCCGCTGTGATTGCCAAGCTGGAAAATGTGGTGGAAGCCGCCCTGCGCACCCCCGTGGACCTGGAAGCCGTGCGGGTGATGGAATAGAAAATGTAACAGATGGAAGAAGTGGGGATAGAGTTGTACAAAGCGAAAGTACTGAAGCTAATTTCTAAAATAGCGGGAATTAAATTTGAAGATATTGTGCGTATGCCGGAAGAGACAAAGTTATCGGATATAGGAATGGAATCAATACAATTTATTCAATTAGTAGTTGAAATTGAAAAAGAGTTTAGTATAGAAATAAATGATAGTGATTTGTTGTTTGAACAATCCATCGATATATATGCAGTCCTTAGGCTGATTCGGAAATATGTGCGTACTCAATATGAGGTCAAGAAAGTATTAATCTTGGATTGTGATAATGTCCTTTGGACTGGAGTTGCAGGAGAGGAGGAGCTGCTACTGAGTGACCAAAACATTGCATTCCAAAACGAGATTATTCAGTTATATAGATGTGGAATTATCCTTTGTCTCTGCAGTAAAAACCTGGAGAACAATATTTTTGAAGCATTTCAATCCCTTGCTATGCCATTGCAATTTGCGCATATAAGCAGCTATAGAATAAATCACAGAAGCAAGGTTGATAATATTGTCGAAATATCAAACGAACTCAATTTGAGTGTGGATAGCTTTGTATTTGTAGATGATAGTCCGTATGAATTGGAGTTTGTGTCAAGATCCATGCCCGAAATAGAAACAGTACAAGCTAACTATGCAGATTTAGAATTTATAAATAAAGTAAAAAGATTGTTTGACGGTACCATGTCAACACATATTGATCGTGCTAAATTGTATCGTGAACAGAAAGAGCGAGAAAAAGAGAAGTGTGAGCAGCTAACGGTTTTTGAATATAATAAATTACTTCATACGGAAACTATATGTGCCGTGGCCGATATATGTCACGCGAAAAGAATTGCAGAATTATCGCAACGAACAAATCAATTCAATTTAGCCAATCGAAGGTATACGGAAAGCGAATTAGAAGAAATTTTAAAAGATGAACGATATCTGGTGACATACATCTCGGCAAAAGACAAATATGGGGATATGGGGATTGTCGGAGCGTGTATTGTGCAAGATCTAGTGATCGTCAGTTTTTTCTTGTCTTGCAGGGTATTTGGCAGAACATTTGAAAACGCGTTACTGGACAAAGTTAAGACGCTTTTGCATGGTGCGCAATTGACAGGCGTGTATGTGGAGACACAAAAAAATAAGCGTTTCTCCAATTTCTATGCAGAAAACGGTGTTATGCAAAGTGGAAGATTATAGTCGTATTGTTTCAAGTATTCGAGCTACTATAGAAGGAGTACCGCCGCAAATTAATATTGTGAATATTCTGCGAAAACATGGGTGCATATACTTGCTTTCAAAACATTTACCGGCCCAAAAAATGAATTCATTCTTACGGTTTAACTCGATTGCAATCGGTAAACGATATGCTATATGCAAGCCGCTTTTTCAATTTCTTTGGGAGAATCATATCAAATTTGTGGTAATGAAAGGTGCCGTGTTATCACAGGCTGCTTATGGGAATTTTGCAATAAGAAAATCGTCAGATATTGATTTGTTCGTCAGCAGGGATTGCATCGACCAAGTCAAAAAGCATCTTTTGGATTTAGGCTTTGTGCAGGGGCGGGTAACGGCAAAAGGAATTGTACCATTTAACAGGGCAGATCTCATTTTCTACACGACTCAAAGCCATCAGTTGGCTCCTTTTGTAAAAAGGGTTGGGGGTTCGCTGCTACAATATATAAATCTCGACATTAATACAAATCTGTTGTGGGGAGAGAGCAATCAATACTTAGATTCGGAAGTTGCGTTGTCTCATTGGGAAGAAACTGAAATATGTGGCGTTAGGATTAAGAAGTTTACACCTGAATTTGAATTTATCGCATTATGTTTGCACCATTACAAAGACATGAATTCAATGTATTTGTTATATAATGGAAGCCTGACGCTGGACCTTTTTTGCGATATCTATTTTTATATTGTCAATGGCGGTGTGGATTTTTCTTGCGTTAAAAAAATTTGTGATAAGTATCAAATAAGAGGTGTGATATATTATTGTATTTACTACACCAATGAAATTTTCGGAGGGCTGGAGGAATACTTAAATCTTTTTTTTGACTTAGATGCGCATAACAATCTCGACAAATTTGGAACAGAAAAGGCTAATCAAAAAGCATGGAATTGCTCTTTCTATCAGCGGCTATTTAGCGATGACTTCAATCAATATTTTCGTGCGTTATTAAATGAAAATGATATGCGGAAAATTCAAGACAATCAAATTCATATATAAAGATACATTTGCAAGTTTGCTTTCACACGATCAAAACAGTGAAATATCGGAGTGAAAAGGAGGCGAAAAATCGCTTGAGGAACAAATGTCTACTGAATATGATAATGAAGAAAACGCGGCAAGTAGAAATAACGGTCAAAGGCACTAGTATGCAACCGCTGCTATATGAGAATGACCGCATTATGGTAAAACAAGAAATCCATTATACCGTTGGTGATATATTAGTTTACTTTTATAAAGATGAAGGGATAATAGTCCACCGCTTACTTAAAATTAATGATCGTTTTTATTGCAAAGGCGATAATGCCTTCAGAGTTGAAGACATAGAAGAGCAAGATATCCTCGGCAGGGCTGTTTTAGTGAACGGACATGCCTTACGCGAATGGCCTGAGTGGAAACTTGCCTTGTCTTATGAAATTGGAAGACTGTTTAGGGTTAATAACTACTGCCGAGAAAGCACTATGCAGTCTAATGCTTATAAACTGTATGCAGATCTTGTGTTGCACGATTCTATCAATCAAAAGTATTGTTTGAGTTCTTCGGTGACAGTTCCAAATGCGATTCAAGGAAAGCAAGGTGTGAGCTTGATTAACTTTTTGGCCCAACCGCACTCTGCTTTAGAAATCGCCGAGAAATGGCGAACAATCTATGGAAGCGAGGGCGACAAGCGTCAAATGGGGATTGAAGCGATTATCTGCTATGGAGTATTGAATCAAATAATTGTCCCGTTGTAAATGAAAGACTATGAATTGTTGAAGGCCCGATGATGAATCAGTCAAGTTCTATAAAGCGGAAATATATTTGCATAAAGCCATTGTAGGTGAACATAATCAAATGCCGTCCACATAGTAGATGAATTAGGTAGAAAACACGCCGAAACTGCGTAAGAAGTATAGGACAGAAAAGCAAATGTGATGCGCTATACTCAGTGGCCATATAAACTATGTGTTGCTGTTGAAAGAAGAGAGAGCGCGCGGCGGCATTTTCAATTAAATAATAGCTTCGCAGACGGTAAGCAGGTCGTGTGTTAGACCAATGATCAATGGCTTTATAAGGAGAGGGCTTTATATGAAATTAGAATTTGAACGAAAAGACGGATTGTCCTGCGTGGAGTTTTTGTATAAGGCTATGGCGCAATACTATTCTAAAGATTATGAACTGGCATTTATTGATGCGTGGAGTTTTTCTTACGATGCTTCTACTGGCGTTGCAACATCGAATGAAGGAAATAGAGAAAGTAACTTTCGAAAATATCATGGAATAAAGGTCACATCGAGCATAGTGGAAGGCCGAGAAAATATTATACGAAGGGTGAAAATGATTTTAGCGGCCAAGAATATGTGTATTATGCGCACGGACTTATATTATATTCCCTGGTCGGCAGCAAATTACGGGAAGCTGCATTTGAATCATTCGGTTCTAATTATTGATGTATCCACGGACGGGTTTCTTTGCGTTGATTTTAGTCAGACAAAGGGGGAGGTTTTGCCTTTTGATCATATTCCGGAACAAGTTGGGATTGCTTTTTTTGAACTTGAGACACCGGAAGTTATATTGGAAACAAAAAAGGATTGTGTGCTACTTTTGGAAGCAACGCTATCAAGGGGAATAACTGATAGCCAGGCTTTTGAGAGAATGAAGCAATTTTCCGATGCATTAAACGATGCATTTAATATACATGAAATTATACCGGATGCGGAAGGCTTTGAAGACAGCTATTTTCTGGCCTCACTTAACCGCATTGCGCAATGCAGATTTCAATTTGCTTCTGCATTGGAATATTTAAGAAAAATGCATCCGAGCTTAAATTTCCTGGAGATAGAAGCCATGTTGCGAAAAAGTGCAGTATTTTGGAAATCAATAACTGCACTTTTAATTAAATCCTATTTAAGCGCGGAGAGTTCTTCGATTATCAGAAAGGTATCGAATAAGGTCCTTGAGGTCAAAGCGCTGGAAGAGCGCGCATATGTTGAACTGCAAAAGGGGATAAAGGGTACAGGGCGAAAGGAAGCTGGTAAACGAAATAACTTAGAAGAGCGGCATGCAAAGAAAAACATGTTGTGGCAATTTGTTGACATTAGCACTTACGCTAATCATAAGGCATTTGGTGATGCAGTGAATACTCAACAGGCTCGATACGAACAAAATCGATTTATGGTTTTGGATTGTAAATTAGATCAGGAAATACTGGTCCACGATTCGCTGTGCTTTAAGTTGGGAAATCTGCGCGCTGATAAGTATGACAATATTGAGTGTGCAGAACAAGTCATCGAAATAAATTCCGAGTGCTCTGAAATAGCGCTGTTGGCAAATGCAGAATATGATCATCAGGTGGATTGCATAGAGGTTTTGGGGAGAAAACTGAAGCGGGTAATAGAAATATCCACCTCTTCTTGGCGATGTACTCCGATTTTGGATGATACGGTTGTTTGGTGCGGCATAGGTGCACTCCAATTTGATGAGAAAATCGTGATTGAACTTGGGGAAAAAAGATTGTTCGGGAAAATATACAAAATACCTCAGATGTATGTAAAGAAAATTTGCTTGCCAAACAATCCAAACTTTCACATTTTTGCACTGTCAATTCGGTGACAAGTAATTAGACAATTGGATTTAAGACGAGCCATGGAGAAAAAATATTCGTTTTTTGAAAATTTACATTTCCTTTTTGCGAGCGCGTGGAAAACGGAAAGATCGGTGATATTTTACACAGTTGCTCATATACCCATCATTGTTTTGGTGCCACTGGTTTCTTCCTATCTTACAAAAAACATTGTAGCAATGCTATCCGCTAAAGCGGCCCTGATTGATGTAATTCTCCAAACGGGAGTTATGACATTGGCATTAGCACTTTTGAATGTGCTGAACATGGCTTTTTCGCGAAAAACTAAGGTCAAAGGAACGGCGATTAGATTTAATTACATAGTAGAAAACGCTATCAAAACAATGGACACAGATTATGAAAATATTGAAGGGCCAGAAGCACAGGATAGGCTTCAAAAATGTGAGAATGCGGTAGGTTATTCTAATTCCAGCATGACGCAACAGATTTTCAGGGTAATCACTGCGATGGTGTCCAATATATTAGGCTTAGTGTTGTATTCTGCATTGATTTTTTCGTTGAGCTCATGGATTGTGATGCTGTTAGCAATTCTATCGGTGCTCAATTATTCGATTTCTAAGCACCGATGGCTTTGGTGGAAACAAGCGCGCAACAAATGGGGGTCAGCAGAGCGCCAGTGCAAGTATTTGCGAGAACGAGCCTGTGGCGTAGAGGCAGCCAAGGACATCCGGTTATACCAACTGATGCGTTGGTTTGAACCAGCTTATGTGAAGCTGATGAATACAATGAACTTTTGGAGAATGCAGGAGGCCAACAAAGATTTTCAAGTCGCGAGAGCCGAGGCGTTACTGAATGCTGTGCGAGATGGTGTTGCCTATGGAGTCTTGTTAACCAAAGCGGCACACGGCAAACTAGCCGCGGACGAGTTTGTTTTCTACTTTTCGCTGATTGCGCAATATTCTACCTGGATGACGGGGATATTCAAGGCATTGAATGAACTGGGGCGGACTCAAATTCAAATAAATGATCTCCGAAGCTTTTGGGATATGCCGGATACATCCAACCGTGGGCCGGGGATGGTCATCCCAGTGGGAGCTCCAGATATCGTTTTTGAGCATGTTACTTTCCGATATAGGGGAGCGGAAAAAGATGTACTAAAAGATGTCAGCTTTCGTATACGACCGGGAGAAAAAGTGGCACTGGTTGGACGCAACGGTTCGGGAAAAACCACTATAGTTAAGCTGTTGTGCAATCTGTATCAGCCTGTTTCTGGTGAAATCCGCATCAACGGGAAACGACTGGAAGCCTATAACCGGGACGAACTGTGGAAGATTTACTCGGTTGTTTTTCAGGATGTACATGTCATGCCGCTGACCATTGCAGAAAATATCGCGTTAGTTCCAGCGGCGGCCATTGATCGTGAAAAACTATGGCGAGTGCTCGCACAGGCTGATTTGGAGACGAAGATTCAAACCCTTCCAGACAAAGAAAATACCTTATTAGTGAAACAGATACATTCTATGGCGGCATCACTCTCTGGCGGTGAGTTGCAAAAGCTGGCATTGGCAAGGGCATTGTACAAGGGGGGAAGTATTGTCGTGCTGGACGAACCGACCGCCGCACTTGACCCTATAACGGAAAGCCACCAATATGAACGCTACGCGCAATTGACTGGCGGATGCTCCTCATTGTATATCTCTCACCGACTGGCTAGTACTCAGTTCTGCGACCGGGTGCTTTATATAGAAGATGGAACGATTCAGGAGGAAGGTTCCCATCAAGAATTGGTGGCCTTGGGAGGAAAATATGCAGAGCTTTATGCAATACAAAGTCACTACTATCGGGACGAGGTAAAGGAAGCATGAAAAAAACCGCGTCAAGCATTAAGCTGATTTTAAGAGATTTGCAATTTGTGGATAGCTTTCAGCCAGGGGTTGTTTGGTTGCAGATTTTGGGAGGGCTACTCGAAGGAGGAACTCCTTTTGTAGGCATCTACAGCTCTTCTCTAATTGTCAATGGAATAACCCAAAAGCTTGCCTTGCAAACGCTTTTACTATATGCTTGTCTAGCGGTGGGATTGACATTGTTAATATCGAGGTTCAAGGCGACGGTTACCAAATTACAACAGATGTATTGGCAAAAGATGCGCTATACGCTGGATTTGAAAATAGCCTTAAAAATGAGCCAAGTAGACTATAGTAACCTGGAAAATCCAGATACTTATCAGTTGTTGCGCTCGCTACAAGAGATGGAAAATCTAGGATCCGGCTTTAAGCGCATAGGAAATGCGTTTCGGCCGGCAATTCAGGGGCTGAGTACAATGATTCTAGCGGGAGCTGTCGCTTATCAAGCGTTTACCGCTACCGACACGAGTCTCAGTGGTCTGGTGGGAATAGTTTGTGCGCCATGGAGCGCCATAATAGTGATTGGCTGTATGGTAGGTAGCGTTTTAGCAAATATTTGGGCCAACAAAGGAGTTTTTTACGCTACTCGCATGTATTTGGGAAAATCTCGCGCATTTACAAACCGGTTATTATATTATACTGCTGATTATGTACATGGTTATGCAGCGGGAAAGGATATTCGTCTGTATGGGCAGAAAAAGATTATCGGTCGAGAACTTTTCAGTATGGTACGGCAAAAGAATAAGGATAACGATTATTGCGAAAATCAATCCATTGGTTATCAGGGGATAGGTATCCTTGCATCTGGGTTTCTGACCGTACTTGTGTACTTATATGTAGTTATCAAATCTTTTGCGGGTCTGTTCAGAGTGGGAGATATTGTCCGGTATGTGGGTGGTATCATGCAATTTGCCTCTGGCTTGACGGTATTCTTGGACAGCTATACTCAGCTCAAAGCAAATACCCAGTTTATGGATGTTTATTATTACAATTCTGATGGAATTATTATTAGATACAATCGGATATGAAACAATCCAGAAATATATGCTAAACAGTAATGTA
>OIZV01000458.1_pt1 | contig 20243 bp, 18 predicted proteins | sample 1588681 | NCBI WGS metagenome assembly OIZV01 (sample SAMN03283281) | human gut metagenome | biome: human-associated habitat; material: feces | host: Homo sapiens | place: Peru | collected 2012 | reverse complement strand
ATTCTAAGGCGTTTTCTGCCTTTAGCTGTTCCGTTATGCCCTGTGCCTGTTTCATACCCTCTATGAGCCTTTCAAAGCGTTCCTGTGCCTGTCTGTTGATGTCGGCAAGGTAGGCGTTTAGCCTGCCGCTTGTAAGAAGATTGGTGTATGTAACTTTACGGTACTGTTTTAGATAATCTAAATGCCGTTGCCCCCAGATGCCTATTGCCTGTTCTTCTTCGGCGGGTACAGTTAAGCACGGTATCAAATAATCCCCTTGCCTTTCGTATTTGCCGCCCAGTTCCTCAAATAATGATTTTGCCATTGTCTGTTACCTCCACATTCTTTTTTATTTTGAATGTCCGCAAAATCCGTCCTACATCAGAGCAGCATGTCCATGAATCTTGAATTGCCGGCATCGCGCCAAAATAGGCATACATCCATATTTCAAAGCAGGGATTCGACCATCCCACTTGTATACCTCTTTTCTCTGCTTCAGTGATAATTTCATCATATCCTATTACTTGATCTCTGTCAAACACAATCCATGGAATACGATATTGTGCCTCATAGGCTGTGAGTTCCAAGCATTTATCAATCATACTTCTTGTCTTTGTTTCTACGACTTTAATGACAAGTTTATTTCTAACTTCTTCCGGCAATGATTGATGCAGTCCTGTAAAAAAACAACGCTCTGTCCCTTCTGTGTCTGTAACGATCAAGTAATATCCCAATTCCGATACTTTGAGCGTTCTTCTTTGTTCTCTTGTTTTTCTACTTCCTGTTCTATCCCCTTTTGCCATGCTCAATCTCTCCGTTCCACTCGGTCGGTGCTGAACATATCGATACTCTTTAAAGTCGGAATAGCGCCATATTTACCAATCAAATAATTTTTTTCATAGCTTTCATCCTTGCGGATACGCGCTCCATCCTCATCAATAAAATCAGCAAGAGAATACAACATTGAAACACCTCTGTCATCCTTTTCGACAAACCATATCTCGTCACGACGCAGCAACTGATTAGACAATTGCCATGTATCATGCGTTGTAAATACAAGTTGCGCATGATTAACATTAATCTTTGGATTCAGAAATGTAAGAAGAAAATTTCTTACCAAAAGCGGATGCAGACGAGCATTTAATTCATCAATGAAAAATACACTTCCCTTTTCCAGTACTTCCTGTAACTCCGGATAAAGAGCAAACATCTTCAATGTTCCCGCCGACTCTGCGCCTAAAGGTATCTCAGCCATCTCGTCAGAATCAATTTTCTTATGAAGTGCATTAATCTTATATTTTTCTTCTTTTGATTCACCATCACTTGGAACTTTTTCTACTCTGAAATCCTTAATATGTTCATCAAAGGACGCAAAGTATTCTACTACCTTCTGCTGAACATTCTTATCATCCACGAAACCTCTCGGCAATCTGCGCGATAAGAAAAAGTTAGTGACAGGGTCACCAAAATCAGCAAATTCATTTGTCAAAAACCAATCTCTGATTGCCTTACATTTGCTAATTTTTAACTTAGCTCCTAAAGAAGCAATCAACACCTGCTTTTCAAGCGCAATCTTTATATTATCCCTGCTGTTCTTCGGCAAGCCTGATAAATCTAATTCACTGTCAGAATTTCCACGATAAAATACTGTACTGTACTTTCTAGCAGTCTTAGCCTTAGAATTCAGCCATTCCTCTGTTACACCCTCTTTATCAACGCAGAATCCATAATTATATGTCTTCTCGTTCTTATCTCCGGGAAGCGTAAAATATACTTCAAAACTTGATTCTGCATCCTCTGATGTAGAATCAAACAAAAACGGCGTTGGTCTATACTCCTCAAACTTCTCTTCCTCATCTCCATACTTGAAGGAATCCGCCACATAATCAGCCATATACTCAAATGCACTGTATATATTTGACTTACCACTTGCGTTTGCTCCATAAATAGCAGCAACTGGCAGTATCTTTTCACTTCCGATGGTCATAACTCTGTCAGAAAATTCTGTCATCTTTGTAGCAGACAAATCCAGAGTCGCCTCTTCTCTAAAGGATTTAAAATTTTTAAAATTAAATTGAATCAACATACTTACTACCTCATTTTTCTTTCTATTCTCTATTATATACACTTTCGTCATAAATTCAACACATAAATGCGGTTTATTCTCATTTGTGTGTTGATTTTTAATGATATAAGTTTTGTTCCGACAAGCAAAATACCGTTTCCCGACCTGTCTCTCCGGTCAGAAAACGGTATCATTCATGCCATATGTCTGTATTTTTCCCGTGTCGCCAACCCGCCCCGGATATGTCGTTCGGACTTATTGACGTCAAGCACCTGCCGCGCCTGCTTGGCAAGCGTCGGATCGATCTGCATGAGCCGGTCTGTGACATCCTTATGTACAGTGCTTTTTGACACCCCAAACGCCTTGGCTGTCTGCCGCACAGTGGCATTGGATTCAATGATATAATTCGCAATGCTGATAGCACGCTCTTCAATGTAATCCTTCAAAAGAATACCCCTCAAGAATCTTTTTTACAATGTATGAAAGATTCCCGAGGGGTATGCAATGAATTTTTAATAGTCACATATCAGTAAATTGCAGTTCCAGCTCCCGATGTCTCTCGATGATCTTATTTGCTTCCTCTTCCGAAACGATTTCGCCCTGATATTCATATTGGTAGGAATCCCAATTTTCTTTCGGAGAGCAATTAAGAGTTTCCACAGTTTCCAATGTCATACTTTGGGGCGGAAGCTTCTGATAGCGTATCTGATAGGCATCAGGATCACCGGATGAAACATTCTTAATCAGTCCATTCTCACAAAGCACGCAGGTTCCGTTCCGATAGCCGATTCCTCTCAGCAACTGATAGGAGCTTCCATCGCCCCATGTGTAAGCATCATAAATGTTGGCGCTGCCCTGACTGCTGCGAATCCCGATAAAGAGTTCCGGCACTCCGTCCTGATTCATATCCTGCACAAGATAAACCGGTGTACCTCCATTGATTGCCGCTGCATATTCCTCACAGATATAGGAGGAACCCACCGCCCGATATGCGGCTATCATATCCTGATCTTGCTTTATTTTCTCTGCAAATGTCTTATAGGCATTGATAATCTCCTGGTAAGACTCCATATAGGTTTCTCCGAAATATTTTCCAGAAAGACGATTCATCTCCTCCGAGGGTACAAATTTTAAGTTTTGCACAATAATGTTCTTCTGACCGGATAAGGCAAAGGTCACCTGAAGCTTTCCCCAATAATCGGTAGCAGGCTGAAAACCATAGACATCTTTTTCCGCCACAAAATGTGATCCCTGGGACTGAATATCCCATTGATCCGAATAAAAATGCCCCGGGTATTCATCAATGCCTATATTTCCTCTCAGAAGGGCAGCATAACGATGATATAAGGAATCCTCTGAGTCCTCCGCAGAGGCAGTATTCAGAATATGCTCCCAGTATGGCATAATCTCAAAACCATCCACAGCTTCTATGCCCCGGCACGAGAAATAAACTTTCCTTGAATCCGGATCAAATCTGATGTCTGCCGAAAGATTTCCCCAGTCCACATCCCCATCTACCTCTTTAAATCCCTGATAGGAATCAAGCAACGCAGTTTTGATAATATATATTGCATCGTATTCTGATGTCTTTTTCTTCTCAGTCCATGTAAAAAATACCTTTTTGTGCTCGTAGCCCTTATTCTCATAATAGCTCCGGAGAAGATTCTCAAAGGCACTTTTTGTCAAAGAGTTATTGCCTGCGTCAAAGTACTCGTGTTTCTCCGGTTCGTAGAAAATATGCTCTCTTCCTATCAATTCATTTTCAAGAGCAGTTCCATCCTCTGATAAATAAATCCCGCCGTAGGTCTGATAGTATTCCCTTGGTTCTATCCGCAAATCATCCTGCGCTACATAGTATTCCAAGCCTGTAGCTGCGTCTCTGTACATATCCAGCCACGACGAAATCAAATCCGGTTCAGAGCCGTCATACATCGTGTTATTCTTTACTTCCTTGATTTGACCGTCTCTCACCTGATAAATTCCGGTATAGGTATAATGTCCTGTTCCTGTCTGCTCCGCGACCAACAATTCCAATATGCCGTCATGGTTGAAATCTACCAGGGCAAACTGTTCATGGGCGGGTTCCTCATAATCGGCTGACGCATGCAGTTCATCCCATTGCGAAGCAAAAACCTCTATCTGTTCTTCCATGGACGAGCTGATATATTCTTCTTCATAGGGGATATATGTGAAATCAAGAATCCTGATCTTCCCGTTCCTGTCATAGTCAAAATAGACAAATACACATCCCCAGAAATCATGTTTGCTATATCCGTCAATTCCCTGTTCTGCAATCAGGCAGGTCTGACCCTGATAGGTTCCATACTTAATGTCCCAGATTCCCCAATCTGCCGTAGATGCGCAGGCCGCGTTTTCACTCAAACCGGAAAATTCCCACTCATAGCGATTTTTCATTTCCCGTCCCCACGACGAGATTTCGGCTGCATCTTCAGACATCTTTTCCCAATAATCATAAATATTTTCAATATTGATTACCGTTTCTTTATCAAGTCCCCGGACAGAAATTTTTGCTTCAAAACGGCCGGCACCTTTTACAACCGAGATAGGAAAGGAATTGTCCAGAATCGTTTCTCCCTGATACATTTCCAGCTTCTCCCATTTGCCTCCCCTGTCTTTGATAACGGCATATTCCATTAAACCTGCGGAATTTACACGGGGCTGCATCCGCATCACCACTTCGTTCTCTCCATCGTGATCCAGATCGACATACCTTGCATCCGCAAAATCTACATAGATAAGATCTTCATGCTGATATATTTTTTCCAGATTAAATACATAAACAAATTTGGTATGTTTATACTCCTCCGCATCGTAATACACCACATACTCCGGCTGTCCGTTTCCGTCTATGTCATCCAGTTCCTCCCATTCTGCTCCAAAGGGAATAAAATAAGTCAATACCTTGGAATAATTGTCTGAATCCTTCTCTTGTATTTCCTCCCCCGAGTCCAGTTTTTCTCCGTCAAACCGGTAGATAACAGAACCGTGTTCATCAGAAGAACTGCTCCACTCATTAATAAAATTCCCTTCTTTCGTCAGGTAATAGCGATTTCTCCACCATCCATCAAACACATGAACCAGCTGGTCATCCTTCAGGGTATAAAGGTCAAATATCACATGATACATAGTGTCATTTTCACCGGTGTAATTTACACCAAACATCAATTCTTTTATTCCATCCCCATTGATGTCCTGTACCAAATATCCCAATTCCTGATTGGGATCATCATTTTTAACAGTAAATTCCGATGAAAAGAGATCATTTCCCTCGGCATCGGTATATTGCTCATAGTTTTCCTGCGCCTTTATAGGATCCTGCAATGCCTCCTCTGCCAGACGAATCAATCTCTCATATTCCGGATGAAGCTGATCCGTTGATACCTCCTCCAATTCTGTCACTTCTGATGCATCAGTTTCGTTCCGGCTGTCAGGCGCCTGACTCAATTCATCTTCCCCACTGACATTTCCATTCTCCAAAGAATCTGTACTTTCTTTTGTAACAGGATTGGAAAGTAAAGTGACCGAAACCATAAGGCATCCTATGACTAACAAAATAACCACCCAAAATACGGGCTTTTTATAATTCATAATATTCTTTATCCGTTGTCCCGGGTTTCCTTCTCCAAAGGGCAGTGCGGAGGAGGCAAAAACATTTCTTCCCGTGGCAAGCCGGAGTAAAGATGCTGCATATTGGGCGCGGATATCCACATCCAGTTTCCGCATAACCGCCTCGTCACAGCTCATTTCCATATCCTGTCCTGCCAGAATAAAAGCTGCCCACACAAGGGGATTGAACCAATGAATGCACAATGCAAGAAATGCCAGTACCTTTACAATATGGTCGCATCTGGCGATATGATGTTTCTCATGCAAAATGACATATTCCGTCTCCTCCTCGCCAAGAGTAGACGGAAGATATATTTTCGGTCTTATCATTCCAAGGCATAAGGGTGTCTGAATTTCATCACACAAATAGATATTTTCCCGGAGCTTCAGCGAAACAGACAGCTTCTTCCGCAAACGAAGCAAACGCAGCACATTGACAGAAAAAAGTGTCACCATTCCCAGAAACCATATAAGGCAAAGGAAATCCGTCCATTTTGCCATACGGGTGCCGGAAACGGTTTCCTCCATATGTTTTGAACCATGATCGGTACTGTCCGGCGCAGCGGCATCAGGGACGCCCCCAATGCTTTCCCTCACAGAATTTCCGGCTGCTTCTCCCGCTGGATCATTTTGTCCGTCAGAAATGTATTCCGGAATATGAGGCGTTACATCCGTTGTTTGATTCTGAGCCTGATTATCCTCTTGCATGACCGTAAACTGCTCTTCTGATACAAAGGTGATCTCTCCCGCATTCCTGTCTGCTGTATTCAACAAGTTGAAAACCGAAAGCGTTGAAGAAAACGAAAACGGACACAGAAGTCTGAACAACACGATTCCCCACAATGCGTAGGAAAAAGTCTTGGGGGCTCTTTTTAACAGGAGACGTACAAGCATCACGATAATAATGATGATGCCGGCGGCAATACTCATATTCAAAATCCGGAAAGCGACCTGATTCACAATCATGGAACCAACTTTCTCCAACATACCCTATTTCTCCTTCTTTTCCTGAATGATGGAAATCAGTTCTTTGATTTCCGCTTCCGATAGCTTTTTTCTGGAAGTAAATGCCGCCACAAATGCAGGCAATGATCCCTGAAAAGCCTCCTCCACAAATTCTTCACCTTGCATTCCAAAAAATTCATCTCTGGAAAGCACGGAGGAAACAATTCCGTTTACATTCTGAAAAATCCCTTTGTCACACAGCTTCCGAAGGACATTATATGTCGTCGGTCTTTTCCAATTCAGTTCTTTACTGCATATTTCCGCCAACTCTCTGGAGCCTATCGGTTCATTCCTCCAGATTATCTCAGCAAAACGCGTTTCCACTACCCCAATTTTTGAATCTCCCATGTATGTTTTCCTCCTGTTTATTTTCAATAAACAATTACAGTTTATTCGGAATAAACAGCCTTGTCAACACTTTTTTCCTCATTATGCTAAAAGCACTCCCTGATATCTACCCGAGAGTGCTCTTGCTTCCATTCTATTTAATTCTTCATACTTCGTTCTATATTGTTACTGCCCTGTCCTATTTGAAAACATTATTATCCTACTGCCGCACTTACATTTCTGGCTGTATATGGATAACTGTCGGCATACATAGTCTCCGGAGCAATATCAATGTCTCCGTTCATCCATGTCATAACGCCATGAAAAATATTAAAATCTTCTAATACCTTTTCATCCTTCAATGGGCTAAACGCAGAGTCCTTCAGCAGAGTTGTGTCAAAAAGTCTTTGCTCTCCCGTAGAAAATGTGAGCAATAACATACCCCCGCGTAAAACCTTTGCTTCTTTTATTTTGATATTCTGTGTTTTCTCTCCTGCGTAACATACATCGTCAATAATATACATTCAAAGCACCTCCCATAATAATCTTTGTTTTTCTCTTGTTAACTCGCTTTTTCTCACATTTCCATTATGTCTTTATCCATTCTTCCGCAGACTTACTTGAATCAAGCAGCATACACCCTGCAAACTGGTCTTCGCTTTCCGCATCAAACGCTAATATCTCTTGACGAAATTTCCATATGTCATCTGCGCATTCAGAATTTACCTCAATCAATTCGATTCGCTTCATCAGCGTATCTCCTTAACCACCAATTAAATTTCAAAATCCGGAATAACTCTATTTTCGACACACCTAAGGATATTTAATACCTCTCCCCTTGCTCTTTCGATACCTTCCGATGTATTCATCCAATTATCTCGCCTTGTATTTTCATCATCAGCGGGACACGGAATTATCTCAATGTGTTCTGGGAATAGGTATCTTGCGAGAGCCAAACTTCGTCTCATATGATATGTTGTCGTTACCATCAATACCTTACTCACTCGGTTTAGCCAAAATACTCTCTGCAACTCCATCATTGCACATAGAATATTTTCAACTGTATTTTGCGATATATTTTCTACAATTATATTTGTTTCAGGAATACCTAATTGCAAAGCTTTGTTTTTCATATGTTGCGCTTCCGTCATTTTTCCTTCCGCAAACTCTCTTAAAGCGCCTCCACATAACATTACTTTATTGGCTCTACCTGTATTATAGGCATTTGCCGCCACTGGAACTCTGTACTTGGCAGCTTTTATACTCCCTAAAACAATAATACAATCAACTTTTTCTCCAGTATCGTTCAAATTCTCGAATAATATTCTATCAATTATGTCATTAGTCAAATCTGCTTCTGCAATTTTTGATACTCTCATATTTGCCATCTTTCCCTCTATATGTTGTATTTCTTTATTCTCGTTAATATATAAATCTTTCTATACCTTGGGCATACTGTAACGCTACATTTCTCATTATACCAAAAACACCCTCAAGTTTCCACCTGAGAGTGCTCTTACATTCCCCTATTCAATTACCCAAATCACCCTGCCTCCGCACCGTTCTACATTGTTACAACCATATGTACAGTGCTTTTCGACACCCCAAATACCTTGGCTGTCTGCCGCACAGTGGCATTGGATTCAATGATATAATTCGCAATGCCGATAGCACGCTCTTCAATGTAATCCTTCAAAAGAATACCCCTCAAGAATCTTTTTTACAATGTATGAAAGATTCCAAGGGGTATGCAATGAATTGCTAATTTAGTTTGTTCATTCGCTTGATAATAGCCTGCCAATACATTCTATCCTTCAATACTCTGATAACTGTTACCGTTGTATTTGCAACAACGAAGAAAATCAAATATGTACTGTATGGCTTGTAATAAATTTCTAATCCCTCAATGACGTATCCTGTTTTTTCGTATCCCTCCGCAAAAGGATCCAATGCTTTAATTGCAAACTTTATTTTCTTGGAAAAATTTTCTGCATATTCCCTATACATAAAAGTCTGCAATATATAAGTCTTCGTATTTTTAATATCTTGCAAGGCATCCTTCGACAAGACAATTTTATATTTTTTAGGTTTATCCATATACTAAATCTTGTCGATTTCCTCCCACGCTTCTTCGATGGTGTATACCTCACCATTTTTCATGCTCTGCACTCCTTTTGCCAATTCCTGATAAAGTGCATCGAAAGCATCCTTCTCCGTATAATCATATGTGCGATTATTTACTGTCGTGTCTACTGCTGCTAATGGTGCCATGGTATCACTCCCTTTCTAAATCTTATTATATGCAATATATGTTTTTATAGCAATACACAAATTTTTATTTAAGCGTGCCTTGGCTGTCTGCCGCACAGTGGCATTGGACTCAATCCGCCACTGTTCCGTTTTTCTTTTCTGCTACGATGACCTCCACACCCTTTTCGCCGATGGCGGCAAGCTGGTCATCCACACAGTCCCAGTCTGTTATCAGGCAGTCGAAGGTTTCCACATCGCAGACCTTCACAAAAGAATCCACGCCAATTTTCGCTCCGGGAAGCAGTAAGCATTTTTTCCTGCTGTTCTTAATCACCGTTCTCTGAAATGCTGCTGTCTCATCGGTGCCATTAGACAGACCGAAATCCGCAGTCAGCCCGGCTCCCGTAATAAAGCACAGATCAAAGTGAAGCCGGCTGACAAAATCATTTGCAAGACTGTCCACCACAGAACCGCTCTGCCGCATTTTGCCACCTACCAGATAGACATCCACATTGTCAAAGCTTCTCAATTCTCTACCTATATCAACCGAATTCACGACCACCGTATAAGGAATCTCTTTCGGCAGATATGACAGCATAATATATCCAAATGAGCCCCCTGTAAGATAAATGGTGTCATTCTTGTGAATCATACCTGCTGCCATCCGTGAAATTTCCCGATAATTATCATGAACGGGCATTTTCTCAAAATTTCGGTCTACCGGAGGTCTGACACTGACCTGACTTGCTGTAATCGCGCCTCCATGAGTTCTTTTACACATTCCCTGCTTCTCAAGCAGGCGCAAATCCCTGCGTGCCGATTCGTCAGATATACCGTACTTCTGGGTTATTTCGGCGATTGTTACTTTCCCGTTCTGCCGCAGCTTTTCAAGAATCTCATTATGCCGTTCCTCGATAAACATATTACACCTCCATGATTGTTTTTGTGTGTTTTCAGTTCCGTTATCCAAACAATACAACATTTTCGGTAATATGTCAACATTTTCGGTAATCTTTTTTCACAAAGCAAATCTACATTTATTAAAACAACTCATCCAACAGCTTATAATATCTGTTCTTCTCCTCATCCATCGCAATCCCCAGTTCGTCCAACAGCATATATGGCTCAAACTGGAAATACGCTTTTCCTCCATTGTATTCTCCTGAGAAATTGCTTTTCAAACTGCGCAGTGCGATTGCGATGTCCTGCCATCTGTCAGCAGGCCCCATCTTCCCAAGGTCGATGAAGCCACAAATTTTGTCCTCCTTGACAAACAGATTCGGCAGACAGAAATCTCCATGCGTAAGAACAATATCCTCTTTCGGACGGTTCTGCTCCAGCCAAGCAAGCAATTCCTCCGGGTCTTTAAAACCGCCCGGGCCAAAGGTTTCCGGTTCCACATTCTCTAAATCCACCAGATGATTTTCCACATTAAAGCGTGCCGCCTTCAGTCGCTCATCCAGTCTGCTCGCCCTCAGCGGGCAAGCGGTCACATCCACTGCCCAAAGCATTCTGAGCATATCCGCAGCCAATCTGATTAACCGTTGTGGCGAAGTCAGGAACTCTTCATCACAAAGCATTTTTCCATCCAACCTGCTCATCAGGGTATAGGCTGTCCCGTTTTCCACATGGTACATCAATATTTCCGGGACCGGCACTCTTCCTCCGAGCCATTTCACGATTGCATCCTCATTGTCGGTCTCTATCGTCCATGGTTGAATTTTCAAGACATATTTTTGAAAAATAAGCACTTCCGAACCCGACATTCCTGTGGTATTTCTGCTATATGGCTCATCACCAAGAAAATCCCTTATCACCTTGGGAATAAAAATGTCCTTTTCCATCACCACGACCGTATATCTCTCCTGCACATCCTCAACACCGGTTCGTCTGAATCCGTTTTTTAACCAGAATGCTTCACTTTGCGGATTTCCCTTGGCAAAGCCGAGCCGGATATACAAATAACCGTTCCCACGCAGGACTGTTTCGCATTCCTCAATAATTTCTGTTCCGATTCCTTTTCCCTGAAAATCTTTATTCATCATAAAAAAGCCGATAAATGCAGTGTTCTCATTTGGATATTTTAAAATCAAGTCCATGACTGCCACTAACTTTCCATCCAGAAAGTAACCAACATAAAATTTATCTTCATAAGTTGTTCGCGGCGGCAAAGCCTTCATATCTTCTAAAATGCTTTGCCTTGTCGCCATCGGTTGGCAATATTGAAAAAAGAGAGGGTTCTTCTTCGTCAGCTCAAGAACTTCATTCACATCTGACTCATCTAATTTCCTGACGTTATATTGTGCCGATAGGCTTTGAGTGTTTTTCATGTGTGGTCTCCTCTGTCAATTCTGTCACAAGCAATTCCGATTATACCAAAAACACCCTCAGGTTTCCACCTGAGAGTGCCTATATTTTCCTACTCAGAAGTCTTTTTTACTGCCTGAAACTTTCCCGATACATCCCGACGATCTCATTCCATAATCGGCAGATGATTCAGGCAAGGCGGTAAATGCATCATGTGATGCCCTGTCATGGGTGTCAGAATCATACCCCCTCTTGTCAGTCTGCCCCAATATACCAGCAGCCACACGGAACGGAAGTCGGTCGTTACACCGCCCTCCTCCAATATCCTCATCACCCACTCCTCCGGAACCATGGATTTTATCTGCTCCAGCGTGAGACCTTCCAGTATGCGGCGGGTATTCTTTCCGACAGCAAGCATATAGTCACGAAGCGCCTCCGCGTTTATTTTCTTTCCAAAGGCAATCGCTTCATCCAGCTCCAGCGCATTCCCCGTGTCCGTAATACAGGCTCCGATCCTTCCCTGCCACTCCTTGTCAAACAGCTGGTTCTGATTCATCATCAGAATATTGCTTACCAGATCCTCGATTCTGTAGGTATGCCAAAGCTGCCAACACAGAGGCACGGTCTGGGTTCCGGCATAATGTAAATCCACCTCCCAGTCCTCCCTCGGCACCAGATCATTCTGATGTCCGTCAAGCATGTAGTTCAACACATAATCGGCAAGCGTCTTTTCCGTGCCTCCCGAAACTTCGGCAGGATGAACCATTGCATGCACCTCCAACGTCAGCTTCCTGATATTGTCAATGTCCTCCCCCTGCAATGCCTCCTGTAATTCCTTGTACTTCTCTTCATATGCCGCATACATCTCTTCCTTCGTCATATGTATTCCCTCTTCTATAGAATTCTATCTAATGTCTTATTCCATTTTAAGCAACAGCACAACCCATAAATTCCCAATAACAGTTGCACAAGATGCACATGGCCACAAGCAGTGCACTCTGGAGCCGCCGGTGCTTAGTTCCTGTCCTGTAGGAACTTACGCACCGCTGCGAGCGGAAGGTAGCGAGAGCGTGCTTGCGGTGGTCTGTGCATCGTGTACAACGTCACTTGCGTAAAAAATCCCTCTTACTTACCGGTATCCAGATCTGGCACTTCTGGTCCGGTTCGGGCATCTCCTCCGGTGAGTACCACTCCAGATTGTACTTACCAGCAAGATCATACTCCTCATTTGCCGGCAGCCATTCCTTCCATATCGCTGTGTTGGTGTCCTGTAAGGTCTTCATGGTACAATCAAACACCGCCCACGTCCCTGCCGGGATTTCTCTCGCCGTAAGCTCCCCGGGAAACTCATCCCCCTTATCGTAACCGGCAATCAGATAGTTAAATCTTCCATCCCCCATATCGTCAATGCATACACCAAGCTCACCTACCCGATGGGAAGCAATAAATTTTTCCATATCTCCCACCGGCTCCTGCCCCTGCATCAGATGGGGCGCATATGCCTTTGTTGTTTCCTCCCAGAATTTGGGAATCTTTTCATAAGAATCCTCCGAAGAAAACTCCCTCTGGAATCCTACGATTTTAATAGCCTCTTTCTTTTCAATCTTAAACTGCATATTTTCTCCTCCTTGCACCGTGATGTTCACCTTCAACCTCAGAAAGGATTTTATTTTCCCTCTGTTCTTTCTTACATCCGTAGGAGAGAATCCATGGAATCTGACAAAAGCCTTATGAAAGCTCGCTGGTGTTTCATATCCATACTTCAATGCAATGTCAATCGCGGAAACCTCTGTATCAGTCAGTTCTATTGCGGCGAGATACAGCTTTCTGTTCCGCATATATTCCCCCAGCGTGTACCCCGTCAGGACCTGAAACCCCCGCTGTAAATACATACAGGACATATGAACATGCTCCGCTACTTCCGCTGGATTTTGTATTTCCAGCAGATGCCTCTCCATATAGTCAACAGACTCTCTGATACAATTAATCCACTCCATCGTTTTCTCCTTCCCAACAGATGCCGCGTTGTTGTCCGGACAACTGACAACATAGTGAGTGTACACCACTGTGCAAACAAGTTCTTCACATTTAGGAAACAAAAGTGTCAAAATACGCCTCTATTTTCCGCACAAAAACATCCCTGACGACTTATGTATCATTATACTTCCATCCCGCTCTATCCTGTCCTGCAGCAGTTTTCGGAATTCATCTCCTCTACGGTCAAGGATGCAGGGCGCATTCCCTGGATAGGAATAGACATAATTATAAATTGCGTCAGCATTATCCACCAGCAGGTCATTGTCCTGCTCCATACATTCCACCTGAGGAAAGAACTTTTTCAGTTGCGCCTCCCCATTCTCCAAATGGAAACCCTCCGTAATGGATGCAAACGGCATTTCGAGCCTTTCGTCAAATTCCCTGACCAGCTCATGCAGCTCCCTCATGTGGGTATCGCCCACTGTGGAACAGCAAAAATGCCCTTGCGGCTTCAGGGCCGCAGCTATGGTTTCGAGACATTTCCTTCTGTTCACGACATGATACAGCATATGGTTGGCAATAATACAGTCGAACTCCCCCGCCGGAAGCTGGAGCGCATCCGCGTCCATGATTCGGTATTCCACCTGAATTTCCTTCTCTGCCAAAAGGCCCTCGTACTCTTTCAGGCAGCATCTTGTCTGCTCCAGCATTCCTTCGGAACGATCTGTCAATAGAAGTTGCAGCCTTTCGGGCAAACGATAGATATTTTCCTGCCACAAAAGTCCCGTGCCACAACCAAGCTCCAGCACTTTGTCTCCCTGTTTCAAGGGGATTCTATCAAACAGCCAGTCCATCCACCCCTGTTCGGAGGTACTATAGTTGTGCAGCTGAATCCTTCGTTCCAGATTGGCGGAAGTTTCATACTGCTGCCGCACCTTCTCCTCATCCGTCAACAACCCCAACAGCCGTATCAGATAATCCCACCGTCTGGTTTCATCACCCTTTTCCATAATTTCAATCGTTTCAACAAGTTCATCCAACTGCTTTTTCCGCTGTATCAGCAATTCTTTCTGACGGGAAAGCTGTTCCTCAAAACTCATCGCATCCTCGTCCTTCATCAGTCCCTCGATCTGCTGCAAAGAAAAGCCCAGATATTTTAACATCAGAATTTTTTGAAGTGCCGCTACCGAACTCTTGTTATAGTAACGGTACCCCGCCTCTGAATGAGCCACCGGCTTCAACAGTCCTTTCGCGTCATAGAAGCGAATCGTCTTCAGAGAGACTCCTGCCAGTCTGGCAATCTCCCCCGCTGTATACATTTTTTCTTCCATCTGTTTTCCTCCATTCTTCCCCGCGCCTTTGCCGGGAAAACTCCCAAGTGTCATTGAATCCTGCAGTCCAGCCCCAAGTGTGCGCACTGTCAACCTGCATTCTCATCGTAATGGATTCCCTTAGGGGAGGGTCAAGAACTTATTTCACACTTGCAAAATATTTCATGAGAATCTCCTTCATAAACTGATACCTTCTTGCATATGAATTCTCTATGCGAATTAATTCAAATCCATGTTCTTTACATATCTGGTTCTTTTTCCTGTCCCTTTCCATGACAACAGCTTTTTCCTGATGCTCCCTGCCGTCCAGTTCGATTGCCAGAATCGGTATATCAATTTTTGTCCGCGGCTGTCTCTCATAAACGACAAAATCGAATCTCCCGGTGTAAAACAGATCATTATAAGAACAGGTATCCTGAAACACATGTGAAATGCTTACTTCCTTTTGCACAATACATTTCTGATTTGTGTTCAGCACGTTATCCAATGCATGATTAAGGTTTTCCAGAAATGCCTGCTCTGTTTCTGTGCTATACGGTTTAATGCCAAGTGCCCTTGACGCACTGACTTTCGGAGTAACCTTGGTTTCGCCGTTATTCCTGACGTACTGCACAAGTTCATAAAGATCATCATCGTCCGAATTGGCATGCAGTCGTTCCAACTCTTTATTGCAGGACAGAACAATCAATTTCTCTTTCGCTCTTGATACAGCAACATTAATTAATTCCTTGTTATTTTTCAACCATTCATAGGTTCCCTGACCAGTCTTATCTGTCAATGCCAGCGAAAAAAGCACAACATCCTTTTCATCTCCCTGAAATGCGTGAACCGTTCCACAGGACACATTGTCCAGACCGTTATCTTTCAACTTCTGGCCGATCAATTCCTTTTGATTCGCAAACGGAGTGATAACCCCTATGCTCTTGTCCTTATGCAAGGCGGCGTATTTTACAATTTCATCCGCTTCAACCGGTGCAGTATTCTTGTAATAAGTCTGATTTTGCTGCACATCCAAAAAGATCAAAGGATTCTGTTCTTTGTTTGGGCTGCATACTTTTAACTTATTGTTATAGTATTTTTTATTATTAAACTGAATGATCCGCTCCTGGCATCTGTAATGATGGCTCAAAAGGATTTCCCTGCTGACGGAATCACATGCCAAATACACCTTGTAAATGGAATTTTTCACGTAGTCATATTCATCGGTTATACTATACATTTTGCGAAGCTTCAGATTATCAATCTGACTCAACAGGATTACGGGATTAAGCTGCTGAGGATCGCCAACCAGCATAAGACTTTTTCCTCGAATAATTGGCACTAACGAAGTTGCAATATTTCCCTGACTGGCTTCGTCCATAATAACCATATCAAAGTGAACCCCTGGCGTTCCGACTTTATGTGCCGAAATGGATGTCGTTGCAATGATAGGAAATATCCGTTGAAATTTCTTCAGATTTTCATCTTTTTTCAGATATTCATTGAATGCCTTAACTTTCTCTTCTCTGCATTCCATAGATACGATAGCCAATAAGTCGGCATTCTTCGGCTCCTGCAAATGCTTGATGCACTTTGCGGATGTATAATACAAATAGCTCTTGAAGGCATCCTCATCCTCAGCTATGAGTTTTACCGCCTCCTCATCCGTAATTTCCTCTGTCTGGCTGATCTTTTCTTCCACCTGCGTTAATTGCACACCCTGCAGCTGTGTTTGAAAGGTCAGATGCTTATTGGAATCCATCAGTCTGTGAATGGCTTCCTCTGTTTCAAGCAGCTTTAATCGCTCCTCATAATTCTGCAGCAATGCCGTCAGCCGCCTCGTTCTCGCAACCCGATCCGTCCTTCTCTTTTCCAGTGTGGTCTCAAAGACACTGATTTCTTTGGTACTTTCATAGAGCCGCTTTATGTAGTCCAGCGCCTCCGCCACCCTGTCATCACTTCCGAGCCGTATGATGGGAAATGGGATGAATCCTTTACTACCATTTGTAATATGCTGAAGTTTGCCACACACACCATCAATGGGGTGATTGTTATAAGAGGTAAAAAGCACCGTTTGTTCATTAAAGAAAGCGGTCACAAGGGTATTGACAATCGTATTCGTCTTTCCCGTGCCGGGAGGTCCTTGAATATACGCAAGCGGATATTTCATAGCATTATGAATCGCCAGTAATTGATCCAGATTAATCTGCCTATTCAGCAGAGCAATCGGAAACACCTTTCGACTGGCTGGCTCCTGTACTAGGTTTCCAAAGAAAGCCTGTATCGGCGGCGTTACCTCCTCCCTTTGAAACATTTCATCAATAGCCTTATATTCTTCATGCAAATCTAAAATAATATTCCTGCCAATCGCTATCAGATAAGGCATATCGTCAACACCTTTGATATGGCGGTTGCTTTCGGTTATACGATCCTTTATCAGTTCCGCATTTTTTTCAAAATCATTCAGTAAATCATAGTCATCTGCATCGAGGAACTTGCGAATGCTTTGCTGCGTTCCATCTACCGTAAACTCTGTACAAACTGTAATTTCCTTCGCTGGCTTTAGGCACCTATTCTTTACATCCAGTTGCATTTCTCTGTATGCCAGCACATAGAGCCCTTCCTTAATCGGAACACTCAAAATATTCAAGGCAAGCTGCTTAATCTTTCTGTTTGATGAATTGTTGTTGGAACCATACTGAAAATTCTTGACAATCTCCTGAAACTGTTCTGATGTCAGCTGATAGTCTCCTCTGCTGATACTATCCCTGTCAAAATGATTAATCAAACTATATTCCGTTCTATAAGGAACCGAATCCAGCTTATTACAATCTATATAGTAATTCAGAATTTTGAGATTCGCCACATGATGAAATAAAGAAATATATCTGTGGGAATTATTCTGAATATCTTCTTTTAAAGTGTCCGCCACATCATAATAGTAGCCTTCGATCACACTGGAAGATAAGATAGAATCGATAAAAATATTTAACTGCATCGTAGAAAATTGCCCCAGGTGTAACCCCTCCACCCGGAGCATTTTCTTCACAGGATTCACATCAATAATGCCGATCCAATACTTTGTTACCTCTTCCTGCTTGTTTTTATACTCAATGCTGAGCCATTTATTCTCATGTATTGACCGAAAAATGTCGCGACATACTGAATTCATACTTTCCTTCGCCCCACTCATCAATGAACCATCAGCGGTCTTACTCAAAGCTGTTTTATAGCAGATTCCCATTGATAATTATAGCATTCGACATCATTTCTGACAATTATTTTCTTCAAACCACTTCTTCCTGTACCAGCGATTTCAATATCTGAATTCCGGACTCATCCGCCGGACATTTAGCCTCCGCTTTCGGGATTTCATCTGATTCGATCTGCCTCAATGCCAGATCAGCAGTCCGATGTGGTAGAAAATAAACGCCAGTGCGAGTGAGAACACAAGATAATACACTACCGAGAGCGCAATCCACTTCTTGGAATGGTTCTCTCTGAAGGTCGCGGCTACCGTCATCGTACAGGGAACATTGAACACAATCGCCATGATGAAGCCGAGCGCCTGCGCCTTGTTAATCACCTGCGGAAGAAGCGCCATCATGTTCTCCGTCATCCCAAGGGACTTCGCGTTAAATGCCGCATTGACCATATCCGTATTGCTGTAGAGCGCGTTGATCACACCGAGCAGCGATTCCTTTGTGACCATGGAGGAAATATATGCCATGAACATCTGCCATGTCATGCCAAACCAGCTTGTAACCGGCTCGATCACCTGTCCCACTTTTGTCAGAATGCTTCCCGAATCGAACCAGTTATAGGAGAGCAGATAGAACACGATTGACACGATTGCAATCACGCGGAATGCACGGCTGAAAATATCCCATGCCTTCATGAGCGTCGCTCTGACGATATGCCCCCACTTCGGCTTGTGGTAAGGCGGCAGCTCCATGACAATTCCGCCCTTGTCCTCCTCGCTTATCAGCTTCCCCTTAAAGATCAGCGAAACGAGGAACAGCGAGCCTATCGTTGCAAACAGCATCAGAAAGACGACAGCGATCGCTCCGACCGGACCGTAGAACACCGTTGCCAGCATAGGTGCCAGCGAGAGGGTCGAACCGCAGGGAATGCTCCACACAAGCATCATTGTAAGGAATCTCTGCCCGGAATTATCGATCACGCGGCTTCCCGCCACGCCAGCCATATTGCAGCCCATACTCATGAGCAGGGAGCAAACGCTCTTGCCCTGCAATCCAAGCCTTTCCATCGCGGAGTTGAACACGACAGAAATTCTTGCCATATAACCCACATCCTCAATGATTGCAAACGCAAAGGTCACACCGAGCACAAAGCCCGCCATGGATATTGTAAATGCCAGTACATTCGGCAGCACGACATAAATCAGCTCGGCAATGGGCTTCCAAACATTCAGACTTGTCATGAGATTTTCAAGCGGCCCGCTGATAACCGGGACGAGTCCGAAGCCAAGTCCCATGATAGGCGCGGCAATAACCATAGCCGCCGCAAGCGCCGCCACAATGATTCCCAGCGCAATCCACTTCCCGGAATGTCTCCCGAGCGCCTTTTTGTCAAAGCCCGTCAGCTTTGCCTCACTGCCCTGTTTGCGAACCACTCCGTCAAGCAGCTTATCTATGTACTCATACTTATGCTTTCCCGAGAGCATAAGCCCCTTGTCTGTCTTTTCAAGCTCACTGATTGCCAGCTTTTCCCTCGTGAACAGTTTTTCGTCCTTCTGGCTGCCCGCCAGACTGTCAAACGAAAGCGCACTGTCCTGCCTGTAATATTTTATCAGCTCCGACTGGTCAGCCACCTTTCCCGATGCCGCAGCCTTCGCAAGCTGCTCCTTCAGTTCGCCGTACCGTTTCGCGTCGGAGGCGACAAAGCCTATCACCGGAATGCCGGTGCGCCGGCTGAGCTTATCCACGTCAATATGAATCCCTTTCTTTTCCGCCACATCCATCAGGTTCAGCACAAGAACGACCGGAATGTTTGTTCCGATAAAATCCGTGTACATATAGAGCGACCTCTCAAGCTGGGAGCTGTCAACGAGGATTGCCACGAGATCCGCCCGCCCAGATCGGATATAATCGGCAGTAATCCTTTCTTCATCCGAGCCCGCAGAGAGGCTGTAGCTTCCCGGGAGGTCGATCACATCATACGCTGTCCCGTTATAGGTAAATCTGCCCTCTTTGCGCTCCACCGTTTTTCCCGGCCAGTTGCCTACATGCTGATGTGCGCCCGTGAGCCCGTTAAATACGGTTGACTTTCCCGAATTGGGCTGTCCCAGCAAAACGATCATCTTACTCATTATCTTTTGCCTCCCTATATAGTCAAGTGTTTTTTCCTTTAAAATCAAGGAATTTTTATTGTTT
>OIZV01000457.1_pt1 | contig 20283 bp, 19 predicted proteins | sample 1588681 | NCBI WGS metagenome assembly OIZV01 (sample SAMN03283281) | human gut metagenome | biome: human-associated habitat; material: feces | host: Homo sapiens | place: Peru | collected 2012 | reverse complement strand
ATACCGCGGCCGCCGCCGCCGTTGACTGCTTTAATGATGATAGGATAACCGCATTTTTCGCCAAAGGCCAGTACCTCATCGAGGCTGTTAACTGTACCCTTGCTGCCTGGAATCATGGGGATGCCGGCCAGCTCGGCCTGTTTACGGGCGTTGATTTTGTCGCCGAACATTACCAGGTGCTCCAGACGCGGGCCGATGAAAATCAGGCCTTCCTCAGCACAGCGGCGTGCTAAATTACTGTTTTCGGATAAAAAGCCATAACCGGGATGGATGGCATCTACGTCATGCTCCTTGGCTACGCGCAGAATGTCTTCGATATCAAGATAAGCGTCGGTCGGACTTTTGCCTTCGCCTACCATGTAGGCCTCGTCGGCTTTGTTGCGATGCAGGGACAGTGTGTCCTCCTTGGAATATATAGCAACAGTACGGATTCCTAATTCGTTGCAGGCGCGGAAAACGCGGATGGCGATTTCGCCGCGGTTAGCAACTAAAACTGTATTGATTTTAGGCATAAGTTTGACCTCCTTAGATAGTTACATGCTAATTGTATAGAAAACGGCATGTAAATTCAAGGGATAGGACGCATGTATACAAGTATTCTTGTAGGGGACTGGGAGAGTGTGATTTTTTAACACTTTTTGTGTTGACTATACAATCAGCTTCACATTTTTTTCGTTTGTTTATTGCTATAAATAGGTATACAATAATACTTATAAAGCATAGCGAGGAGATGAAATGATGAACGATAACAATGATAAAAAACGGCCATTGACGTATTATTATATGCTGATGCTGGTTTTGATTCTGGTATTCAATTCCGTAATCATGCCAATGTTCTTCAACCCGAAAATGAAGGAGGTTTCCTATAATAATTTTCTTCAGATGGTGGATGAAGGCAAAGTATCTAAGGTAGAAATTACCGATAAGCGTCTGGCTGCGGTTGATAAGAACAACGAAAAAGAAATTTACGTTACAGGCAGGGTGGAGGACCCGGAGCTGGCCAACCGCCTGATGAAGAGTAAGGTAGAATTTACGCAGGTTGTGCCTAAGGAACAAAGTCCGCTTGTAACCTTTTTCACCAATTGGGTACTGCCTATTCTGATTTTCTTTGGACTTGGACAGCTGTTTATGTACTTTATGGGCAAGCGCATGGGCGGCAACGCCATGAGCTTCGGCAAGAGCAATGCCAAGGTCTATGTGGAAGCGCAGACAGGCAAGAGCTTTGCCGATGTAGCAGGTCAGGACGAGGCCAAAGAAGCGCTGATGGAGCTAGTGGATTTTCTGCATAATCCCGGCAAGTACAAGGATATCGGTGCCAACATGCCGAAGGGTGCATTGCTGGTAGGCCCTCCCGGTACGGGTAAAACCTTGCTGGCGCGTGCGGTAGCAGGCGAAGCCAAGGTGCCGTTCTTCAGCATCAGCGGCAGTGAATTTGTAGAAATGTTCGTCGGCATGGGCGCTGCCCGTGTGCGCGATTTGTTCAAGCAGGCGCAGGAAAAGGCACCTTGCATAGTATTTATCGATGAAATCGATGCCATCGGCAAGAAACGTGACGGCCAGATCGGCGGCAATGATGAACGTGAACAGACACTGAATCAGCTGCTGACTGAGATGGATGGTTTTGAAGGCAACACAGGTGTTATTATTCTTGCAGCTACCAACAGACCCGAATCTCTGGATCCTGCCCTGACCCGTCCGGGACGTTTTGACAGACGTGTGCCGGTTGAACTGCCGGATCTTGCAGGCCGTGAAGCAATTTTAAAGGTCCATGCAAAGAAGATAAAAGCATCTGATGATGTTGACCTGCATACGATTGCACGTATGGCATCGGGGGCATCCGGTGCGGAGCTTGCCAATATTATAAATGAAGCAGCATTACGTGCTGTCCGTAGTGGAAGGACCGTTGTAAATGAATCTGATCTCGAAGAAAGTATAGAAGTGGTTATTGCAGGATATCAGAAGAAGAATGCGGTTCTTTCAGATCAAGAGAAGAAGGTTGTTGCATATCATGAGATAGGACACGCTCTGGTAGCTGCATTGCAGAGTCATTCAGCTCCGGTCCAGAAGATTACGATCATCCCACGTACCTCAGGTGCACTCGGCTACACTATGCAGGTTGAGCAGGGTGATAAATATCTGATGACGAAAAAAGAACTTGAGAATAAGATTGCTACATTTACAGGCGGACGTGCGGCAGAGGAGATCGTATTTGGTGAGATCACGACCGGAGCCTCCAATGATATCGAACAGGCAACAAAAATTGCAAGAGCGATGATCACCCGCTACGGCATGACAGATGAATTCGACATGGTGGCAATGGAAAACGTGACCAACCAGTATCTTGGCGGCGATACGTCTCTTTCCTGTTCTGCAGATACACAGAAGGAAATTGATGAAAAAGTCGTGCAGCTCGTAAAAGCAGAGCATGAAAAAGCAAGAAAAATCCTTTCCGAAAACAGGGAAAAACTGGACGAACTGGCTATGTACCTGTATGAGAAGGAAACAATTACAGGTGACGAATTTATGGATATTTTAGACAGAAAATAATGTAGTTAATTAGATAATCAATGTCATTTAGATAAGAAAAATAGTTAGTAGTTCTGAAAAATGGAATTATTTTATATAAAGGAGCGGACAAATTCTCATTTACAGGGAGCGGAAGATTGAGCTGGATAAAATACCCAGCTCAATCTTCCACATGGAATACATCTTCGACCAGCATATTAAAGTACTTTGATATCCGCAGCATAAATTCGGCAGATGGGGTGCTGTCCCCACGTTCTATCCTGCCGACAGTTTTGGTGCTGTATCCGATAGCAGCGGCAAGGTCATCCTGGTAAATGCCACGCTGTTCCCGGATTTCTCTGATATTATTAGTAACCGCCATAAAAATCCCTTCTTTCAGTTCTATAGATATTTTCTTATTTTCAATTATGCAAAATAATGTGTCCAATAAAAAGGATTTGCAATTTTATCAGCAATGTCCTGTGATAGCAGAAGCATCAGATTTTCCAAGAACTTTTCCAAATATGTCTAAGCGGTCGTTTTCTCCAACCTTGATAGGTGCATACTTTTCATTAAGCGAGATAAGGAAAATTCCGTCTTTATCGTTTTGTAATTTCTTGATGTAGGCTTCTCCGTTTAGAGCGAAGATGCCGATTTCTCCATTAGCAACAGATTCCTGTTGTAATACCCATGCAATCTGACCATCGTGGAATTCAGGTTCCATACTGTCACCACTAATGCGGACACCGAAAGTAGTATCTTCCGGCAGGATAGATTCATCTATGCGTACAGTCTCTTTCGGTCCGTCTACAAGGAAGTTACCGGTTCCGGCTGATACGGCATTTTCAAAAATATCAATGCTACGGAATGGAATTATCTTAGCAATCTGCTTTTCATACATTCCGGATGCGTGGAGCAGATTGATATAATCCATAGCCTTTTCCCTGCCTTCATCAGTAAGTGAGGAGAAAGGATCAGTAGGATTTACTCCAAAATATACAGTAATATGGATGATCTGATTGATGTCTGTGTGAAGCATATGGTAACTGAGAATTTTTCAGAAGAGCAGGCGCGTTCTTATATGCGGGAACTGCTTCCGAAACTGGATTATTGGAAGCGATATGATGAGCTTAGCGACAATGGGCAGTTTGAAGAATTTAAGCGGCAGTTAATCTGGGAAATCAATGATCTTCATATAGAAGGAATGCCTAAGGTAGAGAAATTAAATGCACTGGTTGGAAAATACGTCAATCTGGAATATGTGCTTCCCAATGGTGAGAAGGTGAAATTTCTGGATGACAGGAAGACATATCTGGGAAATCAGCTGGAATCCGAATTCGGCGGTGAAAGATGCTTTGGAGTTCTTGCGGATATGGATTTTATTATGATTTGTACATATGAAGATCAGGGAACGAACCCGGAACTGCTTCTGTACAAAAAGAGATAGAAGCAATTATACTATACGAAGGAGTTTAAGGATTAGGGATGAGGGATAAAAAGACAAGGGTAAAAACAATATCTGCATTTGGCATTGTACTGCTTTTGGTGGTGGCAGGCTTGATTCTGGATCATTTCGACCAGACCACAGATGTATTTCCGAATGAAAACACTGTGATAAGTTTATACGGAGAAGCACATGGTTTTAAGAGGTATTATGATATTGAGTTCGAGGCATGGAGTAAATACTACGATGAAGGATATCGCAATCTTTTTGTGGAACTGCCATATTACAGTGCGGAGTTCTTAAATGAGTGGATGAAAGCGGATTCGGATGAACTGATCGATTTGTTCTTTGAAGAGATCCAGGGAACCCAGTCGGGGAATGAATCCTACTATGAGTTTTTTCATGAGATCAAGGAACGTTGTCCGGAGACCATATTCTATGGTACCGATGTAGGGCATCAGTATGATACCACAGGGGCAAGGTATCTGGAATATTTAGAGGAAAACGGACTTGATGACTCCGAACAATATAGGATTGCAAAGGAATGTATCAGGCAGGGAATAGAGTTTTGTAATAATGATACGGAACAGAATGGGATGACAGAACTGCGAGAGTCTTATATGGTGTCGAATTTTATAGATGCATACACACGATGCGGTGGCGGCAGGATCATGGGGATTTATGGAAGTTACCATACGAATTTATACAATCCTGACCTGATGGCAGGGAAGCTCAGGGCACAATATGGAGATATCATAAGCAGTGTGAAATTAAGTACGCTTGCTTTTATGCGGATTGGACGGCCATATGACCTTGGCTTTTGTGCTACAGGTTTTTTATTTCTTCTGATGCTGTTTGTCCCGAATATCATCTGGGCACGCAAGGCAAAGCCGGATGGTTATGATGAGAGTGCCAGAAAAGAGAATAAGTTATTATTGATTCTTGAGCGTGTTGGTGAGGTTCTGGTGAGCACATCTCTGGTGATCTTTACGGCAATTAATCCGAAGGTAATGTTCCTGGAAGGCCTTCATTTTGAATGGAAACTTATAATCTGGATGACGGCATTTGTGCTGATGGTGTTGTATGAATGCTACTGGATCAAATATTTCAGAAGTTCGAAAACGCTGAAGGATTTTTATATGTCCTTTGCAGGATTTCCTGTGGCCGGAGCAACGCTTCCAGTGATTGCGTGTCTGTTACTGGGCATTTATTCCGGAAATGTGATTGTGATCGGGGCAGCGGTTATTCTTGGAATCGGACATATTGGGATTCATGTCATGCACAGGAAAGAAATTGCTTAAAAGCGAAATGGGCCTTGACAGTAGCTAATAGAAAATGATTGTTATGGATAAAATTATGTGGTACACTGATTTATATTTCTTATATTTGCTGAAAACTAAAAGTTATCAGGGGGGCACTTTGAGACGAAAGGAGCATTCATGGAAGCGATAAAAGATGTAAATGATTTTAAACGTTTCTTAGAATTGAATAGAAATAAGTTATATTCAAATGCTGAGGATGCAGATGATATAACATTAGATGATGAGTGGATGCAGGAAAATCAGTGGGATGAGATCTATAAGCAAGGGGAGAAAAAGAATGGGAAAATATAATCTAGGTGAAGTATGGTGGACACAGTTTCCATTTGAGGAGATAGAAGAATCAAAACGTAGACCTGCTGTTGTTATTGATGAAAATACCATTGCTGTTCTTACTATGATGGTTACAAGTAAAGACAAGAAAAATCCATACAGTATTAAGATAGATGCTTGGCAAGAAGCTGGATTAAAAAGAGAATCATGGGTTAGGATTGACAGAGTTGTACGGATGGATGAATGGAGAATGGAAAAGAAAATCGGTAACTTATCTGAAAGTGATTTGTTAAAAATAACCCAGTTATTTGCTGAATATTTGTCAGAGACGTATCATGAGTTTTCTTTATTAGCGATTATGCATCCATCGGGAAAGTATTTACAGGTCTATGATGAAAGATGGAAGTGTTGGTTATTCCCGTATTATCGGACAGAAGATCCAAACAAAGAGAATATTGATAGGCATGCAAGCTGTTTGCTTAAAATGAAAGTTACAACGTCATACATTACAAATGCACCACATTGTAAGTATTCAGAAAGTGATAAGGCGTACAAACTGTATAAACATACATTATATAGGTATGCGTTGAGTGATGTTCCGGAACATATGAGTAGTGATGTATTTGTGCTGGATGATAAGAAATATGCGTGGAAATCTATTGAAGAATTAGAAGCAGATAGCAATGTGATGGAAAAAAATGATGATATCATTGCTTTTGTAAAAACAAAATGCAAATAAGGAAAGGAATGGTAGGTGGATATTTTCTCTTACCATTCTTTTTTTAGTGTGGCTTATTTAAGATGCCTATGAAAAACTAAACAAGTGATAGAAGAGTAGCAGAGATGAGGGATAGATTATGGATATAAAACCGGATTTTTATGAGAAATTTAAGTGCATTGCCGATCGATGCAGTATGACCTGCTGTATGCAATGGAAAATCGCAGTAGATGAGCGGACGCTTGCAAAGTGGAGGAAAACTACTTTAGGTGGGAAAAGGCTGGATGTAAATGTAAAGAAAAACGGCGGCGAAGGAATTATAAAGCTTAATAAGAATGGACGCTGCCCCTATCTGCAGGAAGGACTGTGCAGTCTGGTGACAGACTTTGGAGAAGATATGCTTTCTGAAACCTGTCATGTATTTCCGAGAGAGGTGCATGAATTTGAGGACAGACGGGAGTTGTCCCTGGTATCCTGCTGTCCGGAGGTGATTGACTTTTTGTATAAGAGCGATAGGCTTGTAATTGAAAATCTTGATAAGGCAAGTGGAGATCTGTGTTTTGAGATCCGGAATCTTATGATGCATATCATAGGAAACAGGGAATATGATGTTAATTCCGCATTGCTGATGGCATTTTATATATTGCTCGATATATATGAGAAAGACGAAATAACACCGGATGCTATCCGGGCATATGAAAGCGCCGATAACCTTAAAGAGATATATCATGCCATAAGCGAGCTGACTTCTGATGAAGGGGATTGCCTTCGGGAGAATAACGAGTTGTGGCTTGATATCGCATATAATTACAGAAAAGAAGGCTTATACACCGAATATATAGAAGCAGTATCCTGCCAGGCGGAAAACATTCTGGAAGAAAATACGGATATGCATATGAAAGAGTTTAAAGAGGCAGTTTCTGACTATGAAAATCTGTTCAGAAATTATCTTCTATCTGAGATATTTACCAATATGCTGATACCGGACTCAGATCTTGAAGCAATGGTTGTGATGTTTCAATGGATCTGCATGGAATATACCGTGATACGACAGGGAATATTCCTGAAATGGCTCAGTAATTATAAGAGGAATGCGGATCATTCATTATCCTATCACACAGTCAGAGATTACATGGTTGTGATAACCAGAATGACAGGATATGACCAGGATGATATCTATGAATATATGGAAGACAGCTTCCGGGATATCATGTGGGAGTGGTCATATCTGTGGCTGATCATGGGAGGATTTATTTCAAAATATGCCGGAAGAATACGACCAGCTTCTTTGCAATCTGATACATCTCATCCGTAGAAGGGGCAGTATCCGAATTAGGGTGCTTGTCATCAACGGCGGTATCCGGAGCTTCCGGGGAAGTAGTTCCTGCAGAAGTGGTGTTGCCTGCAGAGGCAGCTGTCCGGGTGATCGCATCCAACGCTGTTGCAAATGCATCCCGATTCTGCTCCAGAAATGCCACACCCTCTGAACGTTCCGCTGTCAGAGTTGTATCCCAGTCGGTTCCATTCCATTCCAGATTTGCCTGAAGAAGACCATATTGTCTGGTCGGAAGACTCGCCTGCAGGCTACGGTTCTTTCCGGAATTCTGAATTACGGATAAATGCAGAACGCCCCATTCTCCATCCATTTCCATCGGAATCTGATACTGTTCACGCCGGCTCATTTTCTCCAGAATGCGGAGCCCGGAGCGGATCTGTTTTAATGCCTGAATGTCACGGGCGGTAATCGTGCCGGCCTGTTCAGTAGCCTCGGCCGCTGTGGAAGCTGTCTGCTCAAGGTCGGAATAAGCTGTCTCCATTGTCTCCGGTGAGGATAAAGCTTCATCCAGCTGTGATAATTTCCTACGAGCGGTATTGGCGGAACCACCGAGGCTCTGAATCGTATTCGACAGGTTTTGGAAGAATACACCGTTGCCCTTTGTTAACTGCAGGAGGGCTTCCATATTGTTGATGGTTGGCAGAAGCTGCAGATCCTGCATCAGCTGATAATCGGTTCCATCGAAAGCAGACAGATCCGGTGTATGATCTGCCATGGATTCGGCAGCAGGAGTCGAATTGCCGGTAGGGGCCTCTGTTGTCAGCTGTTTCTCAATACGATCCAGAAATTCTTCAAGTGTCACTCCCGAAGCAGACTCCTGCACCATGGAATCAATGATATCCGGAGACAGAGCATCCCGCAGACTTTTCACCAGCTGTGACTGGTAAGCGGTCTGTGTGCCACGTTCAATCTGACTTTGAATATCGGTTGCAACGGAATCGTTTGTGCCGGCTGTCTGCACATCAATTCCACCAAAGGTTTCATCAACGGTGGTATCCATGCCGGTGGAACGATTGCTTCGATGGGCAGTCAGGAGATTTTGCAGGGTCAGGTCCTGTCCGTTACGAATCAGGGTTCCGATATCTTTTCCCTGAGAGCGGGTAATCTTATCTATCAGCCGGTAAATGCCGATATAGCCGGTACGTTCCTCTCTGCTGATCTGCTTACGGCGGTCAAGCTTCTGTAAGAAGGTACTGTATTTCTCATCAGATGCCACATCGGCATCTGCAATATATTCTTCTGCTATTGCATTTAATTCCTGAATCGGCATATTTAATGGATTAATGCCATCCTCCACCAGATGCAGGACAACCGAAGGCTGTAGGTTCCGGATCAGAGTCTGGACCTCCTGATCGGCAGCCTTTACCTGCGAAATGTTTTCAGGAGTCAGCTCCATCCGGTTGTATCCGAGAATCCGGACAGCCCGTGCATTGACCTCTGTAACAGGGAGCTGCAGCTCGTTCAGGATCGGATCTACATTCCGGAAAGCTTTATGAATGGAATCACCCATATCACTGCGGGGTGTGGTCATCATGGTCTCATAAGAGCTCAGGGCATCCTGGGAAGAGGTACGGTATTCCGACAGAGCCTGAATACCATCCGTGTGCAGCCGCTGGATGGTAAAGGAGCCGGAGGCCCATGTACGCCCGATTGCAGCGGCCGGGAGTGCAGGAAGTTCTGCTAATTTATGGCTGGTTTCCTGAATCAGGGCAATTTCCGTATTGGTAGGCAGAATGCCGTCTGCAGCCATCTGTTGACGGTAGGCAGCAGTTTCCTGCTCACGCAGGGCATCCACGACCTGAGTAAGATCTCTGGTGCGGATGTGAAGATCCTCCGATGCCAGAGCATAGCCGGCACTCCAGGTCATTTTCAGTCGCAGTTCTTCTAACTGCCGATGCGCGGTCAGATTGGAGATGGTGGCAGCAGAAGTGACATCGGAAGAAACATTACTTCCGGATGTGGCCGCATGCTGGCGGCTAAAGGCAGAAAGCGCTTCCAGGGTGTATGGTAATCCACTGGCTGCAAATGCCGCCATATCCGTATCCGTAATCCGGTTCAGATCATCCATGATAGCATCCGCTACCTTAGATGGTGCCGGAAAATATTGGTCGTTGTTTTCAAACAGGTGCTTCATATCAGAAACTGTGATGGAAGTGTCTGAAGCTCCGGTAGAAATCGCACTCTCTGCTATTAAATCCTCCATATGAGTGCGGAGATTATCCATGGTAAAGCCGTTTGTATTCAGGTCCCGGACTGCCTGATAGGTAAGCAGGGAATCCGTTGTGACCGGGAGCCGGTACTCCAACAGGAACCGAGAAGCATCGTGCTGCTCCTGTGTGATGTCCAGTCCTGCAGCCTGCAGTGTCCGGTCAATCTGTGGTAATAGCTGTGCAAAATCCTCGTCAGATATAGCTTTCCGTGTTGGCATGGATTTACTGCTGTATGCAGATTTATATAACTCATCCGGACTGAACGGAGCCTGATTCTGGATAAAGTAAACAGTCTGTTCCTTCGTCAGCGGGAGCTGATCGTTTAACTGATTTAAGGCATCCGGGAGATTAAAGGAGGTATCTCCGACAACCATCCGGAAAGCCTCCGGATGCTCGTCCGGCTGTTCAATGATGATCTGTTTACGGACACTGTCAATCGCCTGCTGTAGCTGATCATCCTGCTCTTTGCCACGCATCTGGCTCAGCAGACTTTTAATAAAAGTAATATTAGATGCAGATACTTCAATACCCATCTGGCGGAGCTTAGCACGCTCTTCTTCTGAAAGACTGCGGGATACTTCTTCGGCATCCTCCTTCAACTGACCGGCCTGCGTGTCTGCATCCGGACAGGTCTCGTTCCAGGTATCAACGAAGCGTGCGGTGTTGCGGCGGATCTCTGTCTGCATGGTGCCGCTTCTGGTATAAATCGACTGTTCCTGCTGATCGATCAGCCTCAGCGTGATCTCAGAGGAATTACCTCCGGTAATGCGAAGATAGATCCGGTCTCCGGTCTGTGCATCCTTCAGTGCATTTGAGCGCACCTGAACCTGGGTACCATTCATCTCTACGACCGGATGCTCACCACCTTGTAAAACCGTACCGGTCAGAAGGTCACCGACTGCATAATCGGTCTGATTTGTGCCGGAAGTATAATACTTCTGTCCGGTCGTTATGTTGGATATATGATTTAATGTGTTTGACATAGAGTATCATTCCTTTATTCCGAAATATTCTGATATATATATCGGAATAAAGGATGAAAAAACTTAGTGATAAAAGGTCTGATAAAGAGACTCCCGGCGATCGGCTTTCAACGGAAAGCTCTCCCGGTAGCGGGCAACATCGGATAGATCAAGGTCGGCATAAAGAGTGCCGGTATCGGCAGAGGCGGCAGGTGTCAGGAGTTCTCCGGTCGGTGCATAGGCTGCAGAGCTTGCGGTATAGGAGATGCCATTGTCATATCCCGTCCGGTTTACACCGAGTATAAAGCATTGGTTCTCAATCGCACGTGCCTGCAGCAGGGTATGCCAGTGGGTAATCCGGCTGGCCGGCCAGTTGGCAATAACAACGATCAGTTCCGCCTGGCGGGAAACTGCCTGGAAAATCTCCGGGAAACGCAGATCATAGCAGATAAAGCCGGATATGCAGATGTCGGGCAGAGACAGGATGCTGAGTTTATCTCCGGCAATGTAATGTTTGGATTCTTCGCCGAAGGAGAATGGATGCAGCTTCGCATACTCCTGCAGGATCATGCCGTCCCGGACATAAACCAGCCGGTTCGTATAGCTGTCAGCATGGGCAGCAATATATCCGTAGATAATACCGATGGACAAACCGCGTGAGAGGCTGCAGAAAAAATCGGCAGTGGAGCTGCCGATGCCTTCCGGTTCTGCAAACAATTCCGGATGCATAGTGAATCCGGTCAATGTCATTTCCGGAAAAACGATCCAGTCACAGCCCTGTGCGGCGGCCTGTTCCGTCAATTCTGTACAAAGATGACGGTTTTCAACAGGATTTTCCCATACGATATTCATTTGTGTTAATGCAAATCTCATAGGTTAGACCTCCTGAATAGTAATTTTTAAAACGGAAAAAAATAAATAAAAATAGCACTTGCATATGATGAATATATGTGATAGTATCAATTCAACAAGATGTAGTTTCGAAAACCACATGATGAAATATTAAAACTACAACATGAAAAAACGGTATAAAATAGTAGCATAAATGCAACAAGTACATGATAAGAAAAGTATACCCTATGTAGACAAGGAACTACAAGGACTTTTGTAAGGGAGGTAATCTATGTGGAAGCAATTCAGAAGACAAACGATAAATCGAGAACAGGAAACGCAGGATATGAAACGGCGATCCGGAAACATAAGATCAAGGATCCGGGAAGTGCTATTACACATTTTATCGCTATGGTTATGGCGGCGGCTGCCACAGCTCCACTGATTAAGCGTGCCGGACAAAGCACCGGTGGCTCCGGTGTGGCGGCAGTAACTGTATTCATGGCCAGTATGATCCTGCTTTACGGAGCCAGTACCTCGTATCATAGCTTTGATATATCGCCGAAGGTGAACAAGGTGCTGAAGAAGATCGATCATTCTATGATTTCGGTGCTGATTGCAGGAACCTATACGCCACTTTGCATTATCGGGCTGGGAGACCGGCTGGGGTATATTCTGCTGGCGGCAGTCTGGAGTGTGGCGGCACTGGGTGTTACCTTTAAAATCTGCTGGGTAACCTGTCCGAAGTGGGTATCATCTGTGATGTATGTGGTAATGGGATGGTTATGTATGTTTGTAGCACCGTTCTTTATCCGTAATGCAGGCATTCAGGCGTTTGGCTGGCTGCTTGCCGGAGGAATCCTCTATACTGCGGGTGCAGTCTTCTATGCATTGAAGCTGTCCGCATTTAATGAAAAACATAAGAATTTCGGTTCCCATGAAATCTTCCATCTGTTCTGTATGGCAGGAAGCTTCTGCCATTACATGATGGTATACCTATATCTGGCATAGATATTCTGCAGAAAGCGATTTGTATAAGCCGGAATCATTTCCCTCTTTATCAGGCAGTCGAGCGTCTGATAAAGAGGGTTATTTTATGTGTTTTGGTTGCATAATTTGGCAGAATATGTAACTATAGTAGGTAAGGACAAAATGAAAGATAAAAGGGGGACTGACAATGGAAAAGGAATATAAGAAGAAAGGGCAGAATCCGGTATTGATCGTGTTATCGATATGCAATCTGCTGGGGGCAATCTGTATCGCATATGAAGTGTTTGTCGGAGTGCTGCCGATTCCTTTCAGGATTCAGACGGAAATCGTAATGCTTTCAGGGATGCTTCCATTTGCATGTATTGCATGGGGAATCTGGGATACGATTCATAAGAAGCGGACAAGCATAGGCCTGATCATGGGGATTATTAATATGGGAATCGTAGGGGTTGCGGCAATATGGTTTGTCCTGCTGCTCGTTCTTGGTATGTTGACCTGGGATCCGGTAAGCGGCAGCCCGTTCTGGCAGTAATTCTAGGTAAAAAGGGGAGAAAGCAATGCGGTTTCAGATTAATGCAGAGGAGTTTGACGAGTCGGAGGAAACGAAAACCGGAGCTATGCGCTATAAAGTCATGGAAGCGGTACAGAGAACAAACTATCTGGAGAATGTCTATGAACAGAAGGCAGATTGTATTCGGATGCGGAAGCGGAATCTGGGATGGGCAATCGGATTAAGTCTCGGTGTGGCAATCCTGTTGGCATTGATTGCGGCAACTATGTGGATTTTTACCAGAGGCAGTGGATATGGCGCAGTTTTTGCTATGTGGCCGATTCTGTTACTCAGTGTTATGACGGTGCTTTTTGTGTTCAATGCACTTCGGAAGCTGGCCTCCTTTCTGACGCATCAGGGCGTTTTCTCAGCACCGCTTCGGATGATTTACAATCGGCGGGTGAAACGGTATACATATGAAGAACTGCAGACAACCGGTGTCTATACACTGGCAGAGGAAGAGCGGGAGTGTCAGCAGCTGCTAAAGCAGATTCGAAATGACCGAAAGGAGTTACAGGCATATCTGGGAAATCCGGAAGCAACCGTAGAGGCAGGAGAAGAGATTCTGGCATATATGGACAGTCATTTTGAGGAGAAGGACCGGAAAGCGACCCTGCTTTACGGAGAGCGGGTTTAAAGGGAGAAAACCGTACACCACTCTTTTATTTATGTGGGATTCATGGTAAAATAATGGCAGTATTTACAGCAATGGAAGGCAGATTACAGGAGAAGATATGGGGCGGTTTTTAATTGTATCCAGAGTGGAACGTTTGGCGGAACATCTGGAGCTTGCAGAAAAATATAATGTGGGATTCGAGATCAATGATTTCTTTGATCCGCAGCTGTTGGATGATGAGAAACGGCAGCAGGCGGTGATCGATCGGTATCTGAAGGCCGGGCTTCCGGAAGGTAGTACGATGCATGGGGCATTTTTTGATGTGACGGTGTTCAGCAACGATACAAAAATCCGTGAGATATCGAACCTGCGGATGCATCAGAGCATGGAGATTGCGCGAAAGCTGCATGTGAAGGGTGTAGTATTCCACACGAACTGGAATCCGATGGTCTGTGGTGAGATTTATGAGAATCAGATTGTGGAACGGACCGTTTCCTATATGAAGGCGTTGCTGGAGCAGTATCCGGAGATTGAGATTTATCTGGAGAATATGTTTGATTCCGATCCGAGGATCCTGACACGGATATCGAAGGAGCTGAAGGTGTATAAGAATTACGGTGTGTGCCTGGATTATGCACATGCAACGATATATGGCAGTGATATTGCACATTGGATCGAAGAGCTGACACCGTATATAAAGCATTTGCACATCAATGATAATGATCTGAAACAGGATCAGCACCTCGCACTGGGAGAGGGACAGATTGACTGGCACCGGTTTATGGAGTATTACCGGACTCGATTTGCGGATTGCAGTGTACTGATCGAGACTACGCAGCCGGAGAATCAGGCGAAGTCCCTTCAATATCTGGAGGCTTTTGGCAAGGGTGAGATACAGAAGAAGATTCCGGGCAGGGTGCTTCATTCCGAAGAACTTCTGGAGAAAATATTCTGGTATATAAATCAGCTGGTGGATGAGAGAGGCTTTTCTTCTACCTTGATGCTTCTGACAAATATGGGGCGGTGTCTGGTGAATTCGGACCGGGCATCCTTCTGGTACTGGGACGTAAAGAGAAAGCAGTATTGGACACTGGCGGCACTGGACAGTGAGCAGATCATTGTTCCGGAGGGTTCCGGGATTGTCGGAGCATCGATTCGAAATAATGAGATTATATTGATCAATGATCCATATGGAGATAGCCGGTTTAATCCGGAGGTAGATCGCAAGACCGGATACAAGACCCGTTCAATTTTATGTATACCGGTTACGAATACACAGGGTAAGGTGATCGGTGCTTTTCAGGCAATTAATAAGATGAGTGAGAACGGCACGGATGGGTTTGATGAGAGGGATGTGAACCGGCTCCGACTGGCTGCCGTTTATTGCGGTAAGACATTGGAGTCCCATCTGTTATATCATGAGGCACAGGTGGACCAGCTGACCGGACTTAAGAACCGGCGCGGGTTCTATGAGTATTACAGTGACAGTGTCAGACCGGCGCTGCGGAATCAGCCGGTATCCGTGATCATGTGTGACATTGATTTCTTTAAAAGGGTAAATGATACCTATGGGCATACCGCCGGAGATGCAGTGCTGATGTATATTGCAGATATTCTACAGAGGAGTATCCGGGGGAATGGAGAGGTCATCCGCTGGGGTGGTGAGGAGTTTATCCTGCTGCTTCCGGGACGAGATCTGGAGCAGGCGGTTCAATTGGCAGAGGAGATCCGGACAACGGTAGAGGCACAGGGGTGTCCATATGAAACAGAGGAAATCCGGGTAACGATGTCGTTTGGTGTCCGCGAACTGGATGCGGATATTCCGGCAGATGAGAATATTGAATATGTAGATGTGAAGTTGTATGAGGCAAAAGAGACTGGGCGAAACCGGGTCGTATCTTAGGGAGATAGGGAAAATTACAGGTATAGGAGGCAGAAATATGGCAGACAGAAAATCTGTTTTTATCAGTTATAGTTCCAAAGATCGGGCTTTCGTGGATAGGATTGTGCGTAAATTAGAAGAAATGGGAATCTACTGCTGGCAGGCACCGGAGCATATTCCGGCAGGCTCCAGTTATGCAAAGGAGATTCCGAAGGCAATTCGGGAATGTGAAGTGTTCTTACTGTTCTTATCAGAGCGGTCGCAGGATTCCATCTGGGTGGAGAAGGAGACAGACAGTGCGATTTCCGAGCGGAAGAACATTATTCCGTTTCAGATAGATGATGCACCGTTAAATGAGACATTTCGATTTTATTTAAATAACGTGCAGATGATCTATTATGCACAGAATCCGGAAATGGCAATGAGAGAGCTGGAGGAAGAGTTAAAATATCTGGCACAGCCGATGGAGACTTCGGATGGTACAGAGGCGAATGATACAGAGGCAACCGGGCATGTGCAGAAACAACCGACAGCAGAAGCAGTGACCGGACAGTCACATATGAGCTTTGCCAGACAGCCGCGGAATACAAATGCGCTTAGGATCAATCGAATCCCGCTTACGTGCAGAAACTGCGGAAGCAAGAACCTGAGCAACGTATCCATGGGCATTTATCGCTGTGATGATTGCGGTACAGAGAATTATGATGATTATCAGACCGTCCGGAATTATCTGGATAAGGTCGGAATGGCACCGGCACTGGTGATCGAGAAGGAGACCGGAGTTCCGCGCCGGGTGATCAATTATTTCTTTAAGCAGGAATATCTGGAGATTCCGAAAAGCTCCACGATACGGGTTCCGTGTGAACGTTGCGGAGCACCGATCCGAACCGGTACCCTGTGTGATGCGTGCAAGAGTGTAGCACTCGGAACTGCGAAAAAGGGAAAGGATGCATGGCATTCGAAGCGTTAAGACGGACGGAAATCAAGCATATGAGAAAGCGAGGAAGTGCGTATTGGAGAAGTTGATCTGGGTTGTAGGAAGCGACCGGAAGGAAATGATAGATACACAGAGACAGATAAACTCGACCGGAAGTATGCGGGCTTTCTGTATGCTGTCGGTTGAGGCAGTTGAGAAGGCAGTCGAGGCACAGAGCAGGGGAGAACGATCCCGGATCAGTACCCCGTCGCTTATTATTATGGATTATCAGATGGCAGAGGCAGGAGAATTCCGACTGCTGTCATTGCTTAAAAATCAGCAGGCACTGGCAGGAGTGCCTGTTTTCTTCATGGTGGAGGAGCGGAGCAGGCAGATAGACGAGTCATGCTATGAGCATGGTGCAATGGTTGTTCTGACGAAGCCGTTTGTGCATTCGGATATTGTGCGGATCGAGCAGACAGCATGGCAGCATGAGGTGACGAAGAATTATGAGAAAATGCTGCAAAAGCAGGCCGGTGATCTGCTGGCAGCCAGAGAAATCGTACGGTTAAATGAGCAGCTGCAGTCCAGGAATGAGTTGCTGCATCTGATTCTGGGACGTTATTTCTCGGATAAAGTGATCGATGTGATCATGGAGAACTCGGAAGGAGCCGCTCTGGGTGGAGAGAAACGGGAGCTGACGGTTATGATGTCAGACCTGCGGGGCTTCACTTCTCTGTCTGAGGAGCTGGAGCCAGAGGAGGTAACCGGTCTTTTAAATCTGTTTTTCGGAAAAATGGTAGAGGCGATCACGCAGTATCATGGGACAGTCATTGAGTTTCTCGGAGATGGGATTCTGGCTGTATTTGGTGCGCCACTACCATCGAAGGAACAGACCGCAGAAGCGATAGCGGCAGCCATCACGATGCAGAATCTTATGGGCGAGGTGAATGCTTACTGTGCCAGAAAGGGATATCCGGCACTGGAAATGGGAATTGGTATCCATCGCGGGGAGGCATTTATCGGAAATGTAGGTTCTGAGAAGATGATGCGTTATAACGTCATCGGGCGGGTGGTAAATGAGTGCTCCCGCATTGAGAGCTACAGTGTCGGTGGACAGGTGCTGATCTCCACGGAGAGTCTGGAGAAGGTCAACTGTCCGGTAGAGGTGCATAACCGTATGGAGATTACGGCAAAGGGCATCCAGAAACCGGTCATTGTAAATGAGGTGATCGGTATCGGCGGCGAGTATCAGCTGTTGATCGCCAATGTTGAGTTTGACGTATTAACTCCGGTGGATGACTGGATCTTATTTAATCTGTATCCGATTGAAGGAAAGCTGATTCAGGAGGAACCGCTTCCGGCCAGACTGGTACAGTTCTCTTGCAAACGTGCGGTAGTGGAGCTGGATGACTTCCAGGCAGACTTAAAGGTGTTCTCGGATGTGGAGATTTTTGCAGCGACCAAAGACGGTCATGCGGTATTTACCGGTGTGTACGCCAAGGTGGTAAAGCGTCAGTTTGATCGGGTGGTGCTGCATTTTACCCATGTGAGTCATAGTTTCCAGACATTCTCCGGGCAATTTGTGACGGAGGAGCGGGAGAAATAACAGGAAGTGCAAGGTGACATGGATTTGAATAAATTGACAGGAAAACGTGTCGCGGATGAAAGGACAGAGGATAGATAGTGAGGAGAAGCAGATGGCAGTAGATAAGTATGGATTTACACAGGAAGAATTGAACAGGGACGGCATGAAGCGGCAATACTGCTATGCGGAGGCACCTCTGGTTATGATTGAGCTGGATGATGCACAGGGAGAAGAGCTGGCAAAGCAGATGGTATCAGATCAGTGGGAGCAGTTATATAAGGATAGAAAGAAACAGCTGGAAGCATTCTCCTGTCATATGCTATTGCTGGCGTGGAGTACGCAGGAGGAGGAACAGCTCCTGTTCTTAAGTGATACGAAGAGTGTGCGGGCATTGGATTTTCTGGATTATCTGATCGGAGATTTCGGACTGGTGAAGGGTACTGCGAATTGCGGCAGCGGCAGAATATCATCTGCGATCCTGAAGGTGCAGATGTCAGGAGAAGATATGACAGATACCATGGAATATTTTCTGAAGATGGCAGCTTCTTATTATCAGGATTGTGACCGCATCCGGGTAGAGGATTATGCGGAAACCCATGCAGAGGAAATCTATGCTATGCAGTCGTATTGCAAACGGAAGATCTCATGGGCATATGTGCGGTCAACGGATGTGGCGGAGCCGGGACATAAGATCTGCATGAAGACACTGGAAAATGAAGCGGGACTGACGGTGAAGGCCGATGAGAATATTTATATCATGATCGGCTGCCGCGGCGAAGTATATGATATTACCAGAGAGAAGTTTGAGAAGACTTATGAACCGACAGAGGATCCGTTAGACGTATTTGAACGAATGCTTGACTTCCTGCCGGCGGTGGAAACGGTGCCGGAGGGAGCATATATCAGTCTGGATGAGGTCGCACATCTTTGCTATCCGAAACCGGGAGCCGGAATCTATGCGAAGGAACTGACCAGGCGGACACGGGTATATCCGGTGGACCGTGATCAGGAATATTTCCTTGGACGACCGGGGGATTATCTGGCTATCCGGAAAGAGGATATCCGGGACATCTATGTGATACAGAAGGAAATATTCCGGCAGACGTATGAGGAGGAGTAGGTGGAACGTGGATCTGTCTTTTTTGTTTTATAAAAATATATGGGTGAAATATGATGTGAGGTGAAAATATAGCGGATTGACAAAATAACTTATATCGGGTACCATTAAATAACGCAATGCGTTATGTCAACAGGAGAGATTGACCATGAGTAGAGGAAAAGAAGTAAAAGAACTAAGAGAAAAAATGGGAATGAATAGACGTGAATTTAGTGACTATTATGGCATTCCGTACCGCACAGTTCAGGATTGGGAAGCAGAGAAAAGGGAGCTTCCAGATTATCTGTTGCGTTTATTAAAGTATAGAGCAGAGATAGAATGTCGAATCGAAAGAGTACATAAATAGAATGATTTTACGGATGACTGTTTATTATTGGTTACGATATGTTGTTCTATTTTTTTTATTTTCAACTTAACGCAATGCGTATATCCGAGCAAAACAGAAGGAGGTAAACGTGGAAAGAAAAGTAAATGTGATCGAGGATATAGATGGAAAGAAAACGGTATTTATTCATGACATCATATTTAAAGGGAAAAAATCTGTAAAGTGGGATGATGTTGAAGAATATCTAAAGCAATATGTAGGAGATATTTACACAATTGATGATAGCAATGATGCGGTTTATATTGGAACCGATTTGCCGGATGAGTATACTCATTCAAATTATACACATATTTTAAAAGGAGCAAATGCGAAGGCAAAAGCTAATGCGACAACAGAGACAATAGGATTGTTGAAATATGCGTCTAATAAACGTTGGCAGAAAAATTTTAAGATTAAGCACGGGATAGATGCGGCATATGGATGGTATCGTTTTACGTCGAGGTTTGCTTTGCCTGTATATACGGCGGAGGGAATACTTGAAAGATACAATATATACAGGATAGAAATGTTAGTACGACATGCTTCTGATGATAAATTATATCTGTATGATATGGTAAACACTAAAAAAGAAAAAGAAACGAATACCCCATCTTGACCAAGGTCGTACGGTAACAAACTCGTTTCTCTAACAGAAATATAAC
>OIZV01000454.1_pt1 | contig 20380 bp, 18 predicted proteins | sample 1588681 | NCBI WGS metagenome assembly OIZV01 (sample SAMN03283281) | human gut metagenome | biome: human-associated habitat; material: feces | host: Homo sapiens | place: Peru | collected 2012 | reverse complement strand
CCCCAGGAACCGTTCCTTCGCGCAAACTTTACTTAAATTATTTATAATGCGTTTGGTTTGCCCTATGATAACAAAAATAAAGCTTGAAATTAAACCTGCTGTTTTTTATTTTTAGCACGTTCGTTAAGAAGGAATAAACTTTGATTCATGCGAAGTATGCATGCAATGCCCAATTCTACAAAGACTATAAAAAGAAAATATGGTATAATCACGGCTAAGGTAGCCAAAGATGACATCTGAGAACAGAACACTTACGCCGGTCTGTATAGCGTGTGTTGACGGAGTGAGGCTTGGCACAGGCTACGAGGGCGCGCTAAAAAGAATCTACATACATGACAGGCTGGACTTTGCCGGGACTGCGAGCCTCCTGTTCGGAAGTTCACCTTTGGACTTTTGCAACGACGGCACATTCACAATAGGAAGCGAGGTCTCAATACATCTTGGATATAAAGATGACGTGCAGGAAGTGTTCGCCGGATACAGGATTTGCGCCGCGGCTTGATGAATACAGCGCTCCCCTGATGGAGGTAAAAATACATTCAAAGCTCCACAGGCTAAACAAGGGAACAAGATGTGCATCGTTTGAGCACAAGACACCGGCAGGCATAATCAGGGATATAGTGCAAGGATACAATCTGAATGCCGACGTGGAGGATTTCGGCCCTGAATACAATTATATCGAGCAGAAAAATTTCACGGACTATGGCTACATAATGTACCTGGCGGGCAAATACGGAAAGACAGTCTACTGCCACGGAAACACTGTCTATGTAAAGACAGAGATAGCACCGACAGACGATGATGTTGTCCTTGAATGGGGAAAAACAATAATCAGCGCAAGGACAAAAACAGACCTTGCCGCACAGCTCTCCGCGGTAACCGCGACAGGATGGTACGTTATGAAATGCGGTGGCTTCACGGCGACAGCAACAATGAAGGATGTGCCTCTGAAAATCGGCGGAGAATATTGCTGGGAGGACAATGCAAAAGGCTATGATTCCCATAAGGTCGGGCAGCTCAGCTCCAGCAGTTTTACGGACGAGAAGGATGCCATGGAAGTGGCAAGGAGCGTTCTTCTGGGCAGGTCATTGCAGTTCCAGAGCTGCGACATAAAGACACAGGGAAACTACCGCATAAAGCCGGGCAACAGGCTCACGGTGAAATACCTTGGAAAGCACAGCGACGGTGAGTATCTTGTCCAGTCAGTGGAGCACGACTTAAGCATTCAGGACGGATACTTCACAACATGCCATCTTAAAAGGAACTTCTGCGGAGTAAGCAACAACAGAAGCATAAGCGCAATCGACAGGGAGCGGATAGACAGACAGAGCGCAAATGCACAGGAAGAGACCGCAGTGGCAACCTCATTAGGCAGCGGAAATCAGGCGGAAAGTCAGAACGACACAGAAGAAAGCAACGCAGAAGAAAAGAGCCCGAAAATCTCAAACCCGCGTTGGGAAGATGAAAACGGCAGGACAATAACGAAGGCACTTGTAGGCGATGAAGTCTTTCTTTGCGCCGATGTAACGGACATTGCCGACGGAGCGACAGCAACAATCAGAATCGTTGAAAAGGACGACGACGGCAACGATGATTTCGTTACAGAGCTGGGCGCAGCTGTACAGGAAGTGTCGGTGGATACGATTACTTTTGCTTATGATTTTGGAGACGGCTGGACTTTCCCTATCCGCCTTGAAGAAATCATTGATGATAAAGTTTATGAAGAAGTCTCTCCTCTGATTCTTGATGGCGAAGGACTTGGAATAATTGAGGATGTTGGAGGTGTTGGAGCAATGTCGGACTGCATTAAGGCGTTTGAAAAGAAATCAGGTGAAGATTACTCTGAATGGCTGGGGTTAAAAGATCTGGACATTACTTACTTTAATAAATGCGCTGTAAACAAATCTCTTAAGGATGAGATAAAAGCAATTGATAAAGCATACAAGACTATGGAGTAGACGATTATCAGCAAATGAAAATTACTTATGTAATCCAAAAATCCCGACGACGCTCAATTTCTGTCAGTGTGATGACAGACAACCTTGTTCTCGTAAAAGCTCCTTATGGAACAACAGAACGCATGGTACAGGAATTTCTTCTTTCTAAAAAGGACTGGATTACAAAGCATCTGAAAAAACAGAATATGGAAGAGGAAAAAGCAGAGTCGCTCGGACTTCTTTCTGCCGATGAAATTAAACAGATAAAAAAGCAGGCCCGGAAAATAATTCCGCAGAGGGTAGAATATTGGGCAAACAAGATTGGGGTGACTTATGGCCGTATTGCAATCAGACTTCAGTCTTCCAGATGGGGAAGTTGTTCGGTCGACGGGAATCTTAATTTCAACTGTCTGCTGGTAATAATGCCGCCAGAAATTATGGATAGTGTAGTGGTGCACGAACTCTGTCACCGCCGGCACATGAATCACTCTAAAGAGTTTTACGCAGAAATTGACCGGGTGTTCCCTGATTATAAACGCTGTAATAAATGGCTAAAAGACAACGGCGGAGTTTATTTAAAAAGAGTGTCGCTCGTTGGCACCACAGTGTGATAATATGGAGGGCAGTGAGGCGAAGATGAAAAAGACACTTATTTTGATTTCTATATTTATAATGATACTTGTAAGCTGCTCTGGGAAAAAATCTGCAGTTAATGCTACTGCAAATAAGACTATAGGCCTGCCTAATCCAGTTCAGGAATCAACTGCCGAAGATATTGCAAAAGAATTGAATGTGAAATTTGCAGTTCCTGACGGTGCTAAGAATATCCGCTATTCAATAATAGCCGGAAATCTTGCACAGATGGATTTTATCTGGAACGAGGCTGAATGTACTGCAAGAATTAAACGAGATGCCGAATTAGAAGATATATCAGGTTTTTACTATAACTGGTCGAATGAAACTCCATGTACAGTTGGGGCGAATGCAGGAATCGTAAAATGGCAGATAACCGAAGTCGGAGAAGTTGTTGGAATCTGCTTATGGCAGAATAAAGCTTCGAATCTGACTTATAGTGTGAGTATGAAAAAAAATGCTGACAGTGAAAAACTTATTGCACTGGCAAATGCTGTGTATATTGCAGGAGGTGCACCGATGACTTATAAAATGGTTTCGATGGCAGAAGGCCTTGAGATTGCAAAGAATAATCCTGATGCAATTATAGTAGATGTCCGCCATGATGACGAATACAAAGCCGGTCACATTCCAGGAGCTGTACTGCTCACTATGGAGACAATAACGGCTAAAACAGCTGCAAAAGTTCTGCCGGATAAAAATCAGATGATTTTGATTTACTGCCGAAGTGGGAGAAGAAGCAAAATCGCAACCCAGAACCTGCTCGATTTGGGATACACCAACCTCATTGAGTTTGGCGGGATTTTGGATTATAAAGGAAAAGTGGAGAAATAGGGGGAATAACCATGCCAATGATTGAAGCTAAGGTGACTATGCAGTTGCCTGCAGAAAAAAGAGATGTTTTGAAAGCCGAATTTGGAAAGGCTATCAGTATAATCGGAAAGCCGGAATCTTACCTGATGATTAATCTTATCGATAATCAGGATTTATATTTTAGCGGAAACAAACTTGATAAGGGTGCTTATGTAGAAGTAAAAGTTCTTGGCAGTGTTGATGCTGGAGCAAGTGACAAAATGACCGCAAAAGTCTGTGAGATTCTGGAAAAAGAACTTGGTATACCTGGTAATGCCGTTTATATATCTTATTGGGGAACATCCAACTGGGGCTGGAACGGCGGAAACTTTTAAGGCAAAAATGAAAAATAGAAATAATAACCGTGACAGATCAAACTTTCCTCAGCAGACTCATTTTATCGGTGTACTTTTACCAGATGACGTTACGCTCACGCTAGAAGACTGTCGCCGGTATATGAGGGAAGCTTACGGCTGTAAATCGGGCCATGCAACTCCAATTCATGTGACTCTTATTCCTCCGTTCAGATTGCCGGAAGAATTTTCGACAGCAGACATTGCACGTGCAATTGAAAAAGAAGTTCTTCCAAAAGGTTTAGGTTTTACCGGTCATATTGATAACTTTGATGCATTCGGAGATAGAACACTTTTTGCAAAAGTTGTTACTGATGAAAAGTGGATTGCACTTAGGGATGCTGTGTATGGGGCAGTTGTGAAAGCGGCACCTGGGTGTACAAAGAAGGATGGAAGGCCTTTTGCGCCGCACTTAACCGTAGCCAATAGAGACGTTCCGTCAGGCGTTATGACAGTTGCGCTGCAGGTTATGAATGAGCTGAAACTAGTGGAAGACTTCCCGGTTGATAATATTACGATATTTGAGCGACAGAACGGAAAGTGGGTGAGTGCGGTGGAGATGAACTTAGAAACAACATTAGCAAAGAAATAATAAAAAGATTTATAAGGAAGTTACCTATGAAAGATTCAAAACAAGCAGAAAATGAAGAACTCGAACCAGATATGTTAAAAACAATTTCATGGCTACTCGATAAAAGTTTTTATGTTCCAAAATACCAAAGAGGTTATAGATGGACTGAAAAACAAGTCAGGGACTTATTAGACGACATTGATGAATTCAGTGATAAAGATCGAACAAACGATGAATTCTATTGTCTTCAACCTCTGGTTATAAAAAAAAATGGAAATAAATGGAATCTCATAGATGGACAACAAAGACTTACTACAATTATTCTTATACTAAAGTATTTTAATGAGATGTGGATTGGGAAACAGAAACTTGTAATACCTCCACTAGAATACCAAACAAGAAATGAGAGTAAAACCTTTATCGAAAAATTGGAAATTCAAAATTCAAAAGCAGTTAGTTCAGAATCGCCTGATTCAAATATCGATTTTTTTCATATAGCACACGCATATGAAACTATAAACAAATGGGTTGAAGAAAAAAATGAAGAATTTGATAAATCAAAATTTCAATCCGTTTTTCTGCACTATACAAAGATAATCTGGTATGAACTCGATACTAATGAAGACGAAATAAGTTCCTTTATAAGAATAAACAGTGGCAAGATTCCATTAACAAATGCGGAATTAATAAAAGCACTATTCCTACAAAAGAAGAATTTCATTCACGAATCCGATATGACGATTCATAGATACGAAATGTCAGAAGACTGGGACAGAATAGAACATAAATTACAAGAAAACTCCTTTTGGTATTTTCTAACAAAAGAAGTACCATTATCTTATTCTAGAATAGAATTAATTTTTGACCTTATATATGAAAAAGAAACTGGTAAAAAAAGACAAAAAGATGATCCTCTAACAACATATCTGTATTTTGTAGAAAAAGCAAACTCACCAGATTGGAACATAACAAAACAATGGACACAGATAAAAATATTTTTGAGACTTTATGCGAATGGTATAATGATTATGAACGTTATCATTGTATTGGTTATCTAATCTACTCAGGCAAAAAAATACAAGATTTATATAAACTGTGTTATGGTAATAAAAAAGATGAATCTATAATGGTCTTAAAAAAACTTATGTTAGCTTCCATTCCTGGCGGGCTACAAGGAATCGATAAAATTGATTATGACCAACAATCTGCTGAATCTTTACGCAAGTTTTATGTTCTTTACAACATTTTATATTTGTTAAAAAACCAAGGTTCTTATAAGTTTCCATTTGATCAATTAAAGACTGAAAAATGGGATATTGAACATATAGATTCTAAAACTGAAAATCCATTAGAATCATTAAAAGATCAGATTGAATGGCTTGACTACACCTATTCCGATCTAAATGACGAACTAGAAGAGTTCAAACAGGAGATATTTGAATACAAGAAACTCGATAAAGTAAATATTGAACTCTTTTCAAGTTTATATAATAAAATAATTAATAAGATTGTAGATAACTCAATAAAGAATAAGAATTCAGTTGGTAATTTAACATTATTAGATTCCCATACAAACAGAGCTTATGGAAATTCTCTTTTTCCTACAAAACGACGTTTTATAATTGAAAGAGATAAAAAAGGTCTATTTGTGCCACCTTGTACTAAAAATGTATTTCTTAAATATTATCAGACAGGTAATGTTGATTTAAGAAAATGGACAGCCCAAGATGAAACCGAATACAGGAATGATATAGAAACAACATTTTCAGAGTTTTTTAAAGAGGTAGAGCAATGAATAAATATACTTTTATAGATTTATTAGAAAAGAAATGTTTTGAGTTTTCAAAAATTGAAATACCATTATTACAAAGAGATTATGTTCAAGGACAAAAAGAAACTGGTGGTAATTTACCTATTAATAAAACAGGCTTCCGTTTTATAAAAGAAATTTTTGAATCATTAAAAAATAAAAAAACTATGGACTTAGATTTCATATATGGTTCAATGGGAAATGGCAAATCCTTTATCCCACTTGATGGACAACAACGATTAACAACATTGTTCTTGTTGCACTGGTATTTTGCTTGTAAAGATTTCAACGACAAAGAACTAGATAAAAAATTGGCAATGTTATCTAACTTTACCTATGAGACAAGAATTTCTTCTAGAGATTTTTGCATAGAACTTAGCAAACTCAAAAAAAGTTTTACATCTTCTGAACAGCCTTCTGATTATATTCGAAATGAATCTTGGTTTTTTAATCGTTATAATCTTGACCCTACAGTTTCTTCCATGCTGAATATGCTAGACGTAATTCATGAGTTTGATACTGACGCAAACATTCATTATTCTCAATTAAACAATATTAAGTTTAATGTATTAAATATTAATAAGTTTGGATTAACAGAAGAACTCTATCTAAAAATGAATGCCAGAGGTAAACTTCTTACAAACTTTGAAAAAATCAAAGCTGAAATTGAAAAGAAAAGCATTGATTCAGAATGGAAAAGAATATTGGAGAAGAAAATAAATTCTTCTTCAAAGTAGACCGTATTTGGACAGACTTATTTTGGAACAATTTTAAAGGAGCATTAGATGATGCATTTTTAAACTTTATAGGTGAAATTGTTATAATTGAACAAACTTTACAAAAAAAAAATCTTGAAAATGAGAAAGGTAAAAGTTCTATTAAAAGAATACAAAATCTTGCAGATAATATTGAGAACTTATCCATTGAGGATATTAATGAAGAGATTTTCAATAAACTAAAAACTATTCTAGATTTATATGCTTCTAATGGAAATGAAAGTAAGAAACCAAGTATTGAATTATGGGAATATTGCCATAAAAACAACACTTTTTTCTCAACAATATGTAAGATTGAAGATGGTGCAGAAGTAACGTATGCGGTCCGAAGTCTTTTTTATGCTCAGACTTTATATCTGTTAAATGCTGACTTTTCAAAAGAGACTTATAACGACTGGTTGCGTGTCATAAGAAATATTGCTAAGAATACAAATATAGACAGTGTCCAATCTTTCAAAGGGTTCTTAAATCTAATTACTGAATTATCAACTGGCAGTGCGGATATTTATAACTATCTCGCAACTCATAAAGTTGAATCTAATTTTGCAAAGAATCAAGTACAAGAAGAAATATACAAAGCTAAAACCATAATAAATAATAACAGATCCTCAAAAAAACTTATTTTACAATTTGAGGAAAATCCATTTTGTATTGGTAAACTCTATTTTGCCTTCTACTGTTGTGGCATTAATTGCTTAGAATCATATTCTGACTTAGATTTGGTATTATTTGAAAAAGTAAAGAATGTTTTTGATTTATATTTATCAAACGATGATATTTCAGATGATTTTAGAGTGCTTCTATTTACTTGTGGCAATAATCGTTTCTATGATTATTGGTTGTCTTGGAGTTATAAAACAAATACAAATAAAAGGTGTTGTATTGAATCAACAGATGATTTATATTGGTATTTTTCTCGTATTGAAAATGACAAATATTTTAAGGATTTTTTAAAGGAAGCTGTTCTCCGTTTAACTAAAAATGTCTCTATAAGAAAACTAATTTCTATGTATAAATGTCCATCTGACATGCCAGAATGGGAAAAATGGATAATCAAAAATCCAGATGAATTTAGCGAGCATTGTTCAGGTCATTATTTTGGGATAACATCCAATAATAAAACTTGTTATCTCTATGAGTGGAGAAAACGACCAAATGATAGGAATGATTGTTTTAAAGTACCTAATCATTAACTTTATAGAAGCAAAATCATCCAATCGGGTCCCCACAGAACTCCTTCCGCCTGCATCCTTTGCAGTGGGCTCCCATCCAGACGCTGTCGAATTGTTCGGCAGCGTTTTTTACGAAGTCTTTGTTGCTGCTTAGAACGCCGGCTTCGAAGTTACGGGTGTTTTCACCCTTCATACCAAGTCCAGCACCGGTAAGATTTGCAGAACCTACATAGGCTGTCTTTAAATCAAAAATAATGATTTTGAAATGAACGCGAGGACAGAGGACACGTTCCATGCCGTCAATTAAGGCTGGGTATTTGTCAAAATCCTGGCGGAAAGCAGGCCCCGGTTCTTTTGCGTGAATCAGATGGATTTCAACTCCGCGTTTGGCAAGGTCGGAAAGTACTTCAAGCAGGGGCTTGGTTCCTCGCCCGTCTTTTACATATAGGTCTTTTATATCGGCAGTGCCAATCCAGAGAGTTTTTTGCAGTCCTTGATTTTTTCGATTATTTTATCGTAATAGAAACATTTTGCGAATATAACACGAAAAAAATTGCTCTAAACAAGTGTCTAAGCCGTATGTTATAATTCAGAAAAAATCAGACAAATACGGAGCAAGAATGAAACTTTTAATCGTAATTGATATGCAGAATGATTTTATAGACGGTGCGCTTGGAACTAAGGAAGCCGTCAAGATTGTGCCGAATGTAGCGGCTAAAATCAGGGAATACCGCGAATCTGGAGGAACTGTTGTTTTTACCCGCGATACGCATCAGGAAAATTATCTGCAGACTCAGGAAGGCAAAAATCTTCCGGTTGTTCACTGCGTGGAAGGAACGGCCGGCTGGCAGATTTCTGAAAAACTGGAAGTCGGCGGTTCAAGGGTTTTTAATAAACCGGCTTTTGGTTCAATGGAACTTGCTGAATATGTCTTTGGACTTGAAAATCTGGAAAAAATAGAGCTTGCCGGACTTTGCACGGATATCTGTGTGATTTCAAACGCTCTTCTTCTTAAGACAAAACTCCCCGAAGTTCCGGTTTGCGTAGATTCTTCCTGTTGCGCCGGAGTTACTCCGGAAAGCCACCAAAACGCTTTGAACGCAATGAAAATGTGCCAGATCGGGATTTTATAGTTTGTCCTGAAGTTTTTTGAAATTTTCAAATTGTTTACAATGTTAAAATTGTCGCTTACACAAAATAAAAAAATTTGATAATATGGGCGGCAATAAATAAAAATAAAGCAATCTATCTAACGAGCAGCCAAAAGCGTAAGTCCAGTTCGGACACGTTTTTGGGCTGCTTTTTTTTTGCGGATTGCGTTTTTCTTGAGGTATTTTATGAAAAGTTATGACTTGGGGAGTGAAAAAATCGGGCGGCTTGTGCGGCATTTTGCTGTTCCTTGTGTTATCAGCATGCTGGTCGCGGCGCTGTACAATATTGTTGACCAGATTTTTATAGGGTGGAGCAGCGCGGGTGCGGCTCAGCTTCGCTTATGAGGAATTGCACAGGCAATCGCAAGCCTTACGGCGGAAAAATCGAAGTACAAAGTGCGAGGAACGAAAGGGTAGAGACCTGTGTGTGCTTTGCGGTGGTGATGTAAGGAGAGGTTGGAATCTTTTGATATACTAGAGGTGTTACTAAAAGAATCTTTGTACAAACGTACAAGACATTATAAAGTGTGTCGAGTTTATTAATACGCACTCTAGAATTGATTTTTTTTTATTTTGCCCCTAAGACAAAACGGCTGGACAATGAATGAAAATTTTTCATTTTTAGAAACTGCTTTTTGCTGGTTTATAAACTAATTTCATTTGCAGAAAACATATTGAGGAAGAAATAAATTTTTGCATAAAATAAAAAGACTGTCTGTGATGCTTTGTAAAGAATAAAAAGTATTCTTTATCTTGAAATTTATAGCGCAAAGCGCTATAAATAAAAACATAGTCGAGGTTTCTATGATTGAAGTGAATAATAAAAGTCTTTCAGGTTATAAGTTTATAGATCTTTTTGCAGGAATCGGCGGTTTTCATCTTGCTTTGTCATCTCTTGGTGCTGAATGTGTTTACGCAAATGAATGGGATAAATTTGCTCAGGCGGTTTACAAAGATAATTTTGGTATTGAACCGGAAGATGATATTACAAAAGTTGATGAAAACACTGTTCCAAACCACGATATTCTTTGTGCTGGGTTTCCGTGTCAAGCATTTTCAATCAGTGGAAAACAGCGAGGATTTGAGGATAGCCGTGGAACTTTGTTTTTTGATGTTGCCCGGGTTGTAAAAGCAAAACGTCCTAAAGTTGTTTTTATGGAAAATGTAAAAAACTTTGCTGTTCACGATAATGGAAATACCCTCGCAGTTGTAAAAGCGACTATGGAACAACTCGGATACACTTTTTATCAAAAAGTTTTGAATGCAGTGAATTATGGAATGCCTCAAAAACGAGAGCGTATCTATATGGTTTGCTTTAGAAATGATTTACTGAATAAAGATTTTTCATACCCAAAGCCTTTTAAGCTTACTCGCCACGTGGAAGATTTTTTGCTAAACGATGAGTCAATGGTCAAAGATTTATATGTGAACCGTGCAGATACTTTTTACAATGATACAAAAGACGATAAATATAGTGATTCTTCTATTCGTCTTGGAATTGTGAATAAAGGCGGACAAGGAGAAAGAATTTACAGCATAAAAGGAATTGCTATAACGCTTTCTGCCTATGGCGGGGGAGTTTTTTCAAAAACTGGAGGCTATCTTGTGAATGGAAAACCTAGAAAACTTCATCCAAGAGAATGTGCAAGAATTATGGGCTATCCTGACAGTTACAAAATGGCAAAGAACAAGAATCAGGCTTATAAACAGTTCGGAAATTCTGTTGTTGTGGATGTGCTTCAATATATTGCTATAGAAATCGGAAAAACGCTTTCAGCAAATGAAGAGGCAAAATCAGAAGAAAAAATTCTTACGGCTTAAAAATATGCAGGAGATTGAATTCAGAAAATGGCTTTCAGATAGCAAAGTTTCAAGAAAAATGCAATCAGATTTTGTTTCAAGGGTAAAACGGATTGAGCGAGGTCTTGAAATTTTCGATATTGATGAAGAATACAAGAAAGACAAATGCGAACAGCTTTTAAAATATCTGTCTGGTGGCTGCAAAGAAAATCTGTATGAACGAAAACTTGAGTTTTCAGGAACTTCAAAACAGTATTCTGTATTGAAATATGCTATTAAGAGATATATTTGCTTTTTGGAGCATTAATCTTTGTCTTCGCCTAGCCATCGACTGCAAGTTTCTTCATAAGGAATTTCTTTATTTTCCAGCCAATTATTGATGTATTTCGGATTATTGCTGTTAGGTGTCGGATTTACATCATTTATTCGGACTTGAACAGGAGTTCTTACACAATCTCCTGTAATTATTGCGTGCTGCTGCGGAATTATAGGAAGTTGTTCCAGTAAGTCCGCATTTGCACTTGAAATTAAGCCTCTTACATATTTTTGGTCATCAGGATTTTGTAAACGGTGAATGATAAAAGAATTGCATTGAGAAAGAACTGTTTTTGAAAGTTCCGAAGGTCTTTGGCTGGAAACAACAAGAGAAATGCCGTATTTTCTGCCTTCGCGGGCGATTCTTTCAAAAACCGTTTTTGCAACAGAGTCTTTTTCTTCTGCAATATAATTTTGTGCTTCTTCAAGAACAATGACTATTGGATATTTTCCTCTTTGTTTTGGCAAGAAATTTGAAACAAACTCCAAAATAATTCTTCCTAAAAGTCCTGTTACAGTTTCAAGAACTTCATAAGGAAGTTGCGAAACATCAATTATTGTAATTTGGTGAGTTTTATCAGTTTTTTGATTGGAAGTATCATTGTATGTTTTTATAAAATTATTGCTTTCTTTATTGCAAAAACTCTTTCCATAATCTCCAAGAATCAAAGATAAAAATTGTGGCAGAATATTTTTGTTTATTTCTTCTTCATTTTTTAACATTAAAGGTTCTGCTACTCTTTTATCATTCAAAAAACTGCTCATGCGTAAACGCAGTGGTGAAATGTATTCATTGAGTTTATTGCTGTTTGTTTTTTCCTGTGAAAGTACAGAATCTAAAAAATAATCACATAATTTTTGATAACTAAACCATACTGGTAAATCAATGTTTTGTTCATTCGTGATTTGCGTGTCTATGTTTTCTTGATTTATTTTATTGTATATATTTTCGATTTCATTCCTTATAGGCTGTTGTTTTTCAGCATTGTTAAAATTTTCTTGATTGGATAATTCTATAATCTTATTTCCTAACTCGTCATTTACTTGTTTTACAGCTTTTCCTATATTTTCAATTTCGTTAGATGATTTCCATGCCCAATTACTATATGAATTGACTCCTGTTCTTTTTTTTAATTCATCCGTTGATGATTCAAGAATGCTTTCAATATCTTTTTGTAGATTATGAGGAAGTAAATTTTTATTTAATGATTCAGTTTCATTTTTTGCTAATCCTATAGCCTTATTTAAAATCGGTGCTTGTGTTCCATCGCTTGGTTTTAATAAATATTTAAATTCATTCCAATTCATTAGCCAATACGGAACTTTTACATTACTGTCTCCGCCATAATAATATGCGTTTATTCTTTCAAGTTCTTTTTTGTCTTGGTCTGAAACATTTTTTGTATCTGGTAAAAATGCATTCTTATATTCACCGTTTGTATCAAAAATAACAAAGTGTGCATTTTCTAAATATTGTTCATTTCCATTGTTATGATATTTGTATTTAAAAATATTCCGTAAAATTGACGACAGTGTGCAAGATTTCCCTGAGCCAGTATTTCCAAGAATTGCGGCGTGTTTTACAAATAACTGGTCAGGGCAGATTCTTACTTTGTAATTTTGAAAGGCTGGAGAAGTTCCAATAGGCAGATAAAAATCTTTTGTATAATCAATATTTTTTGTATCTGCATTTTTATCAAATATTTGGTCTAGGTCTTTTTCTGTTACATACCATACAGGATTATCAAGAGCTGGAAAGCTATATACTCCCTGAATAAAAATTTCTTTATCGCCTCTTTGTTCTATTGTTCCAAGCATTGTAGCAGAAACGTATCTTGCTGATGTCGGTAATGTTATACTTGCAGAATTAGAATCTAGTTCCATTTCATCTTTCATGGAAACTCTTGTAATCAAGGCTACAATTCTGTCTGAGCCAACAGGAATTATCAGGTAAGAATTAATTCTTGCAACTTCGTAAATTCCGCCGACTCCGCTTTTATAAGCTCCATTAAGTTCTTCTTCTATTTTTATATAAACACGAAAGTTATCTACACTTAAAACTCTTCCGACAATTCTATTTTTGCTCATTCCCACTATCTCCCGAAGTCTGTTTGCCAGCTGGATAAAGTTCTTTCATAGTTTTTAATACGGCTTCATTTTCTTCCTCTTCATATAAATCAGGCATAACATTTTTTACAAAGCCAGTAAAAGTTGATAATTCAGTATTAGCTTTGTCATCAGTATTAGCTTCGTCAATAATTATAATTCTGCTGTCATTCAGTCGTTTTAATTTTTCAATGTTTTCATTTTTATCTGGTGAATAATTTGCAATAATTAAAGTAAATGAAGGGATTGTTAAAGCCTGATAAATAATATCATTGATATGCTCGTCGTAAAAAGAATATCCAAGAGCAATAAGAACTGACTGTGGTTGTATTATAGAATTCGCAAAATTTCTGAATAATTCAGAGTATGGCAAATCCAATGTAAAAGTCTTTTTGCTTACACATGGATAAATCATCAGATTCATTTGTTCTTGAAAATTAAAATTATCAATAGGAATTTCTTTTATTCCATACGGATTCGACAAAGTTTTTTCTGTAGCAATCCAAGACAATGAGCCGTGCAATTTATAATATCTTAATACTTTTTCGGCTCTATGAACTTTGCCAGAAACACTCTGCCCAGGATAATAAATATCATAATCATAAACTTCCGGTCTAAAACATCTGTTGTGGACACCTGAAAATCCGTTTATATAATGAATTCCCAAGTTGTCAAGTGCATAATCGAAAGCTAAATCATAATTTGTTGTAAAAAGATTTGCTCTTTTTAAGTTGCTTGGTCGTTGAAGCAGTTTCTTTATGAATAATTCATGATAGTAATATCTGTTTTCTTTCAGTAATAAATCTTTTTTATCTTTTATAGAAGTTTTCTCGGTATTGCATTTGGAAAATAACCAGTTTTGCATTTTATGAATTGATTTTTGAATTTCATCAGTATTTTCATTTTTATTGATTTTTAAAAACTTATCAGCTTGCAGACAGTTAAATAAATCTTCATAAGACGGTTCTGAACCTTTTGAAAAATACAGATTTATTTCTTTAGACATTTCTTTTTTTAATTCATCTGGAATTTTTCTGATTGTCGGTGCTCCTAAATGCCAGCTTGTGCCAGCTCCTGCAAGTATGCTGACATTTTCTAATTCAAGATATTTTTTCAATTTTAGTTTTAGGCTTTGTATGTTTTGCTTTTTATCATCTTCCATAGTGCTGTATTTTATCATATTTTATTGATTTTTTCCCTAAAAATACCCGATAAATAAGAAAGGTATTTCTATGCAAATTTCAACTTTCTTTGATTTCTGTTCAGGCATTGGCGGTGGTCGTTTAGGACTTGAACAAGCTAGCTTAAAATCTGTTGGTTATTCAGATACGAGCAGACTTTCAGTTGCCACTTATAAACAGATGTTTGAAACCGAAAATGAAAAAAATTGGGGAAATCTAAAGAAACTAAAATCAGAAAATCTTCCTAAATTTGATATGCTCATAGCAGGCTTTCCATGTCAAACATTTTCTGTAATGGGAAGAAAAGCCGGATTTGATGATTCACGCGGACAAATTATTTTTCATCTTGCACGAATTCTTGAAGAAACACAGCCGAAATGTTTTTTGCTTGAAAATGTGCGTGGGCTTGTTACTCACGACAGTGGAAATACTCTAAGAATTATTTTAGAACGATTGAATCAGGCTGGTTTCAATGTTACTTACAAAGTCTTAACAAGCATTAATTATGGTGTTCCACAAATGCGGCAGCGAGTTTATTTTGTCGGAATCAATAAAAAACTAAATAAGAATATTGAAAACTTTAACTGGCCAGTAGAGCAGGAAAAGCCGTCGTTAAAAAATTTTCTAATTGATAATAATTTAGCAACAAAAGAACGACTGGAAATACTTCAATATTATTTGAACAATCCTACTAATCAAGGAAAGTACAGTGTAAAAGATTTGGAAAAAATGGAAGGAAAAATACTTGATACAAGAATGTCAGACCTACGGATTTATGAAGAAAGATGTCCTACTTTGCGTTCGCAGAGAGATGGAATTTTATATGTTCGAGATGGAAAAATATATCAACTTACAGGCTATGAAGCCCTTTTGCTGCAAGGCTTTCCAAAAGAATATGCCGATAAAGTGAAAGACACTGTTTCCGACCGTCATTTGCTTATGCAAGCGGGGAACGCAATGACAGTAAATGTAATAAAATCATTAGGAAAAAATCTAAAATCTTTTTTGGAGAACTAATATGGAAAACTGGGAAATTTGTGAAAAAGAATGTTTTGAATATCTGAAATTAAAATATTCAAATAAAGATTACACTTTTGAACATAACGGCGGTTCAGATTCAACAAAGTCAGATATTCTGCTAAAAAAGAATGGAATCGCTTGTTTTTACATTGAATCAAAAATGACAGCAGCACAATGTGGTCAGTTTGTTGTAAAGCAGTTAGATGATAGATTTGTAAATTCTGAAAATAATCGGCATCAAAAGAATCTTATTGAAGATGTCATTATTGATAAAATGAATGAAGAATTTGAATCTTACGCTAATCCCGGTACAGCCGGAAAAAGTTTAAATATTGGAAAAGACTATTTCTATGAATGGATTTGTAACTTTTATAAATCAAAGAATGTAAAATATTTTATAGTTGAAAAGGAAGTTGGAAGAAATAAACTTGATTCAGATAATTTTATAATTTTTCCGATAAAACATTTTCAAAAGTATTTTGATGTATTTGCTACTTATCGCATAAAGAAAAGTGGTTCAAGTGTTCCTTCAAAAAATTGTATTGAAGAAATTGAAAACAGTCTTGAAAATCATAGGATAATACATTCAGAAATTGACTTCAAAAATGGTAAATCATATATAAAATTGCAAGCCAAGAATGATAAATTTAAAATTCAAGCAATTCATTATGATTACCAGTTTAATCCAATAAAAGATAATTTATTTGAAATTCGGCGACTATCAAATACTAAAAACGCAAATGTTATTTTCAGTATTTCTCTTATGAAAGAACAAGCAGAAAATGATTTAATTGAATTTGAATCAGAGTTTTTTTTATGTAATTGATTTTTGCGTTAGGGATTGGAAGGGTGAGCGCATTTTGAAAAAAATGTGCGAAAACAAACGCTTGCGTTTGGTCGGAGGCGGAAGCCGTAGCCCTGAAAAGCCCGGCGGTCGCAGCGGTTGAGAGCGCCGTCCGAAGGCGCGAAGCAACCAGAGCGACCGTAACGCCCTAAAAGTCTGTGGAAAAATCCTTTCCCCAATCGCTTACACAAAATAAAAAAATTTGGTAATATGGGCGGCAATAAATAAAAATAAAGCAATCTATCTAACGAGCAGCTAAAAGCGTAAGTCCAGTTCGGACACGTTTTTGGGCTGCTTTTTTTTTGCGGATTGCGTTTTTCTTGAGGTATTTTATGAAAAGTTATGACTTGGGGAGTGAAAAAATCGGGCGGCTTGTGCGGCATTTTGCTGTTCCTTGTGTTATCAGCATGCTGGTCGCGGCGCTGTACAATATTGTTGACCAGATTTTTATAGGGTGGAGCAGAGCGGGAGCTGCGGGAAATGCGGCTACAAATATTGTTTATCCTTTTACGGTTCTGGCCCTGGGGCTAGCGCTTCTTGTGGGCGACGGTGCCGCGGCAATGTTCAGCCTTGCTTTGGGCGAAAAAAACAATGAAAAGGCGGACAGGTGCGTCGGAAGCGGATTTTCTTTTCTGGTTGTTCTTTCGGTTCTGCTCTGCGCGTTTGGATTTTTGTTTAAGAAACAGATTCTTGGAATTTTCGGCGCGAATCCAAATGAAAAGGTTTGCTACGATTTTGCGGACCAGTATTTTACGGTGATTTGCATGGGACTTCCTTTTTATATGATTGGACAGGGAATGAACGGCGCAATCCGTGCGGATGGTTCTCCAAAGTTTGCGATGGCTTGCACTCTGGCAGGCGCGTTTTCTAATCTTGTTTTGGATCCGGTTTTTATTTTTGTGTTTGATATGGGCGTAAAAGGCGCTGCGGTTGCGACTGTAATAGGGCAGGTTTTGACTTTTGCAATGAGCATTGCGTATATTTTCCGCTCGAAGAATTTTCACATCAATTTAAAAAGCATGAAACCTGATTTTTTCCTTCTGGGACGGATTTGTTTTATCGGAGTGGCCTCTCTTATCGTTCAGCTTTCAATCGTGATTGTAATTGCCGTGAACAACAATCTGCTTTCAAGATATGGATACGAAACTTTCGCAAGCACAGGAGTTGCGTTCGGCTCGGTAGTTCCTCTTGCCGTAGTCGGGATTGTGATGAAGGTTTTTGGAATCGTAATTTCGGTTGTGATTGGAATAAGTCTGGGCGGTCAGCCGATAATCGGATTCAATATGGGAGCAGGAAACTCCGGGCGCGTGAAGGAAACTGTCCGGGTGGTTCTGCGTCTTGTGCTTGCAATAGGAACCGCGGTTTTCCTGATTTTTGAATTTTTGCCGGATATGGTTATTTCGATTTTTGGAAAGGGCAACTCGCCTGAATACATGGAATATGCCCGGCTCTGCGTAAGAATCTTTTTAAGCGGAATTATAATGACCTGCTTTATAAAATCCACGTCGATAATTTTGCAGTCAATCGGAAAAAGCGGAAAGTCAACTTTGCTGGCTCTTCTGCGCGACGTTATTATTTTTGTTCCGTCCTCAATAATCCTTGCGGCCGTAAGCCAAAACATTGTGACAATGCTCTGGAGCGTGCTTATAAGCGATGCGGTTTCGTTCGTGGTTGCGGTGATTTTTCTGCGTGAGGAGATGAAAAAATAACCGGACGTGCATATTTTAGTGCGTCTGGTAAAAACAGTTTTTATGTGCCGTAATCACCGTGTAGCTGTGCGCGTTCACCGTGATTGTGCAGCCGTCTGTTTTTATGTACCAGTTTTTTCCCTGACGGAAGATTTTATTGGCGGATTTTCCGTCGTTTTCGCCAGATTTTTCATTTTCAATGTTTTTTGCCGCGGAAAGAATTGTGTCTTTGCACCAACCAATAACATCATCGGTCATAAGTCCAAGATTCCGTTTTATGCGGACAACGCCGAGTTCCGTTGTGTGAAGTTTTTCAAGATTTTCTAAAAGTTCGCTTGTCATTTTTGTTGTCTTGTATGGAAAAATCATGTTGCCGCGAAAAAATGCCAGATAAACTTTATTTTACCGGCGTAAAAAATGGTTGTTCTGTATGCGTGTTTTCTGAATGTCCGTGGTTGTGTTCTCCGTGGTGATGGTCGCACTTTGCATCCGGATTGTCTTTTAGTGTTCCTGCCAGAAACGCTTTTACCGCATCGTCCGGATTTCCTGTGATTCCTGCAATCTGTTTGAGGCCGGCATTGTTCAATGCGTCGATTGCTCCCTGGCCGCGGTTTCCCAAAATCAAAGTTTCGATTCCAAGATTTTTAAGGTATGTCGCCAGGTCGTGGTGTCCGAAGCCTCCGTTGTCAATAACTTTTGAATCGGCTATTTTTCCGTCTTCTATCGTGTAAACCTTGAAATTCTGTGTTTTTCCAAAATGCTGAAAAATAGAATCTGTTGAAATATCGTAAGTCGCCGCAATTTTCATTTTTGCCTCCGAAAACTGGTGTGGCTGTAAGCCGTAAATCAGTTTGAATTAAGATAAAATTTTATTCTTCTTATTATAGTCCGAATTTCGAGTTTTATAAATTCAGCAATTGAATGAGCTACCAGAAAAAGCGCGTCAATTCGCCATACTTCGCGTACAATGTATCAGACTGCGCGATTTTTTTCAAAATCGCTTGCTATCGCTCAGAATGGCTCGGTTGCCGCTTTCTTTTTCTTCCTGCTCATTCAATTTACGGATTCAGTAAAAAACTCGACATTTGGGCTATTATATCAAGATTGGCGGATAAAACAAAGTCAACATGAAAATCCGGAATGTTTTGAGAATATGCGCAGAATGGAAAAAAGTTTAGTTTTTTGAGTTTACAAGTTCAAAACTTTGTTCTGTCAGCGCGCAGAGTTTTTCCCAGTCGGCCGCTTCTGTCAAAAGCACTGTAATCCAGTATTTTTTGTTCATGTGCCACGCCGGAAAAACCGTGATTTTGTCTGTGATTTCTGGAATTATTTTGGGGTTGGCTTTCAGGTTTACGGCAAAAACCTCTTCATCGCCAGAGAGCCCGAGCCGGGAAAATTTTATCTTGATAATAAGGGCGAACCATTTTTTGTTTTTGCAGCGGAACACTGTGTTTTCAGGCGTATCTGACCATGGATTGTCGCCTTTGCAGCCAAATTTATTTTGAATAAAGTCCACGTATTTTTTCTTTGTGTCCGAAGTCTTGCAGCATTGGGAGCGGAAAAGTTCAATAATTTTACGAATCTGATTTCTTATTTCGCCTACAAAACTTCCGTTTGCATTTTCCACATCGAACAGAACGTAACGCTCATCTGAGCCGGATTCAAAAACTTTAGCGGTAAGAAAGTTTCCTTTCAGTTCGATTATTGAATAAAAATCGCCGTTCAGAATGTTTTTTCTGCAAAAATAAGAGCCGTTTTTTTCTTCAAAGCCAAATTCCGCAAGTTTTTCCGGCAAAACTTTTGATGTTTTCAGAATGTATGAATAATCCATTTTATGCTCTTTTTGGAAGAAATATAATAAGTCAAATATCGAGTTCTGATAAAAACAGCCATTTTTTCTGGCAGCGGGAAACTGCGCGGCTTTGGAATCGAACCAAAGACCCCAAGCGTGTCATGCTTGTACTCTAACCAACTGAGCTAGTCGCGCAAAATACGTGTGTATAATAACAAAACTTTTGCCCAGCGTCTACCCATTTACATTGCAATTGAAACTTCACTTTTTAACTGCTAAAATCCTTGGCATGAATCTTTTATCTGTGAATAACCTTGCAAAAATCGGACGAGAAAAACCTTTGTTTACAGGAGTAACGTTCGGCTTAAACGAAGGAGAC
>OIZV01000453.1_pt1 | contig 20392 bp, 8 predicted proteins | sample 1588681 | NCBI WGS metagenome assembly OIZV01 (sample SAMN03283281) | human gut metagenome | biome: human-associated habitat; material: feces | host: Homo sapiens | place: Peru | collected 2012 | reverse complement strand
GTGCGGCGGTAGACTTGAAAATCATGCGCCATACTGTGCGTAAACAGCAGCGGAAGATCCTCAAATTTGCTGACATTGTAGTATTCCAGCACCATCACCGGCAGGTGCGGCCGGATCTGATTCCAGCCGGAAAGCGCGCTTGCGTATGCCCGGTTATAGGAACAGCCGGGATCGTCGAAGCCATGCGCATAGCAGCGGACAATGGGAGCGTAAATGAGATAGTCTCCGGCATCCAGAAGATTCTGCGGGATCGGACGCTCCGGCGGCGCAAGCGTGGAGGTTCCTTCATACGCGATCAAGGCCATCTTTACATCGTGATCCAACCGGCCTGCCGCGCGGGCGCGGTCCAGGAAGGAACGAAAGTGTGATGCCATATGCAGCATCTGGTCTGTGCCGTTTCCGAGCGCACGGCAGCGCTCACATGTGCAGACACTCCCCCATGTATCGAGGCCCCAGACGTCGATTTCATCTGCCTCATGCCACGGCCCCATGATGTGCCGCAGCAGTTCCTCGCATAAATATGGAATCAGTTCCGGCTGAGAAACGCAGAACTGCGTCTGCAGTGCGGTCTGCCTGCTTTTGGGTCCGTGGGCAGGTGTTCCGTACCACTCCGGGTGCGCGTCCCAAAGCGTCCGGCCGGATGGGGTCGGACGATCCGGCGCCAGAATAGCCTCAAAAATATGACCGCCATCGCGCATGACAATTCCAAGCTTCCGCATGAGCGCGCGCGTGTTCGGCCGATCTCCATACGCATTCATTCGATTTCTGGCCATCCAGATCAGAAGATCCGCGCTCTCCTTGAGCGCGCCTTCGATGGAAAATCCACGGCCGAGCGTGGAAGCGGACGCATCATGCACGGCGTTCTTCGGCCAGAGAAGGCCGCATCCCGGCTCGGGCGCATATTCTCCCGCTGTACCCGGTTCCAGCCATCGCCAGCCCTGCATTTTCAGAAATTCATAGACGCCGTATAAAACACCGACCCGGCCTGCACCGCGGATCAAAAGACCATCCTTCTGCGGCAGCAGCGCGTATGCGTCCCCAGACGCCGTAAGAGAATCGGCGTGCAATTCGATCGCTGCTTTTCCGTTGTGCCGCTGCGAGACAAAGCAAATCTGTGCGTCTGGCTCCATTTGCAGCAAATGTGTTCTAAGCTCCACCGCAGCATAGCTGATCGTACATCTTGCGCCAGCCTCCGGATCATGTCGAAAATCAATCTGCGCTTCCGAAAATGCCCAGCTTTCTGTCATGGTCTCTGCGGAAGGAAACGGAAGAAGAATTTCAAGCTCCATCGTGTCTCTCCTCCTATTGTATAACGCCCTATCAGACGATCAGGCCGGTCGCCTCATAAAATTGCTGCCCGGCAAGAAGCCGCTCTTTGAGGTTCGATTGGAAGCGATTTTGCGGGATAAACGCAGCAATTTCATCCGGCTGAATGTCCCAACGGAGCACATATCGTGCAGCTGCGTTGGATGCGGTGCGTCCGACGATTTGAAAACGCTGTTGAAAAAATGAAATATTGGAGTATACTCCAACCAGAGGCAGCAGTGTTTCATCCAGCAGCCAGGAGTGGCAGCTGAAAAACCGGAACGCATACGCTGGGAAGTGTTTTGGAAAAAATGCGCGTGCCCGCGCGAACGAGGTGTCGCACGCCGCAGGATCGAGCGAACCGCCGCGGCAGATGTGCACAGACACCAGCGGCTCGCCCGGTTCAAGTCCAAAAGCCGGGGCGGAAAAGTCCGCCGGCTCCATGCAGAATTGAAGTCGTCCAAGCTGGAACAGCCGCAGCGTCAGATGATTCGTCAGCCATGCGCTTTCGGCAAGGCCGATCTTGCCGCTATAGCTCCAATATTCGGAGGCCCAGCGGCCGATATCGTTGATCGTATGATAAAATACCTCGTCCGGAAGCTGGTGCCTTTGATAATCATTCAGCAGCTTCTGACTCCAAAGGAGCGCTGCGAGCAGATCCGTCTTGGGATCACCGCTCCAACGGAGCGTGTCTGCCCTGTAAATTTCGGCGGCCTGAGAACGTGCCGGAAGCAGCGCTTCCTCAAAGTCCTTTTGATAGAGCGCGTCCAGACCCTGACGGGTATATTCCTGCCGCGCAAAGGAAATCGCCTGTTCGATGTTGTTCATTTTGTACCCAACCTGTAGAGATTTCTCAGGAAGCGCTTTGCGACCGGGTTTTCCTGCCGCAGATCCAACTGGCAGATCACATAGTGCTTGCCCTCGTATAGCTTTTCTGCCGCAGCCAGTACTGGCCCCCAATTTCCCTGTTCGTCCATATTGTTGGACAAAAGAATGGGTGTGAAGCCTTCGACGGTAAACGTCGTGTCCAGCAGCGGCGTGATGCAGTCCTCCTTGGCGTCATACCAGTAGGAGAAGTCCTGCTCCTTGAATTCGTCGACAGCCGGATGCCCCGTTTTGCGGGAGACAAAATGCAGCGGAAGCATCCCGCAGGGCTTGACCGTCACGGTTTCGCCCGCAACGGTATGCAAACCCGGTTCCAGCTTCAGAATGACAACATTGTCGTTCGGTACGACAGTCACGTCCTGAAATACGGTCAGCTTCTGCTCTGTGTCATTGACAACGTCCCCGTTCCCGTCCAGCAGGACGGCGCGGAGCGTCAGCGTTTCGCGGTCTTGCGCGGTTTCTGCCGGGAATTCGGCGCTGGCGATATAGGCTGCGCGGCAGGCGTCCGCGTGCGCGGGGACGCGCCCGGTCTGAATCAGCTTGTTTTGTTCGTTGTAAAGCTCAAAGGCAAGCGTATACGCGCCGGATTTCGCGGTATCATTGCACAGGAACGCTTCGATCTGAATCGTTTCGCCCGCCGTATAGGCAAAGCGGTCGGTGCGTAGCGACACCAGCAGGGGCGCGAGTGCATCTCGGTAGGCAAAATACGCCTGCTTCGGGATGCGCTTGCAGTCCATGATGGACTTCATCCAGCCGCTGGGCCATGCGTCGATGAACAGATGGATGGCGTTCGAGACCATGCGGTCGTCGCGGCGGAATGCCTCGGTCATCATGCGCGCGGCAAAGGCCTGATACCGCTGGCTGCGGCTGATCCAGCCCTGCATATCCTCCTGCGCGTCATAGAAAAAGCCGCTGAAGCTCTTTGTCTGGCTGCGGACGATATGGCCGGGGTCAAACGGCTCACGCAGCCATTCGCGCGGGTAGCATTCCTCCATGACCTCTGCCGAGTCCAGTCCCTCTGCGCCGTATTCACCGCAGCCATAGTACCAGCCGGGCTTGACAGGCAGCCAATAGCCCCGGTGCAGACGGCCGATGTCAATACCGTGGCCGTTGTACCACATGGGGTAGCAGTGGTTATCCGGTATCCCGTCTGTGGGCGGGTCATAATCGCCGTCCACGTGCTTGATGACCTGATCGGGGTTCGAGAGCTTCACAACAAGGTCACAGCAGGTGAAGAAGTTTTCCAGTTCCGGACGGATCAGATGTCGGTGCGGCTCGTTATTGGCGTTCGGAAACGGCTCGTTGATATAACTGACGACGACATTGCACGGATGCTTACGCACCATGCGCGCCATCTCCTCCGCCTGCCGGATGCCCTCAGGGACGCGGAAGCGGCGCATGACGCCGAACAGCGGAAGATCCGTCTGCGTCATAAGGCCGAGCTTGTCGCAGTATTCGTAGACCTCATCCTGCACCGGCCGCTGCGTCAGACGCAGAAAATTCATGTTGCAGAGTTTGGCCAGCAGAATATCGTCGATCAACTGCGGAAGATCGCCGCGCAGCACGTCCTGCTGCTCAAAGCCCATCGTATTGGCCCCGCGCAGACGGATGGAGCGGCCATTGAGATAGAACATCCCCTTGCGCTGCGGACTTTCTGTGTCCTGCGTAAAGCTGCGCATACCGAACTGCTGTGCAAGGCGGTCGGTGCACGTCCCGTTTACAAGAACGGCTGCATGGAGCTGGTACAAATACGGGGTTTCCAGATCCCACAGCTTTGCGTCCGGCAGGTCAAATTTGAGTTTGTACAGATTTTTTCCGTGCTTGAGCGGCATGGGAATGCCCTTTCCAAGCTCGGACTTGACGGCGGCCTCCGTCAGGCTGTCGCCCATGCCGACAAAGCGCGTCGTCTCCGGCGTAAAGCGGTGGTCTTCAAAGACCGTCTCGGGGAAGTTCTGCCCGTAGAGTGAAAGCGAAAGCTCGACCGGGAGGGTATCATATCTGTCGTTCTGAATTTCCAGCCATGCTTCTGCCTTCCCGTCCAGCGGACGGATATAGAGGTCGCTGATATGGACGGAATTTCGGATCTCCACATAGACGCGGTTGTAAATGCCCGTCCCGGAGGGGCAGTGGTGCCAGCCGTCCAGCGGACCGTCCCAGCCGAGACCGGTGGCGGCATAAAGCTTGTCGCCTTCTGTTTCTTCGCTGCCGCCGGGATCGTTTCCCATATAAATATGGTCATTATACAATTCAACTTTCAACCGGTTTGTGCCGTCTTTGACGATGCCTGTAATCTCAAACTCGAATGGAGAGAAGAAGCCTTCGTGTTCTCCGCCAAATGTGTCATTGACGGTAACGACTGCACGGTAATCCGCGCCGTCAAAATGGATATAGACCGACTGGCCCGCCAAAAGCGCAGGCAGCTCAAACGTGGTTTCATATGTCTTTTTGCACACGCCGATAGGCCCGCCGTATTCCGGGATCGTGACCGGTTGACCATCGCGCAGAAACGACGTGAGATCCATGCGCCGGCGCAGGCTTTCAAACGCAGGCGCGTGATTTTCCAGAAACGGGCGGTATGCTTCCCGCATGGCAGCAAGCTCGGTTTTCAGTTCTTCCGTTGTAGACAGATGCGGCTTGACTGCGATGGGCTGTGCATCTGCCTGTTCCAGACGGCAGATAACGGTTTCATGCGGAATTGGCGTGACCGGCTCCAGAAGCGCAGCGTTCCCGCCGATGCCGTTTGCCGCGATTTGTGCGAATTGATCCATATATGTTCTCCTTTTCGCTGCTTTTTCGTATCGTAACACAGCGCATATAGGGAGGCAATCTGCGAAAATGACACTTTGACCCGCAAAAATGTCATATTCGCCACCTATGATTTTTGACCCGCATTCTTTTAGAATGCGATACAGAGGATACTGGACCGATGGACGGATGTGAGGCAGCTTATGTTTGAAGCATTTTTTACGGATCCCTGTATGCGATACCGCACAGAGGTGATCAACGGCATTGACTTTTACGGGTTGGGATTCAGCATGGTACGCGGCGAATGTGTGGCGGAAGGAACGCTGCGCTGGATGCAGAAAGGCGAAGTTGCGGCCGTGCTCATCACAAATACGAGCCTGCCGGATATGTCTGGGTTTGAACTTGCCAGACATGTCCGCAGACAGTTTCCGTGCCTCCGCGTGATTTTTTTGACTGACACGCCGAACCTTGCGGAAGCGCAGCAAGCCGTCCGGTGCGGTGCATATGACTATTTGCCGAAGTCTGACGGGATCGACGCGCTGCGCAGCGCGATGATCCGTGTTTCAGAGGAACTGCACACGGAAAGTCGGGAAGAAGCATATCTGCGCGGCCAGCAAAACTGGGATGAGTGCATTTCGAGACTTCTGAAGCTGCTTCTGGCACTGAAGCCGGGCATCGACGAGGATCACTGGCAAATGTATTCCAAAGTCAAGCCGCTGCTGAGCGATGCTCCGCTGCGCATGGAGGCTCTGCTGGTGCGCTCTTTGATGGAGGAACTGCGCGCAGAAATTTGCCGCAGGGATGAGGCACTGGCCGCGCAACTCCGAAGTAACATGATGGCTGCGCCGCTGGGCATGCTGACCTCCGCGCAGGGAACGGCGGCGTACATGGACGCCATCTGGGCGCTGCTTTCCGAAAAGGGCTATATCACGCAGGAGGACGCGCTGAAAAGCGATCCCATCGGGCGCGCCTGCGTCTATATGCAGTCGCACCTCTCGGAAAAACTGACTGTGCAGGAGCTGGCTGAGTATGTCCACATCAGCCCGCGGCATTTTATCCGGAAATTCCAGACAGAGATGAACGAGAAATTTACGGATTATCTGGCCCACATCCGTGTTCAGGCGGCAATTCAAATGCTGGAGGCTGGTCGGGCTGTCAAATCCATTCCGGAGGCGGTCGGATATAGAGACGAAAAAAGCTTTTATTCCGTGTTCCGGAGGTTCGCGGGCTGTTCCATGCGCGAATACCAGCAGAAACTGAACTTGAGCCAGCGAAAGGAGAAGCAACCATGATAAAGCTATGGAACCAAACCATGCCGCACTGCTGCGTAGAGGATGCGTTTGAACCGTATCTGACGCCATATGACTGTGATGCCGCAAAGACGGCAATTGTCGTGTGTCCGGGCGGCGCTTACTGCGGCCGGGCGGACTATGAGGGAAATGACGTTGGCGCGTGGCTGAATACCATCGGGATAACAGCCTTTGTGCTGGAATACCGCGTTGCGCCGAGTAAAGCCCCGGCGCAGCCGTCCGACGCGCAGCGGGCCATGCGGCTGGCAAGAAAGCTCTGCATGGAGCGTGGGATCGAGCGCCTTGGCATCATGGGCTTTTCCGCCGGGGGCCATCTGGCAGCGACACTGTCTGTCCACTATGATGAAGCCTTTTATCCGCCGCAGGATGAGCTTGACAATCTATCTGCCTGCCCTGATTTTACCGTCCTTTGCTATAGTGTGATCGACATGGGCGAGTACCGACACGATTGGAGCCGCCGCTTTCTACTCGGCGATGTGCCGGATGAGGCACAGATCGAATTCTATTCTCCGCAGCGCTGTGTGACAGAAAACACTCCGCCCGCCTTTCTCTGGCACACAGCACAGGATGCAAGCGTTCCGGCAATCAATTCGATGCTCTACGCCGCTGCACTGCAAAAATGTGACGTGCCGTATGAGCTGCATATCTTCCCGTTTGGACAGCACGGCAAGGCGCTGGCGCTGGATGATGCCTCCGTCGGACAGTGGCGGCAGCTTTTGCGTCAATGGTTGGTCAGCATGAAGTTTTTATAAGCGATATGAAAGGCACATGCGGCAGCGCATGTGCCTTTTGCATAATTTCATGTAATCGTCTCTGTGCATATTAACAAAAGAGCAAATACGAATCGTCAAATTCAATGCTGATTTTTTGGCGACAATGCTTAAAATAAACACGCAGATACCAACTGGATGCAGGAATAATGCACAATCAACGCAGTCACAATCGCCAGCCATCTTGTCACAATCGCACCTTGGAAATCAAAAACCGAACCCGTAAAATGAAGAAAACAAAAGCGGAGGAACCCATGCGAACCATGACAAAGGAAAGAAAAAAGGAAGGGCCGCGCCTTGGCCACAAAGGCCGGGCGGACGCAAAGGCCAGCCGTCAGCTGCTGCTTCTGTGTATCCCGGCGATCATCGCTTATATCCTGTTCAACTATATACCGATGGGAGCCGCAGTCATCATTCCGTTCAAGAATTATAAATTCTCCAAGGGCATCCTCGGCAGCGACTGGTGCGGCCTTGCAAACTTCAAGTGGATCATCCAGTCCGTCGCGCTTGACCGCGCGCTGCGCAACACGGTGCTCTATGGTCTTCTGTTCATGGTGCTCAGTCCGGTTACAAACGTAATCATCGCACTTTTGCTGTTTGAGATCACAAGCAGACGCCGGCTGAAAACCTACCAGACCATCATCACCTTCCCGAACTTCATGTCCATGGTTATCGTCGGCTACATCGTCTACGCCATCCTCAGCCCGAGGACCGGTCTTATGAACCAGATCATCCAGTTCTTCGGCGGTGACCCCGTTGACGTGTATATGAACGCGAAATACTGGCCGTTCATCCTGACCGTCGTGAATATCTGGAAGGGTATCGGCATGGGCTCCATGATGTACTTTGCAGCCTTGATGGGCATTGACACCTCGCTCTACGAAGCGGCGGAGATCGACGGCGCGGGGCGCTTCCAGAAGATGCTCCATATCTCCCTGCCGCACCTTGTCCCGCTGATCTGCATCTTCACCATCATGAATGCGGGCACGCTCATCAGCGGCAACTTCGACCTTTTCTATGTTATCCCGAGAAATACCTCGACGCTGTACGCAACGACGGATATCCTCAACACCTACGTCTATCGTTCCCTGCAGGAATCCAGCTATGCGATCGGCGCGACGACGGGCCTCATTCAGTCCGTTGTGGGTATGTTCCTTGTTCTGCTGTCCAACTGGATCGTCAAGAAGATCTCCCCGGACAACTCGATGTTTTAAGCGGAAGGGAGAATCTTATGAATCCGAAAATCAAGCACAGCCGCGACAGGGCGTTCAAGCGCTTTGTGTATATTTTCTTTTTCCTGATGTGCGCCTGCTTCGTACTTCCACTGATCGTCGTCATTTCAGCGTCATTCACCAGCGAACAGGCCCTGACCTCCGGCGGCTTTTCCCTGCTGCCGCGTGATTTTACGCTCGACGCGTACAAGTCGGCATTCTCCAGCGGCACGCGCGTGCTGCGCGCCTACGGCGTGACCATTTTTCAGGCTGTGGTCGGCACGGTTCTCAGCAGCCTCGTCGCAGCACTGGCAGCCTATCCGCTTTCCAGAAGCAACTTCCGCTTCCGCAGGCCCATCACGGTCTTTATCTTCTTCACCATGCTCTTCGGCGCCGGTATGATTCCGAACTACATTATCTTCGCCAAGTATTATAAGCTGGCGGATTCCATCTGGATCTACATTCTGCCCGGCATCACCGGCGGCGCGTGGAACACCATGGTATTCCGGACGTTCTTCAAGGGCCTGCCCGAGACGCTGTTTGAGGCGGCGTATCTGGACGGCGCGAGTGAGCTGCGCATCTTCTTTTCGGTCGTTTTGCCGCTGTCCACGCCCGTTTTTGCGTCCCTTGGCTTTATGGCGCTGGTTGCCCGCTGGAACGACTATACCACGTCCATGATCTACATCCGCAACGAAAGCCTCTATACGCTGCAATATCTCTTACAGCGCATGATGGATCAGGCGGAGTTCATGAAGAACCTTGCAAATAATCCCATGATGTCCGGCAGCGTTTCGCTGGACACGAGTATGCTGCCGAGCGAATCGCTGAAATTCGCCATGTGCGTCATCGCGGCAGGCCCCATGCTGGTCGTGTTTCCGTTCTTCCAGAAATACTTCGCACAGGGTCTTACCATTGGCGCAGTCAAGGGCTGAGAGAACAGCCTGTTTTATGAATTGTATGCCTGAAAACGAATGGTACCGCGTTTTGAGGCGTTTACAAGAGAAAACGACACCCCATATCACCTAAAATCTAAGGAGGATATCATGAAAAAGAGAACCATTTGCCTGCTCCTTGCCATGATCATGGTTCTGAGCATCGTTCTGGCGGGCTGCAGCAAGACTGCTGAGACTCCCGCTGCGGACGAAACCCCCGCCACGACTGAGCCGGCGGAAACCACCGACAACACCGAAACCCCTGAAGCGCCCGAAGAGACTGCCGAGCCCGCGCTTGAGCAGAAGACCATTCAGCTCATGATCACCGGCGCCGGCAAGCAGGCCAACTCCGACAAGGTCTGGGCCGCTTTCAATGAGCAGCTCCAGCAGTACGTTCCCAACACCACCGTTGAGTTCATTGACGTTCCGTTTGAAGAGTACAGCGAGAAGTTCTCCCAGGTTCTGGCTTCCGGCGAAGGCGTTGACCTCGCATGGACCGGCTGGCTGATCAACAAGCCGCAGAACATTGCCGACGGCAACCTGATGCCGCTCGACGATCTGCTCGCAGAGTACGGCCAGGGCATCGTCGATATCCTCGGCGAAAATGTCGTTGAAATCCATCGCAATGCGGATGACGGCAAGCTGTACTATCTTCCCAGCTGGCAGGGCCTTGTCGGTGATCGCCGCGGCTGGCTCGTCGTCACGGAGATCGCAGAGCTCGCAGGCGACACCTGGATCGAGGATACCGAGGCAGCGCTGAACAAGTGGCGCAACAACTATTCCGAGGGGACAGAGGCATTCCAGGCTGTTCTGGATCAGGCGACCAAGTATCTGGCTGCTGCAAAGGAAGCCGGCAAGCTCGGCGCTGGCATCAACACCGGCCGTGTGTTCGGCTGGTCCATGTATAACGGCACGAGATCCAACCCCGGCGTCGGCGGCTCTGAGATCGGCATTCCGTTTGAAGACAACACTTTCACGGTTATTGACGGTGTTGCCAGCGAACACTACAAGCTGTACGCCAAGACGATGGCCGACTGGTACAAGGAAGGCTACATTCGCTCCGACATCATGTCCGTCGATACCTCCACGCTGACGATGCCGAAGAACGGCGAGATCACCGACACGACCTATGTGTTCAGCTGCGACCCGTATCTGACGGAGGCCGATCAGGACGCGGCAACGGCAGACGCCGGTATGGACATGACCTATCTGCCGGTTGAGGAGAATGCATCGCTCATCCTCGGCGGCGATACCTCCTATGCCATCCCGTACTGCGCAGACGAGCCCGAACGCGCGATGATGGTTCTTAATGCGATCTACACGCAGCCCGACCTCTACAACACGCTGATCTACGGCATCGAGGGCGAGGACTACACCAAGAACGACGACGGCACCATCACCACCAGCTATGTCGGCGCCAGCCCCACGGCGGACGACAGCTACGGCATCCAGAGATGGATCATCGGCTCCTGCAAGAACGCGCTCATCAACAACGGCACCGATCCCAACTACTATGCGGATCTGGAAGCGCTGGAGGAGACTGCCCGCGTCAACCCGTTCCTGAACTTCACGTTCGACAGAACGAATGTCGAGGGTATCTGCGCGAGCATCCTGAACGTGTACTACGAGTATGGCCCGCAGATTGACAACGGCGTTGCAGGCGACAACTGGGAAGAGCTTTACAACAGCTATATGGCTGCCCGTAAGGACGCAGGCATTGAAGAGCTTGTCACCGAGTTCCAGAACCAGCTGAACGAGTACATCAAGGCCAACAATATCACTTCCTGGTAAATTCCTGACCGAAAGCGGAAGAGGCATTCCGTCTCTTCCGCTTTTCCTATAACTTTTTTCCTGATTTTTGTAAGAATGACGACATATTATATTGATTTTCAGAACGGCTGCGACGAAAATGACGGCTTGCGTCCCGAAACGCCGTTCCGGACGCAGCACCCGGAGCTGCTTCAGCTGGATGATAGCGTCCTGTTCCGACGCGGAACCATGTTCCGCGGGCCGCTGCAAAACCCGTCGGGCCGCTGGGAGCATCCCATTCGCTACGGTGCGTATGGCGACGGCGAGCCGCCCGTATTCTGCGGCTCCCAAAGCCTTTCCGACCCGGCACAATGGGAAAACGTCGGCGGAAGCATCTGGCGGTTTACCGGCATGCTTTCCGGTGAGACGGCCAACCTGATCTACGGCGACGGAACGTGCGGCGCGCTGCGCTGGACACGCGAGGAGCTTTGCGAGCAGGGCGACTGGTTTGATTCCTGCCTTGGATATTCCATTCAGCATCTCCCGCTTGCGGAGGATCATACGCTGCTGGTCTATTCGCAGGAAAACCCCGCTATTTTCTACAAGACGATTGAATGTGCCACATCGCAATACCGCTGGCTGGCACACTGCGGTCACGATATGGTCATCTCTGATCTGGAATTCTGCAACAACGGCCTGCACGGGATCGCGGGCGAAGAGGGCGGCCGGAATCTGCGCATCGAAAACTGCCGGTTTGCCAAAATCGGCGGCGCCGTCTGGGATAAAGACCAGAAGATCCGCTTTGGCAACGCCTTTGAGTGCTGGAACGTGGCGGAAAACGTTGAGGTCGAGCACTGCGTGTTCGACGACATCTACGATTCTGCCGTGACGCATCAGGGCGGCGCAGACTGCAAGCCCGCGTACCACTTCCTGATCCGAAGCAACACCTTCCGCCGCTGCGGTATGGCGGCCTATGAGCAGCGCGATCTTCTGCCGGCATATGCGGAGTTCACAGACAACGTCTGCGAGGACGCCGGCGAGGGCTTCTCCAGGCTTGGCGAGACGATGCCGCGCCGGTCGGAAATTTGGCCGCAGCCGATGGGACACCATGTGTTTTTGTGGCGTATTTCCCACGCGACCGGCAATGAGCATTTTGCGCTCTGCCGGAATACCTTCGGCGATGCGCCCTATGGCGCGGCCGTCTACTCGGTCAATACGCCGGAGGCCGACCGGCTGGTACATCTGGAGGAGAACCGGTATCCGATGCAGCGCTATACGCTGGTTGGCCGGATGTACGGTATAGATTATCCCGATCCTTCCGCGTGGGAGAGCAGAAGAAAAGAAGAAAGCGAAAGAGAGAGCTCAATGAAAGTCTTTACCGTTGCGCTGATTGGCGCAGGCAACCGCGGCGAAATTTACACCGATATCATGAAGACGCTGCCGGAAAAATTTCGCGTTGTTGCCGTCGCTGATCCGAACGAGAACCATCGCAGAAACATTCAGAATAAGCATAACCTCCCGGACAATCACGTTTTCCATACCTGGCAGGAGCTGCTGGCGCAGCCAAGGCTTGCCGATCTTGCGGTCATTGCGACACAAGACAGTATGCATTATGAACCGGCAATGAAAGCGCTGGCGGACGGATACGATGTGCTGCTGGAAAAGCCGTTGGCCCGCACGGAGGACGAATGCGTCGATCTGCTCAATCAGGCGCGCAGGTATGGCCGGAAGTTCATGGTCTGCCATGTGCTGCGCTATACGCCGTTCTATTCGCGCGTCAAGCAGCTCATCGACGAGGGCGTGCTGGGTGATATCGTGACGATCGTCCATACGGAAGGACTCGGTAATATCCATCAAAGCCACAGCTTTGTCCGCGGCAACTGGGGCAACACGGCCAAAAGCAATTTCATGCTGCTGGCCAAGTCCTGCCACGACATTGACCTGCTGCAATGGCTGATGAAGAAAAAATGCACGAAGATCCAGTCGTTCGGTTCGCTCCAATACTTCCGGCGTGAAAACGCCCCGTCTGACGCGCCGGAGCGCTGCATTGACGGCTGCCCGCACGCGGAAACCTGCCCGTACAACGCCGTCAAGCTGTATCTGGACGACAAGAACAACATGTGGTTCCGCACGACGTCCACCGGCAAGGTCGACCCCACCGACGCGGATGTGGAATTTACGCTTCGTCATACGCAGTATGGCAAATGTGTCTTCAAGTGCGATAATGACGTGGTTGACCATCAGGTCGTAAACATGGAGTTTGCGGACAAATCTACAGCCTCGTTCACCATGAGCTGCTTTAACTACAACGGCAGAAAGTCCAACATCATGGGCACGAAGGGCGAGATGTTCCTCGACTTCGAGGGTGACGAAATCCGCATTTTCCACTTTGAGGGCCGCTGGTGGGAGACCATCCACACCAATGGCCGCGTGGACGGTACGCTTGTCGGCGGTCACGGCGGCGGAGACCCCGGTATCGTGAACGCGCTCTATGATTACATGACTGGCGCAAAAACCGCAGACGAGGTCAGCGAGATCGGCATTTCCTGCGAAAACACCCGTCTGGTATTCGCGGCCGAGCGTTCCCGCCTGAACGGAGACGTTGAGACGATCACCCCACTGGAATAAAGAACCTCCCGCAAAAGCGCCGGATATCTGCCGTTCTCCGGCTGATGCCCGGCGCACTATTTTTGGAATGGAGACTGATTTATGAAACGAATTTATAAATCCTGCGTTGCAGTCCTGCTGCTGCTTGCGATGCTCCTGAGCTGTGTTCCGGCGCTGGCCGCCGGAAGCAGCCATAGCTACACGACGCTGCAGAAGGCCGAAGCGCTGAAGACCCTTGGCCTGTTTCAGGGCACAAACAAGGGCTTCGAGCTGGAAAAGACGCTGACGCGCGAACAGGCGATCACCTTGATCGTCCGCCTGCTCGGCGCGGAAGCGGAAGCGAAGGAAAAGAACCCGGAGCATCCGTTTACGGACGTTCTGGCCTGGGCCAGCCCTTATGTCGGCTATGGCTACCAGAATGCGCTTGTCAAGGGCGTCAGCGAAACGCTCTTTGGCTACGGCAAGCTCGTGACGGAAGCACAGTTCCTGACGATGGTTCTGCGTCTGCTGCAATATGAGGACGACACGGACTTTACATGGAACAAGTCGGCAGAGCTGGCGGAAAAGCTCGGCCTGCCGGTCGTGCCCGCAAACAGCGGCGAGTATACGCGCGGCAACGCCGTTGACGTGATCTGGGCGCTGCTGGAGACGAAATTCAAATCCGGCGGCAAGACGCTGGCACAGACGCTGATCGAGAAGGGCGTGTTTACGGAAAAGGCTTACCGAGAAGCGCTGGGAGAGGATAGCTCCAATATCGGCGCGATTCTTCCCATTCTGAGACCTGATCCCGACCCGAAACCCGATCCCGACCCGAAGCCGGACCCCGGTCCGAAGCCCGATCCTGACCCCGATCCCGATCCGGAACCCACGGAACAGCCGGTCTATGTGTCTCCGAGCGGCGGCAGTGACGGCGACGGCAGCAAGGACGCGCCGTTCGGCTCGTTGGAGGCTGTGCGCGACTATCTGCGCGAGAACCGCTCGACGGAGCTGCCCACAACGGTCTATCTGCGCGGCGGCACCTATGTGCTGAATAAGACGTTCGAGCTGACTGCGGAAGACGGCGGCACGGAAGAACTGCCCGTGACGTGGCGCGCCTATCCGGGCGAGACGGTCATCATTACCGGCAGCGCCGGAGCTTCCTTCTCGGCCTTTGAGCCGGTTTCCGGTGAAATGAAGGAAAAGCTTTCGCCGGACGCGCAGGAACATGTCATGGTGGCCGATGTCAGAGATCTTGGACTGGGCGAAATCAGCTTTAGCCTGTCAGCTCTGAACCTCTGTCTGGAAGCGCCTCTTTTCTCGCTGGACGGACAGCACATGCGCCTGACGCGCTACCCGAACTCCAACTCGACCGAGGATTGGATGCACGTCGAGACGGTCAATCCCAATTCCAGCACCAGCTATCCCGAATTCAAGCTGACGGATGAGAGGGTTTTGGGCTGGAGCTATCAGGAATCCGACTGGCTCTATTCCAGCTACATCCGCTACGGCTGGGCGCAGGGCTACTTCCACGGTACGCTCAACCGGAAAACCGGCATCGTGACGGCAACGGACACTGCCTATTACGGCAGCGCCGCCGGTCAGAAGCCTGTGCAGATCTACAACGCCTACGAGTCGCTGGACGAGCCGGGCGAATGGTATTATGACCAGATGAGCGGCAGACTCTACATCTATCCGTTTGCAGATACGACGAGAAATTCGACACTCCGCATGACGAGCAGCAATTTTGACCTGATTTCGGTCAACGGCGCTTCGTATCTCAACCTCGAGGGACTGACAGTTACGTCCTCCAAAAAGGACGGCATCGTCATGAACAACGTCGATCATTGCGTGATCGAGAATTGCACGCTAACAAGCTTTGAAGGCAGAGCCGTCAGCATTGACAATGCAACCTATTCCGGCCTGAAAAATTCCGAGGTTGCTTACACCTCCATCTCGGCCATCTATCTGAATGGCGGTGACTATCAGACCATGGAGCCGGGCTACGATTTCATTACGAACTGCCGTATCCACGATACGAACCAGTACCGTACGATGAACGAGGGCGGCGTGAAATTCCGCGGTGTGAAGAACACGTTCTCCAACAACGAAGTCTACAACATTACGGATATGGCGCTGAACTTCGCAATCGTCGGCGGCGGGCCGACCTCGCTGGACTGCGTGATTGAAAACAACTCGTTCCATGATGTCGTTCTGAACGGCAAGGACATGGGCGCGGTCTACGGCGGCCGCGACGCGCGCTGCCAGGGCGTGGTCATCCGGAACAACCATTTCTACAACATTGCCAACAATGATAGCTCTTTCCCCAGCTTCTCCGCCAACGCGGTCTATCTGGACGACGGCCTGAGCGGCGCGACCATTACCGGCAACATCTTCGGGCCGGGCGCGTCAGGCGATTATATCGAGGCTGTCAAGATCAACTGCGGCCACGATACGGTTATTACGAACAATCTGTTCATCGATACTCGCTGTGCGTTCAATGTATATATTGCCGGCAATTTTGCAGTCGGCATGACGAATGACAGCGGCTTCGGCATCGCGCCCTCCCTGCGTCAGGTCTGGAACAACGAACTGTACACGTCCCGCTGGCCGTGGATGGCGGCGCTGAGAGACGGCGAGACGGACGTCTATATCCCGAATATCTTCAAGAACAATGTTATCATCTACACCGACGCTGCGCCGCGCGGCAGCGAGACGAGCGCCTATCCGTGGGTCAAGACAAATGACAATCAGGAAAGCAAGATCACCGGCCTCGACAACAATCTGGTGATCCTGAAGGGCACAGGCGATAACCGTCAGCTGTTTGTCGACTATGCAAACGGCAATTACGCGCTCATCGATTCCGTCCTGGCGCAGCTGCCCGGCTTTGAGCAGATCGACCAGAGCAAGATCGGCGTGAAGAGCTTCCCCGGCAACCAGAAGCCGGCGGCGTCCGGCGTGTCCGTTTCCGGCACAGCAGAGATTGGCCAAACGCTGAACGCAGTATATACGTTCTCTGACGCGGACGGCGACAGCGAGGGCGCGACCGTCGTAAACTACTATATTTCCGAAAGCCGCGACGACCTGTTCTACCTGAACTGGAAAAAGGTCAGCGACAACATGAGCAGCACGGAATTCACCGTAGCGCCCATCTGCGAGGGCAAGTGGATCCGCTGCAAGGTCACGCCGGTGGACAGCCGCGGCGCACAGGGCGAACCCGTCTGGTCGGCGCCTGTTCAGGTGGCATTCAACCCCAACGGCGTGGATAAGACGGAATTCCGCGCGCTGGTAGACGAGGCCAAAGCTAAGGTCGAAGCCGCACAGATCGGCGACGAGCCCGGCCAGTGGACACAGAAGGAAATTGACCTCATCACGGCGGCCATTGCCGACGCGGAGGCCGTATTGGCAAAGGACCCGATCAGCCAGTATGACTTTGATCTCGGCGTGGCTGCGTTCCAGAAGGCGTACACCCGCTTCTGCAACAACCAGAACGCCGGTACCGCGACCGATGTGATCGAGATCGACGCATTGATCGAGGATACGGAAAACTGGACGCCGTATTCCGGCAACAAGGAAGGTAAGCCCACCTTTGTCGGCGGCAAGCTCACGCTGAACGCGACGTCCGCCTATCAGACGTCGTGCTATACCGGCAGAACGTATACGAACAAGACCTTCCTCTTTGATTATCAGCAGACACTTCCAGAAGGAAACGACAGCTGGGGCGGCTTCTACTTCAACATGGGTGATGCCGCTGACCTGCCGTACAGCCAGAAGTGCATTCTTGTTGTCGCCAAGGCAGATCAGACAGAGCTTCAGATCTATGACGGCGCCAACCCGCTCGTCATGAAGGTCAGCAAGTTCGCGTTTGAAAGCGGCAAGACCTACCGTGTCGAGTTCGGCCTGTACGATGTCAATACCACGGACGTGTGCGCAGTTCTGAAGGTCGACGGCGAGGAGATCCTCAGCTATACGGCTGAAAATCAGTATCTGCACTCCGCAGCAGGCCGCTTCGGCGTCATTTCGGCTCCGAACGGTATGAATGTGACGCTGGGCAGCGTCGGCACGAAGCTGACGATCGACAGCCTGATCGACGATGAGGCAGGCTGGAAGACTACCAGCGGCGCACCCGCGCCGAAATTCATCGCCGGTAAAATGATTCTCGAAAATGGCGGCTACATTTGTGTCGGCTATGAAGGCGAGAAGTATACCAACCGTGTGCTGCATTTCAAGTATCGGCAGGAGTTCTCTGAAGAAGCCGCTTCTGAGGGCTGGTGGGCCGGACTGTACTTCAATGGCTCCGACGCAGTATCGCCTCCATGGGACGATTCGGGGCGCAGTATTCTTGTGTGCATCAAGGATGGCGTTACAGAATTGCAGATTCGTGACGGCAGTACGAGGGAAGTTCTGGAGAATACTACATACCCGCTCGAAAGCGGCAAGACTTATCGGATGACGTTTGGTATGTATGACGTGAACTCAACAGACGTGCGCATTGTCCTGACGGCAGATGATGTGACGCTGTTCGACGTAACGCGCACGAATGCAAACCTGCATGGAATGGCGGGATACTTCGGTGCAGTGTCCAGCTATACGGGAATCCGAATGGAGCTCGGAAGCCTCGGCAATAAGGTCAATGTCTCGACGCTCGTTCGCGACGAAGCAAACTGGACGACCTATACGGGGAGCAAGCCGGAATTCAAGGACGAGAGCCTTTCCATCACGAGCAGCGAAGCAAGCTATGAGCTTGCCGCCTATACCGGCGAAAAGTTCTCCGGCAAGGTGTTCAACTTCAAGTACAAGCAGGTGATCCCGGGCGATAACTGGGGCGGCTTCTACTTCAACAAGAGCGACCCGGTCGCAATGCCGTGGGCGGATAAGGGCGTTCTGGTCGTCATCAAGCCCTATCAGGTTGAGCTTCAGCGCTACGGCGATGAGAGCGGCATTCTGAAGACCGTTACCGGCGAGATCTTCCGCTCTGACATGATCTACGACGTGAGCTTCGGCATTGTGGACGTGAACTCCACCGATGTGCGCATTTTCGTGACCGTGGACGGCAAGACGCTGTTTGACGAGACAATCACCGACGCGACGCTCCATGGCGCAAGCGGCTACTTCGGCGCCATCGCGCCCGCAGGCGGCGTACAGGTCACGCTGAACGACCTGTCCGGCAACGACAAGCACTACAACAAGCTGACTGAGCTGCCTCTGGACGCGATGATCGCCGACAAGGCGAACTGGACGGACTTCTCGTGGGCGCACTACACGCCAAAGCCGGAATTTGGCGACGGTACGGTTTCCATTGCCTCTACAACCGAAACAAAATGGGCGCTTGCAGGCTACAAAAAGCAAAAGTTCCGCAATACGGAATTCCAGTTCAAGTATCGCCAGACAGCAGCTGAAAATGACAGCAAGACTGCCAACTACGGCGTCCTCAGCTGGAGCTTTGACAGCAGCGTCACCAACCTTTCATGGAACAAGGCCGGCGGCGTGATGGTTACCTTTGAGCCTGACAAGACGGTGCTCTATGCAAAGGGTGACGCGGACAACGGCGCAGTTCCCAAGAGTGATCTCACGCTGGAAAACGGCAAGACCTATGACATGACGTTCAGCTTCTGCCAGATTTCGGCCAACCAGCTGCGCGTGGTGCTCAAGGTAGACGGCAAGGAATGGTTCAATGAGGTCTATACCGATGCCATGCTGGCAAACTCCGCGGGCTACTTCAACTTTGGTACGCGCGATAACACATCCGCGACCATTGAAAAGACCGGCAAGGTCGTCGTTCCGGAGCCCGATCCCGAACCCGGCTATAAAGTGGTCGATGTGACAGACATGCTGGCCGATACAAGCAATTGGACGTTGGGCTACGATAACCCGACATTTGCGACCGGCAGCATCACGGCGAAAACTGCGGACGGCTTCTCAGTCGGCGGCTACAATACGCCAGTGGAGCTTGGTACGGTGTATCGCTTCAAGTACAAGAACGTGCGTGCGACCGGCTGGTATGACGGATTCTATCTTGGATTCAAACCGGCAAATATCTACTGGGGCGACGGCGGCGTTCAGGTGGACTTCAACGACGACAGCACGGTCCTGCACTGCTTCAACGGCAGTCAGGCTGTGCTGGAAACGACACAGAGTCCCAGCATCGAGTCCGGAAAAGAGTACGAGATCGAATTTGGCCTGCTGAAGGCCGGCGACGATACGGTCAAGGTACACTTGAAGATCAACGGCACGCCGTATTTTGCGGATGTTGAGGTCAAGAACTCTGTATTCGTGACCACGCCGCTCTATTTCGGCATTTTCTCGAGAGGCTCGGAGGCCACTATCAGCAAGCCGGACGCAAAGTAAGTCCAAATCACCAAGCGCAAAACGACCGGGGGCAAACGCCCCCGGCCTTTTGAATTTTATCCGATTGTTTATGGCTCAGGTGTTCAGCAGAAATGCAGGCGTACAGTGAGGACGCTGAAATGACATTCGAAGTCTACGCGCGCGGCTGGCTGGAACGGCAGACGAAATATGCGCCGTACGATCGCCTTTTACCGACGTTCGCTCGAAACCGTGTTCCCGGTGTGGGGGGATGGGCTCCTATTTCTATCATTCTTCGTTCAACGCCTCCGCAACCTCCTGCGCGATGCGCTGTCTTTCATCTTCGCTCTTTGCCTGCGCGTATCGTTCCAGTGCGGCATCCCGCAGGTCCGCTGCCTGACGAGACCATACCTCAAACTCGCCCTTGGTCATCAGTCCGCTTCTGATACGGGCAAAATATTTTTTGTACGCCCGCTGATGCACTTTCCAGACATCGTTATTTTCCACCTTGCTTCGGAAGCTGCTGCTTGCGCCGATCTCACGGCAGGTCTTGCCGTCCTGCCCCGGCGCAGGACCGGCGCAATAGGCAAAGGTCG
>OIZV01000446.1_pt1 | contig 20528 bp, 19 predicted proteins | sample 1588681 | NCBI WGS metagenome assembly OIZV01 (sample SAMN03283281) | human gut metagenome | biome: human-associated habitat; material: feces | host: Homo sapiens | place: Peru | collected 2012 | reverse complement strand
TCAATATTATCGTGAAAAACGGCGAGAGCTTCACTGCGCCCTCTGCCGAGGGACTGCCCCGCCCGGACGGCATTTCGGCAGATGCACAGCTGTGGTGGGTAGACGAAAATTCAAACTTCTACAAGCCCGGCGATACCGTTCCCGCAGATGTTTCGGCACTTACCGCTTTATGGGGCGGCTTCGGTCTGTTTTTGGATCGCGGCGACGGCGAGGTCGAGGTCACACCGGACAATTATACCGATATTTTCGGCGACGGGACTGCCTCCTTTGTTCTGCCTAAGGGCAAGAACTTTAGTACACTTGAGGATTCAGTGGATCTGACAGGCAAGGATATTTTGGAAATTTATTCGACCGGCAGGCTTGAAAGGTACGGCTGTGTTTTCCCGAATCTGAAGCTCAAGAATGCAGATCTGACCTCTGTGCGCCTGAGCGAAGAATATATCGGACGTGGAAACCTGCTCTTTATCACGCCGGACGGAAAGAATACCGTCGGAAGCCTGAACGGAATTATCAAGAGCATGAACACCCTTTGCGTTATCGGCGACGGCTCGCTGACGCTGAACGGCGCACTGACGCTCAGCCAATACACCCAGTTTGGCGGCGGCAGCGTCACCATGACGGACGGGCTGAAGGCGTACGATCTTACCATATACAGCGGCTCGCTTACCGTAACGGGTGATACGCAGGCAATTACGCTGCGGAATCAAGATATCGGCTATCTGGAAATGGGCGACGGTGCGCGGCTGTTCACGGGCTCTTCGGCACAGGATGCCACAGAGGCTGTTATTCCGCAGCTTTCCGCTGAAATGCAGGAACTGTATCAGCGCTATCTGGCGGGTGACAACACGCTGACAAATGAAGAGTTTGCCGCGCTGAACAACGCACTCATAGAGCGGGGTAACGCTATCTCCCGGCAGCTTCCGGGCAAGGCCTATGTGCGTATCACAAACGCTTGGGATGTGACCTATCAGCCCGGCACAAACGGCTCGGGCAATGCGGTCACAGATATTAAGTTCTATAACGATGCTCTCACGCTGCGAGGTGCTTTGTTCACTCGCACGGGGCACACGCAAGTAGGCTGGGCGACCGTTGACGGCGGCGAAAAGATTTACGGTTTTGATGATGTTTATACGCAAAACGAGGCGCTGACGCTCTATCCCGTATGGAATACGAATAAATACACGATTACCTTTGATACCAACGGCGGCAGCGAGATCGCTCCGATCACGCAGGACTATGGCTCGAACATCACCGCGCCCGCCGACCCGACAAGAGAAGGCTATACCTTCACCGGTTGGGACACGGCAATTCCCGCGACCATGCCTGCGCATAATATGACGATCACGGCGCAGTGGACGGTCAATCAATACACCATTACTTACGATCTGGACGGCGGCACGGCAGAGGGCAACCCCGACACCTACACCGTCGAGACGGACGCCTTTACCCTCAAGAACCCCACACGCCCCGGCTACACCTTCACCGGCTGGAGCGGCACCGGCCTGACGGGCGAGGATAACCTGACCGTCACCATCCCGAAGGGCAGCACCGGCAACCGCAGCTATACCGCGCACTGGTCGCTGAATACCTACTCTATCACGTATGACCTGGACGGCGGTACGGCTTCCGGCAATCCGGACTTCTATACCGTGGAATCGTCGACCATTACCCTGAATCCGCCGACAAGAACCGGCTATACGTTTATCGGCTGGAGCGGAACTGATCTGTCTGGCAGCGACAACCTGACCGTCACCATCCCGACCGGCAGCATCGGCAACCGCAGCTACACGGCACACTGGTCGCTCAATACCTACTCCATCACCTACGATCTGGACGGCGGCACAGCGTTCGGGAATCCGGATTCCTATACCGTAGAATCCGCGGCAATCACGCTGAACGAGCCGACAAAGGCCGGATATGTCTTCACCGGCTGGAGCGGCACAGACCTGGTGGGCGAAGATAATCTGACTGTCACGATTCCGGCAGGCAGTATTGGCGACCGCCGCTATACGGCGCACTGGGAATTCGACCCGGCGATTATCGCCGCGCTCAATCCCACGCCGAACGTGGACTTCCTCGACGTTTCCCGCACCGACTGGTTCTACTATGACGTGCGCTACGTCTGCGAAAACGGCCTGATGAACGGCACGTCCCGCAACCGGTTCAGCCCCTACGGCACGGCGACGCGCGGTATGCTCGTGACGATCCTGTACCGCATGGAGAACGAGCCGAGGTGCTTCGGCAGCGCGGCGTTCTCGGATGTAAAGCCCGGCGCGTATTATGAAAAGGCAGTCGTCTGGGCCTCGCAGAACAACATCGTCAGCGGCTACACCGACGGAACCTTCCGCCCCGACGCGCCCGTCACGCGTGAACAGCTGGCCTCCATCCTCTACCGCTATACCCTCTATCGCGGACAGGATGTGAGCGCCGGTGAAACCACCAGCCTCACCGGCTATGGCGACGCACAGGCCGTGTCCAGTTACGCGCTGCCCGCCATGCGCTGGGCCTGCGGCACGGGCATCCTGCAAGGCGCAAACGGCAAGCTCAACCCCTCCGGCCTCGCCACCCGCGCCCAGCTCGCAGCCATGCTGCACCGGTATCTGACAAAATAACAGCGCTGAACCACGCGGGCAGGCACAATTTGTGCCTGCCCGCATATTATTCATAAAACGTTCACAACTATCGCCTATACTGACAAAACCTGCGGTGCAAAAACGCGTCTGTAGGATGACGCGGGATTTTCCCGCGTCAGAAAAAAGATTCCAAAGGAGTTCCAACATGAAAAAACTGATTGCGATGTTTCTGGCCGCGCTGACGGCACTTTCCCTGACAGCCTGCGCGGCAAAGTCTGGCGCGCAGCCGGACGCGTCGGAAATTCCCGACGCGCTGACCATCCTGAACACCGTCTGGGCAAGCTATTCCGAAGACGAAAAATTCCCTGCGGCGGGCGGCGATTATTCCGAAGCCAACATGACCGATGGCCAGCCCGGAAAGGTCGGCCTTGAAAACGCGTCCGATGTCGAATATCTGCTGAGCATCCCCGCATCCGTCATCGCGATGGCGGACGACGGCGCGTCGCTGTTCCATATGATGAACGGCAACACCTTCACCTGCGGTGCGCTGCGCCTGACCGATGCGGGGAAGCTGGATGAGGCGGCAAAGGAAATCCGGGACTATATCATGTCCAAGCAGTGGATGTGCGGCTTCCCGGACAAGCTGATCGTCGTTTCGGTTGACAACTATCTGATCTCGTGCTTCGGCGCGGAGGATCTCGTCAACACCTTCCGCGACAAGCTGCAGGCCGCGTATTCTGGCGCTGTTGTCATCACTGACGAGCCGATCGTGGCGTGAAATAATTAATTTATGTAAACCGAAAGGGCCGCCATGCTGTTTTCTAGTGTTCCGTTTCTGTTTTATTTTCTCCCCGCTGTCCTGCTTGTCTACTTTCTCGTACCCAAACGGGCGAAAAACGGCGTGCTGCTCCTGTCGAGCCTTGTGTTTTACGGCTGGGGTGAGCCGCGCTATCTGCCGGTCATGCTCGTCTCCATCCTGCAAGGCTATATTTTCGGACGGCTGATCGAGCGCTTCCGCGATACCAGGCGGGCGAAGCTGTTTTTGCTCCTGTCTGTTCTCCTGAGCCTCGGGACGCTTGCGTATTTCAAGTATGCCGATTTCATGATCGCAAACCTGAACGCGCTGACCGGGCTGTCCGCGCCGCTGCTGCGCCTTGCGCTCCCGGTCGGCATCAGCTTCTATACGTTCCAGATCCTGAGCTACACCGTGGACGTGTACCGCGGGACGGTCCCGGCGCAGCGGAATTTTATCGATCTTGCAGCCTATATCGCCATGTTCCCACAGCTGATCGCCGGGCCGATTGTCCGCTATTCCGACATCGCCGTGCAGCTGAAAACGCGCGAGCACAGCGTAGCGGAGGCTGCCGCCGGTGCGCGGCGCTTTGTTCTGGGTCTTGCGAAAAAGATCCTGCTTGCCAATCTGCTTGGAGAGTTGGTTTCAAGCTTCCGCGCGTCCGCCGATTTGTCGGTCCTGTATTACTGGCTGGGCGCGATTGCGTTCACCCTGCAGATATACTATGATTTCTCTGGCTACAGCGACATGGCCATCGGCCTTGGCCGGATTTTCGGCTTCCGGTTTCCGGAGAACTTCCAGTACCCCTATCTGTCCGGCAGCATCACGGAATTCTGGCGGCGCTGGCATATTTCGCTCGGCTCGTGGTTCCGCGATTATCTCTATATCCCGCTTGGCGGAAACCGGAAGGGGAGCGCCCGGCAGCTGCTGAATATCCTGCTTGTCTGGCTTGCAACCGGCCTGTGGCACGGCGCGGCGTGGAATTTTGTCCTGTGGGGTCTTCTGTACGCGGTTCTGCTCACGGCGGAAAAGCTGTTTTTGCTGCGTGGACTTCAAAAGCTGCACGTGCTGAACCACGTCTATGTACTCCTGTTTGTGACGCTCGGCTTCGTACTGTTCGACGCATCCAGCGTGCAGGACGCCGCGCAGTCCATCCGCGCCATGTTCGGCGGCGGGGGGCTGCCGCTGGTCAGTGCGGAAAGCCTGTACGAGCTGCGCAGCTGCACCGTGCTGCTCCTGCTTGCCGTTGCCGGCGCAACGCCGCTGGCGAAAAGCCTGTGTGCAGCAGTCCAGCGCAGCCGGGCAGGAAAAACGGCTCTTGCGGTTCTGGAGCCGGTCGGTCTGACCGCGCTTCTGGCTGTCTGTACGGCCTTCTTGGTTGACGGCTCGTTCAATCCGTTCCTGTATTTCCGGTTTTAGAGGGGAGGCCCCATGGAAAAACGAAAGAATCTTGCAGTCGTCTGCCTGACGGCGGCGTTCCTGCTCGGATTTCTGGTCTGGAGCCTTCTGAAGCCGGATGATACGGTTTCGCAGAGTGAGCGCCGGAAGCTGGCGCAAAAGCCGGAGCTGACGGCCGCTTCTGTGCTGAACGGCACGTTTATGACGGATTTCGAATCCTATACGCTCGACCAGTTCCCGCTGCGCGACGGCTTCCGGCGGCTCAAGGCTGCTGTTCTGCTGGATATGCTGCGCGAAAAGGATAATAACGGCATCTATCTTGCGGACGGCTATGCCGCCAAGCTGGAATATCCGTTGGACGAGTCCTCCGTCCTCCATGCCGCAGAGCGCTTCCGGAATATCTATGAAACGTACCTGTCCGGGACAGATGCCAGAATCTATGAAGCTGTTATCCCGGATAAGGGAGCGTTTCTTGCGCGGCAGAATGGCTATCCGTCGCTTGACTACAGTGCGTTTTCCGCGCTGCTTCAGAAGAATATGCCTTATGCGGAAGCAATCGACCTGATGCCAGTGCTGTCTCTGAACAGCTATTATCGTACTGATCTGCACTGGAGACAAGAGGCGATTGTGCCGGTTGCAAGTCAATTAGCAGAAGCAATGGGTGTGAAACTGTCGGAGAAATATGATACGGTGACGGCTGACACGCCATTCTACGGTGTCTACTGCGGACAGTCGGCTCTGCCGCTTGCCCCGGATACGCTCCGCTATCTGACGAGCGAGACGCTTCTCGGCTGCACCGTCTACGATTATGAAACGGACAGCACCGGGCCGGTCTATGATCTGCCCGCGCTGGAAGGGGAGGACCCGTACTCCGTGTTCCTCTCCGGCTCAAAATCCCTGCTCACGATCACGAACCCCAGTGCGGATACGGACCGCGAGCTTGTGATCTTCCGCGATTCGTTTGCAAGCAGCCTTGCGCCGCTTCTGACCAGCGCCTATGCGAAGATCACACTGGTCGATATCCGCTATGTGCAGCCGGAGCGGCTTGGCCGCTGGCTGACGTTCGATTCACAGGATGTCCTGTTCCTCTACAGCGTCTCCGTTCTCAATCACAGCGAAACCCTCAAATAAAAAACGCCCGGCGGCCAGTCATGGACGCCGGGCGTTTTGCGTGCGGTTCTGCAAAAACTCCTGCATAAAATGCGTTATGTCAACAATATCCGTGCGTTATGTCGTGAAAGTTCTTCGTTTTTCGCCCCTGAAAGATACTGGCAAAAAGACGTGTATTTGTCGAAATATGTGGGAAATTTGCGTGTTGACAAATCTGTTGACAGTGTGAATAACTTTTTGCGGCTTCTATTTCAAAAAAATTATGGTGAACCTTGTGCTTTATGGCTCCGGCATGGCGGACAGCATCTGTTCCAAAACGGGCAGATGCGAACCGCTCAAGGGCGTCAGCGGCAAACGCGGCAGACCGGCCGGAATGCCCTCCAGCGCCAGCGCCTGCTTCACGGGAATCGGGTTGACCTCGCAGAAAAGCGCGTCTACAAGCCCCATCAGCGCCGTCTGGATCCGTCCCGCCTGCGCGTATTCGCCAGTCTGACAGGCGCGGACCATCTGCAGCGTCAGCTTAGGCCGCACATTGGACAAAACGGAGATCACACCCCTCGCGCCGATCGCCATCAGCGGGACAGTCAGATCGTCGTTTCCGCTCCAGAGCGGAAGCTCCTCCGCGCAGGCGTCCAGAATGCGCATGGCCTTCGGGACGCTGCCGCTGGCCTCCTTGATCCCGCCGATGTTCGGATGCACGCAGAGCGCACGGCACGTCTCGACCGAGACGTCCACGCCCGTGCGGCTTGGCACGTTGTAGACGATCACGGGGCAGGGGACGGTGTCGGCTGCCTCGGTATAATGCGCGATCAGCCCTGCCTGCGTACACTTGTTGTAATAGGGTGTCACCAGCAGCACGGCGTCCACGCCCATAGACGCAGCGACACGGCTCAACTGCAAGGTGTGAGCCGTGTCGTTTGTACCGGTTCCGGCGATGATTTTGCATCGTCCGGCGCAGTATTTGACTGTGTGCGCGATCAGCGCAAGCTTTTCGTTGTCCGTCATGGTGGAGGCCTCTCCGGTCGTTCCGCAGACGACGACCGCGTCGACGCCTGCGGCAAGCTGCAGATCCAGCAGCTGATTCATGACGGCAAAATCGACCGTACCCTGCTTGAACGGCGTAACGAGCGCAGTCGCGACGCCTTCAAAAACGGGCTTTTTCAAAGAATCGCTCCCTTCGGGATCATTTCCTTGTGATATATCCTTCTGCGCAAAGCAGTTCCGCCAGCAAAACAGCGCCGCCGGCTGCTCCGCGCAGGGTATTATGAGACAGGCAGACGAATTTGTAATCGTACTGCGTATCGGGGCGCAGACGGCCGATGGAGACGGCCATACCGCCCTCAAGCATACGGTCGAGCTTCGTCTGCGGACGGTCGGCTTCCTCAAAGTAATGCAGGAACTGCCTGGGAGCCGACGGCAGCTTCAATTCCTGTGCGCGGCCCGAAAACGCTGCCCAGTCTGCCTTGATCTGCTCCAGCGACGGCTTCTCGCCCTTGAACGAAACGAAGCACGCCGCCATATGACCGTCCGAAACAGGCACGCGCAGACACTGCGCGGTGATGTTGGGTTCCGTCGCATTGACGATCTTATCGCCCTCGATATGGCCCCAGAGCTTCATCGGCTCCTGCTCGGACTTTTCCTCCTCGCCGCCGATATAGGGGATCACGTTGTCGTTCATCTCCGGCCAGGTCTCGAAGGTCTTTCCGGCGCCCGAGATCGCCTGATAGGTGCATACGAGCGCTTCCGTCAGACCGAATTCATCCTTCAGCGGGTGCAGGGCCGGAACGTAGCTTTGCAGGCTGCAGTTGGATTTGACGGCGATGAAGCCCCGCTTTGTATGCAGCCGGGCACGCTGCGCGGGAATGACGGCCAGATGCTCCGGGTTGATCTCCGGGACGACCATGGGGACGTCCGGCGTCCAGCGGTGGGCGCTGTTGTTGGAAACGACGGGGCACTCAAGCTTTGCGTAGGCCTCCTCCAGCGCCTGCAGTTCCTCCTTCGGCATTTCCACGGCGGAAAACACAAAATCGACCTGCTCTGTGATCGCGTGCATGTCGTTCAGCGCGTCGCGGACGATCATATCCTTGGCGGCGGACGGCATGGGCTCGTCAAGCGCCCAGCGGGAGCCGATGGCGTCCTCATAACGTTTGCCGGCGCTGCGGCCGCTCGCGGCAATGACGGACAGCTCAAACCAGGGGTGTGCGGCGAGCAATGTGACAAAGCGCTGCCCCACCATGCCGGTGCCGCCGATCACGCCAACTTTGTACTTTTTCATACGCGAAGTCCTCCTTCGACAAAATCTATGCACAGGCGGGGGAATATATGCCTGCAATGTAACTTGTTGTTGACAAATTGTAATCTTTTGTTTATATTATGGAGTATCTCTGATATTTACGAGAAGTATAGCAAATTCACCGCTTCAGGTCAATAAAGGGAGAAAGAATATGCAGCATAAAAAAACAAGAAGGGGCGCTGCGCTGCTTTTGGCGCTGCTGCTGTGTTTTGGAACCTGTATGGCTGGGCAGGCGTCGGCCGCAAATGTGGGCGATTTCACGGATCTGAACAGCGGCAAGTGGTATTACGACAGCGTTTCCTATGTCGTTTCCAAGGGCCTGTATAATGGCCTTACGACGACGCAGTTCGGCCCGAACGCGTCCATGAACCGCGCCATGTTCGTCACGGTGCTCGGCCGCATGGCCGGCGTTTCGCCGGATACCTGGTGCGCCGCGTCGATCAACGGAAGCGGCGTGAACTTCCGCTCCGGTCCGGGAACCGGCTACGGAACGCTCGGGTCCTTCTCCTATGGCGATACCGTCACGATCACGGGACGCTCCGGGGACTGGTACGCGGTGCGCTCCGGCTCGAAAAACGGCTATGTCAAGAGCAGCTATGTCACGCCGAAGTACAAGAATTTTTCCGATGTATCCTACGGACAGTACTATACCGGCTATGTGATCTGGGCCTACGAAAAGGGGTATGTATCCGGCACGGGGAGCACGACGTTTTCTCCGACGTCCGCGATCACGCGCGAGCAGATATGCAAAATACTGGCCGGGTATGCCTCCGGAAACGGCTACAGCATTGAAGCGACCCAGAGCGCCGTGAGCTTCAGCGACGCGTCTTCGATCCATTCCTGGGCGGCCGACGCGGTCAAGACCATGCAGCTTGGCGGCATCGTAAACGGCTACACGGACGGCAGCTTCAAGCCGACAAACAGCGCCACGCGCGCGGAAGTGGCCAGGATGCTGCACACATTCATCCTTGCGGTCGGGGCGAGCATCCCGTCCGGCGGCTCGGATTCGCCGGGCGGCGGCGGGAGTGATCCCGATGAGCCGTCCGGGACGCTGCCGGAGGCGGCCGGCCTTTCCGGCGAGACGGTGTCCATTGTCTCCAATCGTATGCGTGTGGCGCTGTATCCATCGACGGCAAAGGACTTTGACAAGCAGGTGGAAAGCGTCACGCTTGAAAATCTCAGCGGCTCCGGGTTTGAATACGGGACGATGGCCTCAGACCGTAGCTTCGTCCGGGAAGGGGAGCTGGACGCCGGGACGATCGTGATCACGACCGACGGCAGCAATTATACCGTGACCGACGGTAGCGGAAATGTGATCGTCACGCGAAGCGGCGACGCGCTTGCCGTTCATCCGCTCGGCGACCATCCGCTGACGCGGGTAAACGGCGGCTACGATTACCACGGCGACTTCAACTGCCTCAATTCCTACCGGGACAGCGCGAAGATCACGCTTGTCAATTATGTCGGTATGGAGGATTACGTCAAAGGCGTTCTTCCGTTTGAATTTTCGACCTCATGGCCGGCGGAGACGCTCAAGGCGGCGGCCATAGCCGTGCGCAGCTACGCCATGGCCTACACCAGAAGCAGCGCCTACAGCGGCTTCGGGTTCGATCTGGTCAGCGGCTCGAACTGTCAGGTCTACTACGGCCGCAAAAACGCCGGCGACGGCGCCTATTCCGCGACGGACGCCGCGGCGGATGCGACAGCCAATATGTACCTTACATACGACGGGGCGATATGCTACTGTATGTATTCGTCCTCCAACGGCGGCTCGACGAAGGCCGGAAACTACGCCTACCTGACGGCAAAGGATGACCCCTATGACCGCGAGACGAGCGGCGGCTATCCTGGACACCGCATCGGCATGAGCCAGTACGGCGCCTACGCCATGGCCAAAAATCACGGCTACAACTATCTGGACATTCTCGGATTCTACTATACCGGCACGACCGTCAAATACGGAGCTTGATTTGAAAACATCGGATTTTATGTATGAGCTGCCCGAGGAGCTGATCGCGCAGACGCCGATCGAAAGGCGCGACGCCTCGCGGCTCATGGTACTGGACAAAAACAGCGGCGAGATCGAACATCGCCATTTCTACGATCTGCCGGATTATCTGCACCCGGGCGACTGCCTGGTGCTCAACGACAGCCGCGTCATTCCGGCGCGGCTGTTCGGGACGCGTCCCAGCGGCGGCGTGACCGAGGTGGTCCTGCTGCGCGACCTGGGAGAAAAGCGTTGGGAGTGCCTTTGCCGGCCGGGGAAGAAAATGCGCGTCGGCAGCACGGTCCGCTTTGGAGACGGAGAACTCAGCGCCGTGGTGGAGGATGTGCGGGAGGACGGAAACCGCGTTCTCCGTTTTGAATACGAGGGTATATTCCTTGAAATACTCGACCGGCTGGGGCAGATGCCGCTGCCTCCTTATATCAAGGTACAGCTGGAGGACCGGGAACGGTATCAGACGGTGTATTCCCGCGAGCCGGGCAGCGCGGCGGCTCCGACAGCGGGGCTGCATTTTACGCAGGAGCTGCTGGAGAGGATACGCGCCATGGGCGTCAAGATATGCTTCGTTACGCTTCATGTCGGGCTCGGAACGTTCCGCCCTGTGAAGGCGGAAAATATCGAGGACCACGATATGCACTCGGAATACTGCACCATCGGCGCCGAAACGGCGGCGGCCATCAACGAGACAAGGGCGAACGGCGGCCGCGTGATCGCGGTCGGCACGACCAGCTGCCGCACGCTGGAGAGCTTCGCGGATGAGAACGGGCACATGGAGGCGTCGTCCGGCTGGACGAGCATCTTTATTTATCCGGGGTATCGCTTCAAGTGCATCGACGCACTGGTGACAAACTTTCACCTTCCCGGCTCGACGCTGGTTATGCTTGTTTCCGCGCTCGCCGGACGCGGAAACATTCTTCACGCCTACGAGACGGCCGTGCAGGAAAAATATCGGTTCTTTTCCTTTGGCGATGCCATGTTCATTCATTAAAAACAGGAGTTATTATGTTTAAGCTGCTGAAAAAAGAGGCGAACGCCCGCCGCGGCGAGTTTACGACGCCGCACGGAACGGTTCAGACGCCGGCTTTCATGAACGTCGGGACGGCCGCCGCGATCAAGGGCGGGCTGTCGGCGGCGGATCTGAAAGACATAGGCTGTCAGGTGGAGCTTTCCAACACTTATCATCTGTTTGTCCGTCCCGGCGACGAGCTGATCAAGAGTCTGGGCGGCCTGCACAAGTTCATGACCTGGGACGGCCCGATCCTGACGGACAGCGGTGGGTTCCAGGTGTTTTCTCTGACCAGCCTGCGCCAGATCAAGGAAGAAGGCGTTCATTTCCACTCGCATGTGGACGGGCGCAAGCTTTTTATCGGCCCGGAGCAGAGCATGCGCATTCAGGCGAATCTGGGAAGCGATGTGGCCATGGCCTTTGATGAATGTGTAAAGATACCGTCGCCGCGCGATTATTTTGAACAGTCCTGCGACCGGACCTATCGCTGGCTCGTTCGCTGCAAAGAGGCGCTGGCGCAGTACAACGCGGAGCCGGACGCCGTCAACCCCGGCCAGATGCTGTTCGGTATCAACCAGGGCGGCGTATATCACGATCTGCGTATCCGCCACATGAAGCAGATCGCCGAACTGGATCTTCCCGGCTACGCCATCGGGGGCCTTGCCGTGGGGGAGACGGCACAGGAGATGTACGATACCATCGAGGCAGTCGAGCCGTATATGCCGGCGGACAGGCCGCGCTACCTGATGGGCGTCGGAACGCCGGGCAACATCATTGAGGGCGTGTGGCGCGGCGTGGATCTGTTCGACTGTGTTATGCCGGCGCGGAACGGACGCCACGGGCACCTGTTCACCAAAGGCGGCATACTCAATATAAAAAACGAGAAGTACATGCGGGATGAACTTCCCGTCGATCCGGCGTGCGGCTGTCCGGTTTGCAGACGGTATACGCGCGCGTACATACGCCACCTGTTTACGGCGAAGGAAGCGCTGGGGCTGCGGCTGGCCGTGATGCACAATCTGTGGTTCTACAACAATCTGTTGGCGGAGATACGCCAGGCGCTGGAGGAGGGGAGCTTTGCTTCCTACCGCGCAAAATACGCGGAAATCCTTGACACAAGAATATAAGTTTTTTATAATGAAACGGATAAACATTTGGAGGTAATTCTGCATGAAACTTGCCCGTATTATGAAGGTTCTGTCGCTCGTCGTTCTGGCGGCGCTGGCAATCGGCTGCCTGGCCGGCTGCGCTGCGACCGGCACGACGACGACCGGCACGGCGGACGGAAGCGCGGCCGGCGGCGGAATGAGCATGATCGTCATTCTGGTCGTCATGATCGTCGTTTTCTATTTCTTCCTCATCCGCCCGGAAAACAAGAAAAAGAAACAGCTTGAACAGATGCGCAGCCAGCTCGCCGTGGGCGACGACGTTACCACGATCGGCGGCATCGTCGGCAAGATCGTTGCGGTGAAGGACGACTTCATCGTCTTTGAGACCAGTGAGGACCGTGTCCGCATCCAGGTCGCCAAGTGGGCCATTTCTACCACGGGCAAGGCGAAAACCGAGGAGCAGGCCAACACGCCTTCCAAGGACTGAGTTTGTCCGCATAATACAGCCCCCTGCGGCATAGGCTTTACCAGCCTAGTTCCGCAGGGGGTATTTTTATGTCTTTTCTCAAGCGCAAGAGCATGGCGGTCGGCGTGCTGCTCGCACTCGCGGCGGAGATCATTCTGCTGCTGCTTTTTCTGCTTCTGTGTGCGTGGATGATACAGCGCGAGCTTCTGCCGCAGAAATATATGAATTTATACATCATATTGTGTGTATTTTTATCCGTATTCCCCGCGTGCGCCACAATATCTGGTGTGCGGGGGAGGGGATACCTCCCATTCAGCCTTTCATGCGCCGGTTCACTGTGCGCGCTTCTGCTTGTGACAGCCGCTTCGGCAAAGGGCCTGGAGCCTTACGGAATCTGGACTTTGCGGGCTTTTGGAGCAGCTTTTTTGGGCGCTTCGGCAGCGGCTTTTTTGCAGATTCGCCGCCATGGGGGAGGCAGAAGGCGGAGAAAAAGGAAATAACACAAGATGTAATCAATTGGAATGGTTTACATAATTATGAGATGATAACCTATATATAGAGAATAATACGATTTGTAGACACAATATATTGTCAAAAAGTCAGAGTTTTCAATGCTCTGACTTTTTTCGGTTTACAAGGTTAACATAATATTGTTAACATAATATACCGTCATAATTAACAAAAATCGACTTTTTCGCAAAATTGCCTTGATTACTTTCTGGTTTTGTATTATATTGTGTTCACAGAGCATTATGTAAATGAATAATTATTGAGGAGGAGCAAATTGTGACAAACGAGGTTTGCTTCGAAAAATACGAGCGTTACCTGACCGATGAGAAAAAGGCGTCCAAAAACACGCTGAGCTCTTATCTGCGGGATGTGCGGCAGCTCGGCGAATATCTGTCGGGTCATCAGGGCGTTGATTATGTCACCGCCACGGACGACGATCTGTGCGACTATATCGCCCACCTGCGCGCGGCCGGCAAATCGGTAGCCACGGTTTCCCGTAATATTGCTTCCTCCAAGAATTTTTACTCTTATCTGCTCACGCATGGCTACTGCGACCACAATCCGACCGGGAGGCTTGTGCCGGACAAGGCTGCGCAGAAGCTGCCGCAGGTCATGACGGCCAAGGAGGTCGAGCTGCTGCTGGAGCAGCCCGAGTGCACGGACCGGAAGGGTTATCGTGATCACGCCATGCTGGAGCTGCTTTATGCCACCGGCATCCGGGTCAGCGAGCTGATCAATCTTGACGTGACGGACGTGAACGTTTCTGCCGGGATCATCAACTGCCGCGGACGGGACAAGGTACGCTCCATTCCTCTTTATTCCGGTGCTGTCAAGGCTCTGAAGGAGTACATCGACTTCATTCGTCCGAACATGATCTCCACGCCAAGCGAGCGCAGCCTTTTTGTCAACATCTCCGGCGAGCGCATGAGCCGCCAGGGCTTCTGGAAGATCATCAAGCACTATCAGCAGAAGGCAGGCATCGAAAAGGACATCACGCCGCACACGCTGCGCCACAGCTTTGCCACGCATCTGCTGGAAAACGGCGCCGATCTTCACTCCATTCAGGAAATGCTCGGCCACTCTGATATCAGCTCCACGCAGATCTATTCCCAGCTCGTGAAAAAACAGCTCAAGGACGTCTATAACAAGGCGCATCCCAGAGCGTGATATTGTGCGGAAAAGCTCTGCCGATTGTTGTCGGCAGAGCTTTTTTGTGCTATAATACTTTTTATGAGAATTCTGGGCATTGACCCCGGTGTCGCAACGGTCGGCTTTGGGGTCGTGGATGTGGAAAAAGGGAAAAATGCGTATGTAGCCTGCGGAGTCATATCCACGCCGGCCGGGCTGAGTCTGTCCATGCGTCTGGACATGATCTATAACGACCTCAATGAGCTTATCGCCACGTTTTCGCCGGATGCGATCAGCGTGGAGGAGCTTTTTTTCACCAACAACATTACGACCGGCATTTCCGTGGCTCACGGGCGGGGCGTGATCCTGCTGGCGGCATACCGCAGCGGCATACCGACGTTTGAATATACGCCGATGCAGGTCAAGCAGGCGGTCGTTGGTTATGGCAAAGCGGAGAAGCGGCAGGTCATATTTATGGTTCAGCGTATGCTCGGCATGAAAACGCCGCCGAAGCCGGACGACGCGGCCGATGCGCTGGCTCTGGCGATCTGTCACGCGCGCAGCATGACCTCGAAACTGACGACCGAAGGGGGAGCCAATCCATGTTTTACTATATAGACGGAACGGTTTCGATGCTGGAGCCGAATCTGGCCGTGATCGACTGCGGCGGCGTGGGCTACGCGCTCAACGCTTCGCATAACACCGTCGGCCATCTGCAGCCCGGAAAAAGGGCCAGACTCTATACATACCTTCAGGTCAAGGAGGAGATATTTGAGCTTTACGGCTTTTATTCCCTGGCCGAGAAGCGCTGCTTTGAAATGCTGATTTCCGTATCCGGCGTGGGGCCGAAGGCGGCGTTGTCTGTGCTCTCCTCGAATACGCCGGAGGGCGTCGCTATGGCGATCCTGTCCGGCAACGAAAAAGCCCTTACGGCGGCGCAGGGCGTTGGAAAACGCATTGCGCAGCGTGTGATTCTGGAGCTGAAGGACAAGCTGCAGAAGGAGGCGCAGACGCTGGAGATGCCGGCGCTTGCGTCGGAGAGACCGGCGGCAGTTGTCGGGCAGTCCAAAATGACGGATGCGGCCTCCGCACTGGCGGTGCTTGGCTATGGTCCGTCGGAGATTGCGGCGGCTCTCAAGGGACTGGACGCGGAGCACATGGCGCTGGAGGATATGATCCGCGCGGCGCTGAAGAATATGATGAAGTAAGGAGGGGCGGACATGAGCATCAGTTTTTCCGGCGACACCGACCCGCAGGTCATTACAACCGCGTCCGTTCTTCCGGAGGACACAGCGGAGAATTCGCTCCGCCCGAAAACGATACGGGAATACATTGGCCAGGAAAAGGCGAAAGGAAACCTGTCGGTTTTTATCCAGGCGGCCAAAATGCGCGGCGAGCCGCTTGACCATGTGCTTTTGCACGGCCCTCCGGGGCTTGGAAAAACCACGCTTGCCGGCGTGATCGCCAACGAGATGGGCGTTAACATGCGCATCACCTCCGGGCCGGCCATCGAAAAGCCGGGCGATCTGGCGGCGCTGCTGACCAATCTGCAGGAAAACGACATTCTTTTTGTCGATGAGATACACCGTCTCAACCGCTCCGTCGAGGAGATACTCTATCCTGCGATGGAGGACTATGCCATCGATATCATCATCGGCAAGGGGCCGTCGGCCAACTCCATCCGGCTGGATCTGCCGCATTTCACCCTCATCGGTGCGACGACCCGCTCCGGCCAGCTCACGGCGCCGCTGCGGGATCGCTTTGGGGTCGTTCTGCGGCTGGAGCTGTATTCGGAGGATGAGCTTCGCCGCATCATCGAGCGAAGCGCCGATATTCTCGGCGTCCGGATCGAACGCGGAGGCGCGCAGGAGCTCGCGGCGCGCAGCCGCGGTACGCCCCGCATTGCAAACCGGCTGCTTCGCCGCGTCCGCGACTTTGCGCAGGTCCATGGCGGCGGCGTGATCACCCGCTCGATCACGGACGAGGCGCTTGAGCGCCTGGAGATCGACCGTGTCGGACTGGACGAGGTCGACCGCCGTATGCTGCGCAGCATCATCGAGTTTTATAACGGCGGGCCGGTGGGGCTTGAAACGCTGGCGGCGACGATCAACGAAGAGGCCGTAACGCTTGAAGATGTGTATGAGCCGTATCTGCTGCAAAAGGGCTTTTTGACCCGCACACCGCGGGGCCGCTGCGCCACAAAGCGGGCCTACGAGCATCTTGGCATCGAATTTCTGGGGCAGCAGGAGCTGTCGATATAAAATTTACGTTTTTTGAGGCCAAATATCCATGTTTTTGTAACTTTTTTTCTTGACTTTGTACAGAATTGATATATATTTATATTATGCCTTTGGCATATGCTCACTTGCGGTGTACCTATGAAGGATTATGCAAAAACAACGGACGAACAGCTTCAAATTCTGGTTGCCGGCGGCGACCATGAAGCGGAGGCCGCGTTGGCGGAGCGATATGTCCGCCTTGTCCGCGTGTGTGCCCGGCCGCACTTCCTCACCGGCGGCGACAGCGAGGATCTTATCCAGGAGGGTATGATCGGACTGCTGTCCGCGATGCGGATGTATGACGGGGAAAAGGGCGCCTCCTTCCGAGCGTTTGCCGAGATCTGCATCCGCAATCGGATCGCTTCGGCGCTCCGTAGCGCAGCAAGAAAAAAGCATGAGCCGCTCAACAGCGGCCTTTCCCTTGAAGATGTCCTCTCAGATGAGTCCCTTTCCCTAGGAAATCAGGCTTTCCAGCGTGTCCCCGAGGAGCAGGTTCTGGCCAGAGAGAGCGCACAAGAGTTCAATTCCACCTATTGGCGGTGTTTGTCAAAATTTGAAGCGCAGGTTCTGCGGGCTTATCTGCGTGGCTATTCCTATCTGGAAATAGCCGCAGAAGTCGGTCGTGACCCGAAAGCAGTTGACAACGCCGTCCAGCGCATCCGGCGCAAGCTGGCAAAGCATCCCTGCGGCGAAAGCAGCAAAAGCTGATCGCATAAATGCCCGAACGGGACAAATTTCAAAAGAGAGGATCCAAAATGTACGAAGACAAGACCCTGGTGTGCAAAGAATGTGGCCAGGAATTCGTGTTCACCGCCGGTGAGCAGGAGTTCTATGCCGAGCGCGGCTTCCAGAACGAGCCCCAGCGCTGCAAGGCCTGCCGTGATGCCCGCAAGAACGTGGCCCGCGGCCCCCGTGAGTATTTCACGGCTACCTGCGCTGCCTGCGGCGGCGAGGCGCGCGTGCCCTTCGAGCCGAAGAGCGATCGCCCCGTGTACTGCAGCGAGTGCTTCGCGAAGATTCGCAACGGCGAAATGCAGGGCTGAATCCTTCAAAAGAAATAAGAGAGGCGAAAACCGCCTCTCTTATTTTTTGTGCTATTGAAAATTAAGCGCATATCGGGTATAATAAACGCGAACGATTTAATTTTGGAGGATATAGAAATGTACCAGGTCACCAAAGACACCATCGTCTATGATATCATGGTCAACGCTCCGGCGACACAGCCGCTGTTTGAGCGCATCGGTATGCACTGCCTCGGCTGCGCCTACGCCACCGGCGAGAGCATTGAGGCTGCCTGCGCGGCGCACGGCGTCGAGGTTGATCCCTTTGTGAAGGAAGTCAACGACTTCATCGCGAGCCATCAGTAAAGCGAAAAGGGAAGGCGGGGGCGGCGCTCCCGCCGTTTTTTTGTTATGGTCAAACTATCAAAACGACTGTCGGCCGTGGCCTCCTTTATCCCGGCCGGCGCGGCTGTGATCGACGTCGGAACGGATCACGGCCTGCTCCCGGTTTATCTGGCGCAGAACGGCCTGTCCCGGCGTATTGTAGCCAGCGACATCCATTCCGGTCCGCTGCGAAGCGCCGAGGAGCTTGTCCGGCAGACGGAGACAGAAGATCAGATCGAGCTTTTTGTCCGCGACGGCTTGGACGGCTTTTCCCGCCGGGACGCCGACTGCATCGTGATCGCCGGCATGGGGGGCGAGAATATGGCTGCCATTCTGGCGGCTGCGCCGTGGACAAAAGACGGTGTGACGCTTGTGCTTCAGCCGCAGTCCAGGGCGGCAGTCCTGCGCGGCTGGCTTTCGGAAAACGGCTATGAGATCACAGCAGAGCGCCTCGTGGAGGATGCGGGACGGATATACCCGATCCTGACGGCGAAGGGCGGCGCCGGCGCGCCGTATACGCTTGCAGAGCTGCATCTGGGCCGGTGGGAGCAGATATCGGCCGACCCGCTTCTGGAGCGCTATGCGGATGCGCTTTTGCGGCGGCAGGAAAAGGCGGAGGACTATGATAAGCAGGCGGCGGCGCTTTGCGGGGCGCTGCGCCAATGGAAGGAGAGAATCGCGCAATGATGACAGTATCGGACGTTCTGCTGGCGCTGGAGGAGAAAGCGCCCTGCGGGCTGAAGCTTGATTTTGACAATGTTGGCCATCTTGTCGGCCATGGGGACGCGTCGGTGACGCGCGTGATGACGGCGCTGGATATCACGGACGATGTGATCGCGGAGGCGGCGGAATGGGGCGCAGAGCTGATCGTGAGCCACCATCCGCTTATTTTCAGCCCGGTCAAAAGCGTCACGGACGCCTCGTGGGTCGGCCGGCGTATTCTGGCTCTGGCTGAAAGCCATATGGCCGCTGTCTGTATGCATACGAATCTGGACGCGGCACAGGGCGGCGTGAACGACGCGCTGATGGCGGCGCTCGGCGGAGCCGTCACGGAAACCCTCGATCCGATCAGCGGCATCGGCCGCATCGGAATGCTTCCGGCGCCGATGGGCTTTTCGGATTTTCTGGCCCATACGAAAAAAGCTCTTTGCGCCAACGGCCTGCGCTATCACGACGCGCACCGGACGGTTCAGCATATTGCCTGCTGCGGCGGAAGCGGCGGCGGGGAGATCGCGCTGGCGTTTGAGGCAGGATGCGATACCTATGTGACGGCGGATGTGAAATACGATCAGTTCCTGGAGGCGAAGAATCTTGGGATCAATCTGATCGACGCGGATCATTTCTGCACGGAAAACGTGGTGGTCCCGGTGCTGGCCCGGTGGCTGCGCGAGGCGTTTCCCGCTCTGGAGGTGCGTCAGTCCCAAAACCATGGGCAGACGGTTTGTTTCTACTGACAGCCCGGCCACATAAAAAGTCATAAACAAGCCCCCCGCGGCGTAAGTTTTACCAAAACACGCCATGGGGGGATTTTTTGTGGATAGGATCTATGAGGATATATCCCGCAGAACGGACGGCGACATCTATATCGGCGTCGTCGGGCCGGTGCGGACGGGCAAATCGACCTTTATCAAGCGCTTCATGGAGCTTATGGTCATTCCGGGCATTGATAACGTCTACCGGCGGGAGCGTGCGCGCGACGAGCTGCCGCAGTCCGGCTCCGGACGGACCGTTATGACGGCAGAGCCGAAATTTGTTCCGGAGGAAGCGGTGGACGTCGTCTTTGAAGGCTCTGCCAGCGCCTCAGTGCGGCTGATCGACTGCGTTGGGTACATGATCCCGGACGCCGAAGGCGTCACGGAAAACGGCGCGGAGCGGATGGTGACGACACCGTGGTTTGAAGGCGAGGTTCCCATGACAAAGGCGGCCGAGGTCGGAACGCGGAAGGTGATCGCCGAACACGCGACCATCGGACTGGTCGTGACGACGGACGGCAGCATTGCGGATATCCCGCGCCAGAGCTATGTCGAGGCGGAGGAACGGGCCGTCAGCGAGCTGCGGGCCATCGGAAAGCCGTTCGTTGTGCTTCTCAACGCGGCGGAGCCGTCCGGGGAGGAGTGCCGGGAGCTTGCCGAAAGTCTGGAAGAAAAATACGGCGTCCCATGCATCGCCGTCAGCTGCATGACGATGACGGAGACGGATATCCATCGGATCATGAAGGGGCTTTTGTATCAGTTCCCGATGCGCGAGCTGTCGCTTTGGCTCCCGTCGTGGGTGGAGGCTCTCCCGGCGGACAACGAGCTGAAGCATTCGCTGTATGCCGCGGTTCTGGAATCGGCACAGCAGACGTCCACGCTGCACGACTGCGACCGTATGCTGACGCGGCTGTGCCAGACGGAGAACGTGACATCAGCCCGGATGAGCGCCGTGGACGCCGGGACCGGCACGGCTGTGGCCGTTCTGGAGCTGTCGCGCG
>OIZV01000442.1_pt1 | contig 20630 bp, 16 predicted proteins | sample 1588681 | NCBI WGS metagenome assembly OIZV01 (sample SAMN03283281) | human gut metagenome | biome: human-associated habitat; material: feces | host: Homo sapiens | place: Peru | collected 2012 | reverse complement strand
CGGCTGCGGCAAAAGCACGCTGGGGCGCACGCTCATCCGCCTGCTGGAGCCGACGAGCGGGAAAATCACCCTGTTCGACAAGGACATCACCCACCTGAGCAAGAAGGAAATGCTGCCGTTCCGCCGGGATGTGCAGATTGTGTTCCAAGACCCGTACACGTCGCTGAATCCGCGGCAGCGCGTTGGCGATATGCTGATGGAAGTGCTGGCGATTCACCATATCGGCGACAAGAACGAGCGGATGGCGCGGGCGCTGGACATCATGGCGCAGGTCGGCTTGCGGCCGGAGCATTTCTACCGTTATCCGCACGAGTTTTCCGGCGGTCAGCGGCAGCGCATCGGCATTGCCCGCGCGCTGGCGGTGAATCCCGAATTCATCGTCTGCGACGAGCCGGTGTCGGCGCTGGACGTGTCCATTCAGGCACAGGTGCTCAATCTTCTGCAGGATCTTCAGGAGCAAAAAGGACTGACATACATTTTTGTGACGCACGATCTGTCGGTTGTCAAGCACATTTCCGATGATATTCTCGTCATGTATGTCGGAACAATGGTGGAGAAGTGCCAGGCGGAGAAGCTCTTTGAAAAGCCCTATCATCCGTATACAAAGGGGCTTCTTTCGGCTATCCCCGTTCCGCGGCTTCGTAAGGACAAAAAGCGGATCATCATGCAGGGCGAACTGACAAGTCCGATCAATCCAAAGCCGGGCTGTCGGTTTGCAGTGCGCTGTCCGTTTGCAAAAGACAGATGCTTTTCTGAACAGCCGCAGTATGAGGAGGTCGAACCCGGGCATTTTGTATCCTGTCATTATGTACGGCAGATCAATGCGCTTGCGGAGGATTGACCGGCGCGCCAGAGCGGCGGCGCTGCTGCTTGCGGCTGCGTTTCTGCTCGGAGGCGTCTGCGCTGCGGCGGAGCCAGCCTGCCCGGGAGACGGGACGGCGCTGTATAAGAGCTATCCGTATGGGAACTTCGCGGCGGACGCGATCCGCGCCGCCAGCGGGACGGACATGGCTGTAATGGACAACGATACGGTTCAGAAACTGGCTTCAGGAGCAGATGCACCGCTGGCGTGCGCGTCTCTGTCGGAGCTCGAGCTGCGCCGGTTGCTGGAACAGGCGCTTTCCTGCGTGAAGACGGACAGCCGGCTGGAAGCGGTTGTATCCCGGCAGGATGAGTTGGGGAGTTTCCTTCAGATATCCGGCTTTTTCCTTCGATATGACCCCTCCGCGCCGGAGGGAAGCCGCGTGATCTCGATCGAGGATTCGGACGGGGAAAGCTGGACGGTATATCCCGTCACGCTGACGGCGCCGGAGTCGGTTATCCGGGCTATGGATTTCAATTACAGTGCCGTTTTATATGGTGCCAGGCAGGCCATGGCGGAGTATCTTTCCGACGAGGAGGCTGCGGATTGCTCCGCGGCACGGATAAAGGTCATGGGAACGGTCGACGGCAATATTGTTTCGAGCTTTCCGCGCTGGCTTGTGATCGTGCTGCCGCTGGCGGCGGCTGTGCTGGTATGCCAGCTTATACACAGAAATCAGAAATGGAAGAACACGCGCGGCGTTTTCCTGCGCCGGCGGATGTAAGGAGCATTTATGGACTGGAAAATACCACCGCCTCCGATCGAGGAACGTCTTATTGCCGGGGAACGCTGCGCCGATATTATTGTTGCAGGGCTTGGCTATGCGGGCTCGGCGGCTCTGCGGGCAGCGCAGGAGGCCGGTGTGTCTGTCATTGGACTCGAGTCACAGCTTGAGGAACGCTATACGCTCTTTGGACGCGATGTCGGGCATATAAATTCACGCTTTCTCCACAGTCGAGGCATTCCGGAAGTAGCGCCGAACGATTTGTTCGACGAATGGATGCGCCGGGCGGGAAACCGGGCAAATCCCGGTCTTGTCCGTCAGTTCTGCAATAAAAGCGGCGAAGCATTCGACTGGTATACGGATATGTTCGGTCTTGAGGGCTTGAAAGCAGTCCATGTCGCGTTCTGGCCCGAGGGGGCCGATAAATTCAAGGCGGCGAGCTTAAAGGGCGATAACCGAATCAACGGCTATCGCTTCTGGTACGGGACGGCGGAATTTCCGGACCCCATGGGCTGGCCGGGCACGCCGACGCTGCCTGCGTGCGCAAAGGCAAATCTGGAAAAAGCGCAGGCCGCCGGGGCCGAACTGCTCTTTGGAATGCAGGCCGTACAGCCTGTAATGGACGAAGAACGGGTTGCCGGCGTCATTGCGGCGGACCGGGAAGGGCTGCTTTACCGCTTCCGGGCCAATAAGGCCGTGATCCTGGCTGCCGGCGATTTCGGCGGGGACAGCGATATGCTGCGCGACTTGTGCCCGGACATTGCGGACGTTCTGCCTCCCGGCGGAAAGCTGCGGAGCATGGGGCGAAAGGGCGATGGCATCCGCATCGGTGTGTGGGCCGGCGGCCGTCTGGAAAGCCGGCCGATCCCGACCATGGGAGGAAACGGGCTTGTTCCCATGGGAATGTGCAATTTTGGTTCAGTCTGGTTTGACGAGCACGGACATCGCTTCTGCAATGAGGTGTTTGGAGGCACTGAGCTGGCCGGATTTGCTGGTAACCAGAATGGCATCCGTGAAATACTGGCGGTTTTTGACGAGCATGCGCTGGAAAACGAGCTGCGCTGGGCAGTTCCGGCCCATGGCAGCTTTGACGCAAACATTGAGGGACTTGCGGAGAATCTGCGCACGCTGACGCGCTATGCTTATTCCGGGGGAGCGCAGCCGTACACAGCAAAGCTGAAGATGCCGCTTGGAGTACAGTCGGCTTTTTATGGTTCGACTCCGGAGGAACTGGCGATCAACGCGGGACTTGAGAAGGAAACGGCCGCGGCTCTCTGCCGCAGCATCCGACGCTATAACGAGATGGCTTGCGCGGGAGCGGATATCGAGTTTGGGCGGGATCCAAAGACGCTGGATCCCTTGACCGGCATGCTGTTCCTTCAGCGGATAAAAACGGATATGCTCGGACTTGTCATGGTGACAGGCGGCGGACTTCTGACGGATGAGTGCCAGCGCGTGCTGGGCGAAGACTGGAAGCTGGTCAAGGGCCTGTATGCTACGGGAAACTGCTGCGGGCGGCGCTATGGAAGCCAGTATTCCACGCCGATCTCCGGCGTGAGCGTCGGGATGGCGATCACACTTGGCCGGGAAGCCGGCCGGATGGCTGCGGATGAAAAGGAAGGGGCTGCAGATTGAAAAAAACAGTGAATGAAAAATGGGTCGTTCAGGAGAGCCAGCGCTTTTCGGAGCTGAATCTCGGGCCGGACGCTCAATTGGAAGCGCCGGCGGGAAAGCGCCTGACCATGACGGTCGACGGGGTCGGGCTTCCCATGGAGCCGGGGCGTTATACCGGGGATGTACGGCTTACTTTAACGGACGAGTTTGTCGTTCGCACGGTGCGCTTCGGTGAGATCACGGACGCGAGCTACCGAATGGGTGTATGCATGAAGGATGGACATTACCTTCCCGCATGTTCGGTTCAAAGCGCGGTGCGCGGCGGGGAAGTTCGGGACGGTTATGTCTCCGGCGTCGCCATTGACAGCCGCGAGTGGGATTTCAACGGGATCTATGTCACAGGAAGCGGCGAATACGTTGTGGACGACGTTCGGATCGAGCTTGAAGGCGACGGCACGGACGATTTTGTGGGGCTCGGCGCGGCGATAGCCGCATCCGGCGACGCAAAGCTTACGATAAACCGGGCGGCGATCCATACAAAAGGCATTACGCGCGGAGCGCTTTTCGCGGGCGGAAACAGCCGGGTTACCGTAAACGACAGCGAGCTGTCGCTCGTCAGCTATGTTCCAAGCGCCGAGCAGCTGGAAGCGGGCAAAAAGCTTCAGCGTATGATGGAGCCGCCCTGGTCGATGTCCATCCGCGGAAACGGCCGAACGACAAATCTGGCCGAATGCGGACAGCTGACGCTCAACCGCTGCCATGTGACCTCCAATTCCTGGGGCGTTTTGTCCGTGGACGGAGCGCGGGTCAATCGGATGTATGTCCGGGACAGCAAGATAGAGCTTTTGGGGGAAAGCGGCTACGGCGCATTTTCCATTGCGGACGATCTTTGCTATGACTACGCCGGCTTTGGCGACTGGGGCTGCATGGACGTCTTCGATCACTCCGAAATCCGGGTGCCCACCTATGGGATCATCATGTCTCTCGGCACGGCCGGAGGCGAGTTTAAAAACGGGTCGAGGCTTTATTCCGGCCGGCATGGCGCTTTCATTTTCCGCAACTGCGGCATTTTGAAGGTGAACAGCGGCGCGGCCTTTTATACAAAGGGCTGTTCTTTCCTGGTGAAAGGGTCAAATGTCCGCATTGAGGCGGACGACGCGATCCTTGAACCGGAAAACGGTGTGATCCTCCGCCTGATGGACAACGACGACACGGGGATGGAGGGCTTTCCCTTCATCGTTCCCGTCGGCGTTGAGGACCCGAAAGAGGAAAGCCGGGATCTGTTCCATGCGCAGGCGGATGAAGACGTGTTCTTCAGCTTGTCCGATATGACGGCGGCCGGAGATATCTTTAACTCGACGACCAACATCAAGGCCTGCATGAATGTCCCGCCGAAGCCGGCGGACGCGCCGCCTCCCCCGGATCCCGGCCAGATACGCGGGTTTATCGGCGATGGATTGCAGGGAGCGAAGAATCTGGACATAAAGCTTACGCATGCCGTGCTGAAAGGACGCATCAGTTCGGCAAAAGCGGCTTATGCTCCCGGCGTGACGCTTATTACCAAGGAAAACTGCGAAGAGCTTGGCGAGATAACCGAAACGCCTTCGCATGCGGTGAACAACGGCGTGATCGTTCATATGGACGGTCGGTCGGTCTGGACGGTTACCGGCAGCTGCTTTCTTACCTCCCTTACATTGGAGGAGGGCAGTTCCATTCAGGCTCCGGAGGGAAAGAAACTGGCTTTGTGGGTAGATGGAAATCGCTGTGAGATCGAAGCCGGTACATATCAGGGCGCGATCGAACTGCGCGTTGAATGAACAACGCCAAAATACGAAAAGGAACTTAAATCATGTCGAATCAATACAGCTATCTTCTCAGTCCTTTCAAAGTGGGAAAAAGGACGTTCAAAAACCGTATTCTGGGAGGGCCGCTTGGATATAATCAGGAAAACCTTACGGCGGCCATGAGCCAGGAAAACGTGGATTATTACGGGGCTCTTGCACGCGGCGGCGCCGCCCGCATCACGACCGGCGACTGCATGGTCAGCGACGATGCCGGATACAACGGCGGGGGCGGACGGCCCAAATTCTACGCGCCGCCCATGGAAATGATGAATTCCCTGAAAAACTACGTCCACACCATTCAGCGTTACGATTGTCTGGCATTCGTTCAGCTCGGCTTCAACGGGGGCGATTACACCAACTTCCTGAACATTCCCAGCGTTTCTTACGGACCCAGTCCCATGAGCTTTGACTGCGGAGCCGAGGTGCGGGCGATGGACAAGGAAATGATCGACCGCGTGATCGGCGATTTTGTTCTGTGCACTAAGAATCTTCGTGACGGCGGGGTAGACGGCGTTATTATTCATGGCGGGCATGGCGCCAAGATACTGGATCAGTTCCGCTCGCCGCTGACAAATCACCGGACAGACGAGTATGGAGGAAGTCTTGAAAACCGCTGCCGCTTTGGCATGGAGCTGATGCGCGCTGTTCGTGAGGCGGCGGGAGATATGCTCGTGGAGCTGCGCATCAGTGCCAGTGAGTATGTTGAAAACGGTATCACGGTCGAACAGACGATCGAATTTCTCAAAATGCTCGAAGCGGAAAAGCTGGTCGATATATTCCATATTACCGGCGGCATGCACACGGCGCCCCAGTACAATGCCTATTGCATTTCGCCCGGAACATTCCCTCCGGCGCCTTTCCGGGAAGCGGCGAAAAAGATCCGCGCCGCCGGTATAAAAACTCCTCTCGCGCTTATAAATTCGCTGGCCGACCCGGACATTGCGGAAGATATAATTGCTTCCGGCGATGCAGACTTTATTATTCTTTCCAGACAGATCAATCTGGCCGATCCGTATTATCCGCGTAAGCTGAGGGAAGGAAAGCCGTGGCTGATCGATAACTGCCTGCGCTGTCATGGATGCTACGATGTGGTCGGCCCCTGCTCCGTCAATCCTTATGCGTCTTTCAAGACCTATGAGAGCAGCTACGAACTTCCTCTGGCAAAAACGCCGCGCAAGGTCTGTGTTGTGGGGGGCGGCATCGGCGGACTGAAAGCGGCTTATACGGCGGCTGAACGCGGTCATAAGGTCATTCTTTTTGAAAAAGAAGGTGAACTTGGTGGGTTGCTGCGCTTTGCGGACACGGATACGCTCAAGGTGGATATACGCCGCTACAAAAACAATATGATAAAGCGCTGCACGATGCATCCCAACATAGAGATTCGGCTGAAAACGGAAGCAACACCGGATCGTATCCGTCAGGAACTGCCATGTGCCCTGATCGTCGCCATCGGCGGAAAACAGCGTATTCCGGCCATTCCTGGAATCGAGCGGGAGAACGTTTTGACGATCATGGAAAGTTACCTTCATCCGGAGAGAATGGGGGAACATGTGATTATGCTTGGAAGCGGCCTTACGGCCTGCGAGGCAGGCCTGCATCTGCGCAAATGCGGCAAGAAGGTCACGATCATCGGCCGCCGGGATGATATCTGCGCCAATGAGAGCTTCAAGGTTCTTCCTACCGCTGTGTTCAGCCCGATCCCGACCTTTCGCCGCTGGTTCCGGGAACAGGAAATCGATTTGCTGCTCAACAGTGAAGTCGTTTCCGTCGGCGAGGACTTTGTTATGGTCCGCGATACGCAGACAGGGGAGGAAAAAAAGGTCCGGGGAGACACGGTCATTCTAGCCGCCGGCATGCTTGACCAGCGGGATGAAGCTGAAAGCTATAACGACGTCGGCGCCGGCTTTTTCGCCATGGTCGGCGACTGCATCAAGCCGAAAAAAATCCGGGACGCCGTTTCCGGCGCTTTCTGGGCGGCTATGGAGAGCTGAATTTTCTAAAATATAAAAAATCGGCCCGTGCATTTGCACGGGTCGATTTGCCTCGTTTTCAGGTCACTCGCGGATCTCGTTGACGTCGCGGCCCATCATGTGCATGTACTCGTCATAGCTGCACACGCGGTCGATGCAGCCGTCGTCCGTCAGCTCGATGATGCGGTTGGCGACGGTCTGGGTGAGCTGGTGGTCATGGCTGTAGAACAGAATGTTGTAGGGGAATGCCTCCATGCCCTTGTTCAGCGCAGCGATGGCCTCCAGATCGAGATGGTTCGTCGGCTGGTCGAACATATAGACATTCGCGCCCGAGAGCATCATTTTCGATATCATGCAGCGGACCTTTTCGCCGCCGGAGAGAACGGACACCTGCTTGTATACCTCGTCGCCGGAGAAAAGCATGCGGCCGAGGAAGGTGCGCAGATAGCTTTCGCGCTTGTCCTCGGAAAACTGGCGCATCCAGTCCATGATGTCCAGACCGCAGCCGTCGAAATAGGCGGTGTTGTCCTTGGGAAAGTAGGCCTGCGTGGTGGATACGCCCCATTTGATCTCGCCCTCGTCCGGCTCCAGCTCGCCGGCCAGAAGCTTGAACAGGCAGGTGATGGCGTTTTCGTTGGCGCCGATCACGGCGATCTTGTCGTCCTTGCCCATGATGAACGAGAGGTTGTTGATGAGCTTGACGCCGTCGACGGTTTTGGAAACGTTCGTGACGAACAGACGGTCCTTGCCGGGCTCGCGCTCCGCCTTGAAGCCGACCCAGGGATAACGGCGGGAGGAGGCGGGCATTTCCTCCACGGTGATCTTGTCGAGAAGCTTGCGGCGGCTGGTGGCCTGACGCGATTTGGAGGCGTTGGCTGCGAAGCGGGCGATAAAGGTCTGAAGCTCCTGGATCTTCTGCTCGGCTTTCTTGTTCTGATCCTTGATGAGCTTCTGCATCAGCTGGCTGGATTCATACCAGAAATCGTAGTTGCCGACGTACATTTTGATCTTGCCGTAGTCGATGTCGACGATGTGCGTGCAGATGTTATTGAGGAAGTAGCGGTCGTGGCTGACGACGAGGACCGTGCCTTCGTAATCCATCAGGAAATTCTCCAGCCATACGGTGGACGCAAGATCGAGGTTGTTCGTCGGCTCGTCGAGAAGGATGATGTCCGGGTGGCCGAACAGCGCCTGCGCCAGCAGCACCTTGACCTTCTGGCGGCCTTCAAGCTCGTGCATCATGCGCCCGTGCAGTGCGACGGGAATGCCGAGCCCCTGCAGCAGACGCGCCGCGTCTGACTCGGCCTCCCAGCCTCCCAGCCCCGCGTACAGCTCCTCCAGCTCCGCCGCGCGAAGGCCGTCCGCATCGTCAAAATCGGGCTTTTCGTAGATGGCGTCCTTTTCCCGGCCGCACTCGAACAGCCTGGGGTTGCCCATGATGACCGTTTCCAGGACCGGGTGCTCGTCGTACATGTTCTGATCCTGACGCAGCACGCTCATCCGGCATTTCGGGTCGATGTGCACATGGCCGTGCGTCGGTTCCACCGTGCCGGACAGTATTTTCAGAAAGGTGGATTTGCCGCTGCCGTTGGCGCCGATGATGCCGTAGCAGTTGCCGGCCGTGAAGCTGAGATCGACGCGGTCAAACAGGACCTGTCCGCCGTATTGCAGCCCGATGTTCTCACAGGTTATCATGGTAAGCTCCTTTGCAGTTGGAATGTGGTGTTATACGTCGTATATGCCGATGATCACAATGCCGGTCACGACCAGCGCGATGGCGGCATAGTGCTTCCAGCTCAGACGTTCCTTGAGGAAAATGCGGCTCCAGAGAACGGAAGCCACGCAGTACGAGGAGATGATGGGTGCGGCGAGCATGACATGGTCGGAATCCCCGATGGCGAAGATGTAGGCAAACTGGCCGACCGTTTCAAAGCACGCGCCGATGTATTTCGGAAGCTCGCGCCGAACCACGAGGCGGTCGCGGCGGATGAGCGTCGTGTACAGCAGACAGAGTATGCCCACGACGAAGAAGGTCAGCTCGTAGGCGGCGTTGGCGGAGTTTTCGTCCAGCGTTTCCAGCACGAGAGAATCGGCAAAGGTGCCCAGTGCATCCAGCAGGCAGTATACGACCGGCAGAAGCAGCGCGAGGAAGGACTTGGTATAAACGTTGTTTCCCTTCTGCTGCCGCGCCAGACGAAGCTCCGGATCCTCCGTCGCTTCCACGATGCCGAGCGCGATCACGCCGACGCACACGAGCGCGACCGCGGCCAGCTGCGCGGAGTTCACTTCGCCGCGTCCGGCCGTGATGAGCGTCAGGACGGCCACGAGAGCGCCCGAGGAATTGCAGATGGGCGAGGAAATGGACAGCTCTATGTAGCGCAGACCGAGATAGCCGATGGCCATGGAGCCGATGTACAGCGCGGACACGGGCAGGTAGGTCAGAATGACCTGCATATTCAGCGTTGTGCCGCCGATAAAGACCTCATAGGCGCAGTGCAGGCCCATGACGACGCCGACGGCCGTGACCATCTTCAGATGGCTGAGCTTGTCGTCCGCGCCCTTGCAGCCGATTTTCGAAAACAGATCGGAACCGCTCCAGCAGATCAGAGCGGCAATGGATAGCCAGAACCACATGGTTTATATCTCCTTTTGACGCAGCGTTATGAAATATATTTTCGTAAAAATTCTTCTTATCGAGACAGGTGAAATGCTCCGTTTTGATCTCACCGGTCGGCTTCCAGAGCTTGCCGCGCTCGGTGTGATGATAGACAAAGCCGCATTTTTCCTGCACCCGCCGGGATTTTTCGTTGCCGTCGAAATAGCCGCACCATACGCGCGGCGCGCCGAGCGTCCCAAAGCAGCGCTTCAGCAGACAGCGGACGGCCTCCGGCACGAGTCCGCGTCCCCAGAACTCCCGGGCGATCCAATAGCCGAGCTCCAGCTCATCCTCCCGTGCGCCGTCGGCACGGCTGCGGAAGGCGCCGATGCTCCCGACGGGACGGCCTGTCTCTTTCAGCACGAGCGCATAGGTCTCCGGCGGCGCAAGGACCGTTTCGATGATGTGCCGGCTGTCCTCCACGCTTGTGTGCGGCGCCCAGCCGGCGGCCGGACCAACGGCCGGGTCTCTGGCGTATTTATAAAGATCCTCCGCGTCCTCCGTGCGCCAGGGGCGCAAAAGGAGGCGCGCGGTCTCCAGCTTGATCTCCATAAAGCTTCTCCCTGGAATTTTTGACGTACTTATCATATATATCATAGATACCGCCGGAAATCCAGCCTTTTTCCGAGCCGGACGGGGAAAATCCCTGTAAAAAGAAATCCCGCAGACCAACCGACAGGAAGGTCTGCGGGATTTGCGAAGGCGGATGTTATCCGATGGCGCGGCCCATGGCGCGGGCGGTCTCCAGCGCGGGATGGCCCTGGATCGTTCCGGGCTCCGTCACACCGCCGGCGAAAACCGTCCCGGCAAGGCGGCAGCGCTCAAAGCATTCGATCCAGCCGCCAAGTCCGTGAACGGCGCGCTCATCCACGCCCTCGGCGTCCTCCGCGGCAGCGGAGAGAAAATAAATGTCCCGGAAGGCATAGTCGCTGGCGTAAAGGCAGTTGACGCGGTCAAGCAGCGTTTTGAGCTGGCCGCTCATTTCGTAATAATAGATCGGCGTGGCGAAAACGATGACCTCGGCGGCCTCCATTTTCCGCGCGATCGCGTTGGCGTCGTCATCAATGACGCAGCGGCCGAGCTGCTGGCAGGCAAGGCAGCCGCGGCAGAAGGCAAGCTGCTTTCCGGCAAGCGATAGCAGCTCAACCTCGTTGCCGGCTTCGGCGGCGCCGTCGGCGAATGCCTCGGCCAGCGCTTCGGAATTGCTGCCTTTGCGCAGACTGCTGCTGATGATGAGTACCTTTCTTGACATGGAACGAGCCTCCTGACGTAGTGTTTGCCGCCATGATAACACTTAAAGTCCGCTTTCAGTCAAGTCTTTTTATTTTTCCCGGACCGCGATCCATATCTCGCAGTAATAATTCGGGTCGTCCGTGTTGGCGGAGGGGTAGACCTCAAGCTCCGTGCCGTTTCCGTATTCATAGCGGCTCTGCGGGAAAAATTCCGAGCAGATCTGAAGATAGGTGCTGCGGAACGCATCCGGCATGGGGCCGCGGCAGGGGAAAACCGCATAGGTCGCGGGCGGTATCTCGACAAACTCCAGATCCTCTCCGGCCGGCGGAACGCCGTTGTACTCCGCGCCGATGCCGTAGGGGAAGCCGGATTCGTCCATCTCGCTGGAAAAGCAGACGCCGAGAACACCGCCGAAATGATCGAAGCGGCTGTATTTTTCGAGACGATCAAACAGTCCGTCGGCGCCGCACTGACGCCAGAAGGCGGAGATATCCGCGGTCGCCGTGTCGCCCTGCGGCTTGTTGACGTGCCTGCGGGCGCACACAAGCGTGAAGGCTTCCTTTTTTACGATTTTGTACTCCATTACATTTCCTCCCGATAAGATCAGTTTTACGGAAAGACGAGAGAAGGAACGGACGCGGCCGCCGGCGCGCGCCTGACTGGGGCGGATGCCGTGAAAACGGGTGAAGGCGCGGGAAAAGCTCTCCGGCGAGTCGTAGCCATACTTCAAAGCGATGTCCAGCACGCGCGCATCGGTTCGGGAAAGCTCCTCCGCGGCGAGAGAAAGGCGGCGCATGCGGATATAATCGCCAAGCGTAAAGCCGCAGAGCGTGGAGAATACGCGCTGGAAATGAAACGGGGAAGAGGCGGCCTGCTTTGCCGCCTGCGCGTAGTCGATCGGCTCGTCCAGATGCGCCTCCACATAATCAATGACTCGCTGTATGCCGGTGATCCAATCCATTCTCTGTCCCTCCGTGGATCCATCATACACCGCGCCGCGCGGGCGGCGCGTGACTTTCCGTGCTCCTGCATGTCCGTTTGTGCGGCGCGCTCTCCGGGCGGTGACCGCCCTGCAATTTAGTTGCTTTACAAGGGCGGGGCGTCTACTTTATAATTCCTGTAATCGAAAAAGTTAGGAGCGATTTTGCCATGTATGCTGTAAAGAAGCTGCCAAGAACCAGAACCGCGCTTTTATATCAATGCACCTGGTTGGTGGATGAGGATGTGGAATACGACGAGCTGACGATCACCGAAACGGCGTCGATCATTGCGCCGGAGGGGAAGTTCGTGGCTCTGTCCGTGGACGGCATGGGGCGGAAGCTGGCCCCCGGCCACTATGTCGGGCGCGTCAGGCTGAGCGTATCGGACGGCTATCTCATGCAGCCGCACGGTCTTATGAAGGCCAACCAGATCGCCCGCTATTTCCACACGGCCGTCTGCGTGGAGGACGGGAGGCTGGCGCGGGAAAAATGCATTCCGGAGCTGCTGCACGGCGGAAGCGTTACGGACAGCGGCATGAGCGGCGTGTACATCGGAAGCAGCGAGGAGTCGTTCAACGGCGTGGTCGTGACCGGGGACAGCGAATACGTTCTCGACGGCGTCGAGATGGATCTGGAGGGCTTCGCGGACAACGACTTTCTCGGCGTCGGCGCCGCCGTCACGGCGATCGACCGCGCGAAGGTCACCATCAACGATTCCAGCTTCACCATGAGCGGCGTGACCCGCTGCGCCATCCACGCCGGCGGCGACAGTCAGGTCACGCTCCATAACTGCGATATCGAAAACATCAGCCCCGACAGCGACCGTCTGGGCTTCTTCTCCTGGCAGGTCGGCTTTCTGGGGACGAACCGCCTGACACAGCTCACGGACAACGCTACCGTGGTTTACGACCACTGCCGTCTGAAAACAAACGGCTGGGGCGTCTGCTCCATCGACGGCAGCGACGACGGCGTGAAAATGCTTCTGAAGGATACGACGCTGAAGCTGTCCGGCCCGCGCGCGCACGGCTACGGCGCGTTCTGCATCGGCGAAAACGAGGTCACCTTCGACCACTGCGAGGCGGAGGTAAACGGCTATCCCATGATGCTCATGGGCATGCAGGGGCTCGGCCGGGCCAATATCATCAACGGCAGCGTGATACGCGGGCGGCGCTTCGGCGCGTTCGTCGTCGGCGACGACAACAGTGTGTTCACCATTGCCGATTCCACCTTTGAAACCGGACGGGCCTGCCTGTGCGTGAAGGGAAGCTCCACGCTTATCGACGTGCGCAACTGCGTCATGAAGGCGGACGACGGCGTTATCCTTCAGCTGATGGACACGGATGAAGCGGGCATGAACTCCGTGGAATTCCTTGTTCCAGTCGGCGAAACGGACACGGCCATCCCCGGGCGCGATCTTAGCCGCGTGTCGGAAAAGGAGGACGTTATCCTCCGGCTCAGCGATATGGATGTGAGCGGAGATTTCTATAATTCCACCACGAATCTGCGCGCCTATGCGCGCGGCCGCCACGGCTCGCCCGGCCCCTTCCACGATATGCTTGTCGGGCCGGTGAACTTCTTTGACGCGCCGCCGGAGGATATGCCCGCGCCGCCCGATCACCGCGGGCCGAAAAATCTGGGGCTGGAGCTGAAAAACGCGCGTGTTACGGGGAAAATATCCTCTGCCGGACAGGCATACCGCGACGGTCTCACACGCATCACCGAGGAAAACCGGCTGGAGATGTCCAATGTCCGCCAGTGGGCGCAGGAGAGCGTCAACAACGGCGTGTGCGTGTCGCTGGATAAGGACAGCGTGTGGACGATCACCGGCGACTGCTGGATCACGGCGCTGGAGCTCGCGCCCGGGGCGCGCCTGGAAGCGCCCGAAGGAAAGACGCTGAAGATCACGGTCGACGGCAGGGAAGCGGTCAATGCTCCCGGCCGCTATGCCGGCGCGATCCGGGTGGAAGTCCGATAAAACTCACCTTGTCTCGAAATACCCGCTCAGATGTCCGGCCAGTTCCGGCAGGAGCGGGTTTTCGTTTGTCTGCATCCAAAGGCACACAACGTCGTCCATGATGCCGAGCGGGTGCCCGAGAAGCGTGTCGATGCCGATATAGGGGCTGAAGCGGTCGCCGGCCATGGTGACGCCGCGGCTGAGGACCATCTCGGAAATGAGCGACTGATAATTCGGCAGAACGACGAGCTCCGGCGGCTTGAGACAGGCGGCCATGCGCTCCAGCGCGCCGAGCAGGCGGTATTCTGTTCGTATCCAGTTCCAGGCCATCGTCATCAGAAGCGGAAGCCCCCAGCAATCGACCCGGAACGGCCCCGGACCGAGATCCTTCGGCGCGAAGAGGTGCATTTCCTCCCGCGCTATCACGGAGCACTCCATATCCCGGCGGATCGGCTTCTGCGCGTCGGAGAAAAAGGCGCAGTCCACACGCTCACCCAGCATGGCGTCCAGCAGGTCGTTGTTCGTCATGTGATAAAGGGAGAAGTTTGTGCCGGGGTGGGCGGCAAAGAAGCTCTGCAGACCCTCGCCGAGCGCTCCGTACGGATCGAGCCATTCGGACAGACCGATGCGCAGACCCATGGCGAGCGTTTTCTGGTGCAGGAGGATGTCCTCGCGCAGAAAGGCGTACTGGCGGGCCTGGCCCTCGAAGAGCCGCTGATACATAACGCCCGGCTCAGTCAGCCGAAGCCGTGAGCCGTTTCGGTCGAACAGCCGCACGCCGAGCTCCGTTTCCAGCGCAATGATCTGCTTGCTTACCGCCTGCGGCGAAAGAAAGAGCGCCGACGCAGCCCCGGAAAAGCTCAGCCGCCCCGCGGCCTGCAGGAAGCATTGTATCTGGTTGCTGTTCATAGCGAAGCCCTCCTCTGGCGGACAAAGCTTTCAAAAAGCGCGGACCACGGACTTGCGGCGGTCTGCGGCGTGACAAAGACCAGCCGCAGCTTATGCAGAAAAAGCGGGACGGCCTTTAACCCCGGCAGCGGGCGGGCCATCGGCGCAATGGTGAAGCAGTTGCCGCACAGAAGCTCGGAAAAGGTGCTGCGGACGTCCGGCAGAATGTCCAGCATTTTGGGAACGATGCCGATCTCCGCGCAGAACATCTGGATGCGGCGGCGTATCGCGTCGTCGTTGGACTCGCCCATGGACGCGGCCAGCTGCCGCATGGCCGAGAGCGTGTTGACCGGCGGAAGCGATTCCATGTCGCGCGAGACGATATGCAGCCGCTGCTCCGCAAAGGGCATGGAAACGACAAGGCCGCGGATATTGTGGGTGCTGTATTCCGGCAGGATGGCGATATCGAGATAGCCGTCTGTAAGCATTTCGGCGATCTTCGTCGTGGACGCCTCGCGGAAATAAAGCTTTACCTCCGGATACGCCTGGCGGAAGCCCTGTATGTCTTCGGCAAGCCCCTCCGGGCAGCTCGTCCAGTCGTTCCATCCGATGTACAGCTCGTTCTGTCCCTCGGGAGAGAGACGGCGCGCCCGCCGCTCAAGAATGGAAAGCTGGGCGTCGTGCTCAATGCGCCACTGCATGAAGCGCCGGCCGGCCCATGTGAGGCTGACGGACGAGGCGCCGCGGTTGAGCAGCCGGCTGCCAAGCGCCTTTTCAAGGGACTGGATGTTTCGGCTGACGGCCTGCTGCGTGCTGTTGAGTTCCTTGGCGGCGATGGTGAAATTTCCAGTCCTTGCCACTGTCAGAAAACAGACGATCTCCATATCGTTCATACTTCACCCCTCCAAACAGCCTGATTTTACCGCATGTATCGTCATATGGCAATATAAATTGTTGTTGGGTGCAACTGTTTTTGTTGTTTTACAATAAAAACAACCCGTTTTATAATTAATAAAAGTCCTGCGATCCCCGGAGGGATCGAACGGGGCAAGATGAAAGGATGGACAACGAATATGAAGAAAATGACCCGTCTGCTTGCACTGCTTCTGGGCCTTGTTCTCTGTCTGAGCCTTGCCGCCTGCGGAAACAAGACCGAACCCGCCGCCGAGGGCGGCGATGCGCCGGCTGCTCCCGCGGAAGCGGCAGCCCCGGCACAGGAAGAGACCGCCGAAGGGCTGAAGGTGTTCCGCTACGGCACCGACGCAAATTCCACCACCTTTGACCCTGCCTCCGATCTTCAGACCAACTCCGGCAGCTTCCTGGTTCATGCCGTGGGCGAGAGCCTGTGGACCTGCGATCCCGACGGGAACATGACGCCGAAGCTGGCCTCCGAGGTGGAGTACACAGAGGACACGCTAACCATCAAGCTTCGCGAGGGCGTTAAGTTCTCCAACGGGGACGACATGACCGCCGCCGACGTTCTGTTCACCTTCCGCCATGTCGCCGCGCAGCTCCGCACGGCCGCCATGTATGCCTGCATGGATCTGGCCAACGCGGAAATGCCCGACGACTACACGCTGGTCATCCCCATGAACTATTACGACGCCGCGCTGATCGACCTGCTGGGCAACGCCAGCTGCCTGATCCTTGACGAGAAGGTGGCCGGCGCGGAGGGCTACACCTTCAACTGGCTCATCGGCACGGGCCCGTATATGCTCAAGGGCGACGGCGTTTCGGATACGTCCGGCTGGGAAGAATCCGTAAAATACACGCTGGTGCGCAACCCCTATTACTGGGGCGAGGCTCCCTATTATGACGAGCTTCAGGTTTATTTCTACTCCGAGGAATCCACCCGCTACGCCGATTTCCAGGCCGGCAACCTTGACGCCGCCTATCTGACGCAGGCTACTTATATCAACAACCTGGCAAACGGCGCGGTCGCTGACGCCGAGCTTATCACCGCGAACGAAAATTCCGTTTACTGCTTCGAAATGGCCGTTGTTCTCGGCGGCGCCTCCGGCGAGCCGGAAGTGTCGGCCCCGTTTGCCGACATCAACATCCGCAAGGCATTTGCCCACTGCCTCGATGTGCCCACCATGGTGGAGACACTGGGCGAGGGCGTTTATGCCACAGCCTCCTCGCTGGTTGGCGAGGGGAGCTGGGTCTATGAGGATCTTGGCGTTTATGAATACGATCCCGAGCTTGCCGCGCAGTATCTGGCGGAGGCCGGCTACAGCGTGGATAACCCCATTGAGATCGAGGTCTACGCCGAGGGAACCGCGTGGTCGCTGGCGCTGTTTGAGGCCGCGCAGTCCTACGCTGCGAAGATCGGCATCAATCTGAATCTGGCCGGCGTCACGGACTTTGCCACCATTCTGCCCAAGCTCATCGGCGGCCAGGTGCCCATGTCCTTCGGCCAGGGCTCCAACGGCTCCGGCAACGACCCCGCCAACCTGCTGCAGCAGTTCGGCCCCGCGTCCGACAACTCGCTGCTGCGTGTCCGTGACCCGAAGCTTGGCGAGCTGTTCACGGAAGGCGCCTCCTGCACCGACAAGTCTGAGCGTCAGAAAATCTATCAGGATATGATCCGCGGTATGTATGAAAGCTATCACGTCGTGCCGGTCTGCGTCGGAACGGTCAATTTTGCCGTACGCAGCGAGCACACGAGCTTCGCGTCTTCCATCGACACCTCCGCCCGTCTCGATCCCACGCTGCTGACGGACTGAGCCGCCGTTTCGGAATACGCATTCGCTTAACTCCGTGGCGGCAGCGTCGTCTGCCGCCACTTTTTTTGAGAGGGACAGAAAATGATCAAATACATCCTTCGCCGCCTTCTGCTCATCATTCCGGTGCTTCTGGGCGCGATCATCGTTGTGTTTACCATCAATTTCTTCAGCACCACGGACCCCGCGATGATCAAGCTGGGCCTGTCCGCGTCCGACCCGTACAAGCTGGCGGCCATGCGGGAGACGATGGGCCTGAACCGGCCGTATATCGTGCAGCTCGCCGATTACATATGGAATCTTCTCCACGGCAATCTCGGCGACTCCTATGTTTATTCCAAGACCGTCTGGGAGCTTCTCGCGGGCCGCATCCCCAACACACTCCGGCTTGGCGTCGGCGCCATGGTCATCTCCGTGTGCATCGGCATCCCTCTGGGAATACTCGCGGCGCTGCACCAGAATTCGGCGGTGGATTACATCACGACTACCTTTGCCGTCGTGATGAACGCCATGCCCGGCTTTCTGGTGGCCGTGCTGCTGATGGTCGTATTCGCGCTGAAGCTTGGCTGGTTCCCGGTTTCCGGGGCGGACGGCTTCAAAAGCTTTGTGCTGCCGGTCATTGCGGCGGGGATCGGGCCGATCACACAAAACGCCCGTATGACGCGATCATCCGTTCTGGAGGTCATACGGCAGGATTACGTCCGCACGGCCCGCGCCAAGGGGATCGCGGAGGGCAAGGTGATCGTCCGGCATGTGATGAAAAACTCTCTCATCCCCATCCTTACCATGGTCGGCTCCGGTCTGGGGACCTGTCTGGCCGGTTCGATCCTGGTGGAGATGATCTTCAACATCCCGGGCATGGGTATGCTGATAAACTCGTCCATCATGGCAAAGGACTTCATCACGGTGCAGGGCTGCGTGGTGGTGTGCGCCATCGTTGTGGCGCTGGCCAATCTGCTGACCGATCTGGCCTACGCGGCCATTGACCCGCGCATCAAGGCGCAGTATACCGCCGGAAGCCGGCGGAAGGAAAGAGCCGAAGAGTCCGAAGGAAAGGGGCGGGAAGCATGAATCAGACGAGACACAAGGATATATCTCCCGCGCCGGAAGAGAACATCCGCCTGAAAAAACGCAGCTATTGGGGCGAGGTGTGGCACCGGCTGAAGAAAAACCCGGTGGCGATGGTCTGTCTGGCCTTCCTGGCAGTGCTGATGCTCAGCATCGTCTTTGTCACGGCTATCAGCCCCTTCGACTACACCGAGACGGATCTGATGGTCCGGTTTCAGACGCCCTCGGCGGAGCACTGGCTTGGCACGGACGATTACGGCCGCGACCTGCTCACGCGGCTTCTGGTGGGCGGACGGTATTCGCTGCTGATCGCCATCCTGTCCGTTGCGATCGGCATCGCGGCCGGCATGATAATCGGCGCGCTTTGCGGCTACTTCGGAAAGTATGTCGATTCCGTGCTCATGCGCGTGATGGACGTCATCATGTCCATTCCCGGCATGATGCTGGCGATCTGCATCTCCGTCGCGCTCGGCTCCGGCGTGTTCAACACGGCGCTGGCGCTGGCCGTGGGGACCATCCCCATGATCGCCCGGCAGCTTCGTTCCTCCACCATGCTGATAAACAGTCAGGAGTATATCGAGGCGGCCCGCTCGTTCGGGCAGAGCGATCTGCACATCATTATGACCCACATCATCCCCAACACGCTCGCGCCTATCATCGTCCAGACCTCGCTGTACATTGGCGGCGCCATCATGGGCATCGCGGGACTGAGCTTTCTGGGGCTCGGTGTTCAGCCGCCGACGCCGGAATGGGGCAACATTCTAAACAACGGCCTGGACTATATATACGATTTCACCACCCGCTGGCATGTGATCGTGTTCCCGGCGCTGTTTATCGTGCTGGCTGAGCTGGCCTTCAATCTGCTGGGCGACGGCCTGCGCGACGCCATGGATCCCCGGATGCGCAAGTAAGGAGGATGAGCATGAGTTTATTGAATATAAAAGACCTGACCATCCACTTCCAGACTGAAGAGGGGGACGTTCGGGCGGTCAACGGCATTTCCCTGTCGGTCGAGCCGGGAAAAACGCTCGGGCTGGTGGGCGAGACCGGCGCGGGGAAAACGACCACGGCGCTCGGCATACTCCGTCTGGTCCCTGAGCCGGGGAAAATACTCGGCGGCAGCATTGAATACAAGGGCAAGGATATTCTCCGGATGTCCGAGAAGGAGGTCCAGGATCTTCGCGGCAACGAGATATCCATGATCTTTCAGGATCCCATGACGGCGCTCAACCCGGTCATGACCGTGGGCGACCAGATCGCAGAGGTCATCCTCCGCCATCAGGACTGCACCAAGGTGGAGGCGGAACGGCGCATGATGGATATGCTGGACCGGGTCGGGATATCCGCGGACCGTGCCGGCGATTACCCCCATCAGTTTTCCGGCGGCATGAAGCAGCGCATCATCATTGCCATCGCGCTGGCGTGCAATCCGAAGCTGCTTCTGGCCGACGAGCCGACGACCGCGCTGGATGTGACCATTCAGGCGCAGGTGATGCGCATGATAAACGATCTCAAGCGCCAGTTCGGCACGTCCATGCTCCTGATCACCCACGACCTCGGCATCGTGGCCGAATCCTGCGACGAGGTTGCGATCATGTACGCCGGCCAGATCGTGGAATACGGCTCGCTGGAGGACATCTTCGACCGCACGGCGCATCCGTACACCAAGGGACTGTTCGGGTCGATACCGAGGCTCGATCAGGAAACGGAGCGCCTGCAGCCCATTCAGGGCCTTATGCCCGATCCCATCAGTCTGCCGGAGGGATGCCCGTTCCATCCGCGCTGCCCCTATGCGACAGAGCTGTGCGCCGAAGCGGCTCCGGCCGCCGTTGAGGTCGATCCCGGCCATCTGGTGCGGTGCCTGTACTGTGTGCCCGGCCGTAAGGAGGAGATAGAATGACGCCCATCGTACAAGTAGAGCACCTCAGCAAGTATTTCAAAACGCCCAAAGGGCTGCTGCACGCGGTGGAGGACGTGTCCTTTTCCATGGAGCCCATGACCACGCTGGGCGTGGTCGGCGAGTCCGGCTGCGGAAAATCAACGCTGGGGCGCGTTATTATGGGGCTGCATGACGCGAGCGACGGCAAGCTTTTCTTCGAGGGGGAGGACGTGAC